>JAABUK010002960.1_pt1 | contig 29516 bp, 21 predicted proteins | sample 5559141 | NCBI WGS metagenome assembly JAABUK01 (sample SAMN10711869, study PRJNA513367) | rock metagenome | isolation source: Antarctica rocks | place: Antarctica: Victoria Land, Pudding Butte nord | collected 2016-01-03
GCTCCTTTACAAGGTCAGCATATTCAATGCCTGATTGGTCGTGATGTTTTACAGCATGGAGTTCTTATTTACACCGGTTATGACAATTCGTTTACTTTGTCATTTTAAAAAGAACCGGGTTTAATTCACTCTTTCTAAATACGATGTATACTTTTCAATAATTAAACCTGAAAAAAAGTCAAACGTCCATTTTTCAGATACTTGAATGCATTATAAAAGCATTTTATTAAGAAAAGTGAAATTGATTTGAAAATACTTCTTTTTATTTACTCTTACAATCTGCTTCTAACTTTTTTTGAGGCCATAGTTCAATAAAAAAGCCACCCCGACAAAATAAAACAGCAATAAAAAAGTTTATATAAGTGAATGTGGTAATACCGTATTTCTACTTTTTTATAAACTGAATTGCAATCTTTAATGAAAACCTTCTACAGAATTGGTCTGCATTTGCTGCTGTTAACGGTACTTTTACTTTTTAAAACAGCAGCTTCAGCCCAGTTAAAGGCAGGTTTTACGACTACTCCAAAGTCGGGTTGTCCGCCAATCAGGGTTAGTTTTAAAGATAGTTCTGCAGGCAATCCCACTGCATGGAAATGGGATTTGGGAAACGGCACTATTTCTTACCTTCAAAATCCTTCAACAACTTATTCTGTCAGCGGCAGCTACCCCATAAAGCTTATAGTTACCAATACAAATGGTTCAGATACCATCACGCAGAAGTTTGTTGTTAATGCCTTACCTGTGGCCGATTTTCGGGCATCAGACACCACTGGTTGTTTTCCTTTAAATGTCCATTTTACCGATAAGAGTCTGGCCGGTTCTGGCACTGTTACAACCTGGAGTTGGGATTTTGGCGACGGCACTTTATCCGATAAACAAAACCCCGTGCATACTTATACAAGTGCCGGAAATTTTACGGTGGTATTAAATGTTACAAACAGTAATGGATGTTCTAAGTCGGTTAGCAAATCTTCTTATATAAACCTTCAAAATGGTGTTAAGGCCGGGTTTAGTTATACATCCCCCGCAGGCTGTCATGCCCCTGCGACTGTAAATTTTACCAATGAAACAAATGGTACAGGCACCATAAAATACACCTGGGATTTTGGCAATGGCAAAACATCAGCAGAAGAAAATCCTGTTATCATGTATGACAAAGCAGGTGGATATACAGTAAAACTGATAGCCGCTAATTCACTCGGCTGTTCAGATACCTTGATAAAACCTAATGCGGTTAATATTGGTTTTGTAAAGGCTGACTTTGCAAAGCCAGATACCATTTGCGCAGGCACAGCTTTCGTGCTTAAAAATACTTCCACGCCATCTGCCTTCGTCAGTTCTTCCTGGGATTTTGGTGACGGAGCAATTTCCGACTCTGCCAATCCTTCAAAAACGTACACTGCACCTGGCGCTTATACCGTAAAACTCCTGACCGATTTTGGCTCATGTCGCGACTCTGTTTCTAAACCAATAAATGTATTGCCGCAGCCTGCAGCAGGTTTTACCGCTGTCAATAATATGGGTTGCAGTGTGCCTTTGACAGTTACTTTTAAGAATACTTCAAACAAAAGTGTATCTTATTTGTGGAACTTTGGCGACGGAGCCACATCCACCCTCGAAAATCCTGTTCATACTTATACAAAGGCGGGAAGCTATCCGGTGAGCCTTACAATAAAAAATGCTGCAGGATGCTTAGGAACTTTAATAAAACAAGATTTTGTAAAAACAAGAGGCCCGAAAATAACAGCATTAAAAAATCTTCCTTTTAAAGGATGCGTTCCGGCTGCGGTTACTACAGGCGCAGTTATTAATGGCAATCTGCCAGGAAGCACTTATTTATGGGATTTTGGTGACGGAGCAATTTCAACAGATTCTGTACCCTCTCATACTTATATAGCGCCTGGTAATTATAATATTAAACTGACTTTTACTTCTGTAGAAGGATGTACAGACACTTTGACGTTTAAGAATGCAGTGCAGGTTGGTAATAAACCTGCTGCACAATTTTCTGCCGATCCGCGTGATGTGTGTGCTGCAACTCCCGTTACTTTTACCGATCTTTCGTCAGGTGCACCTGCCCAGACATGGCTTTGGAAATTTGGAGACGGAACAACTTCTATTGAGAAAAACCCTGTTCATGTGTACGGCAATGCAGGCAAGTTTACGGTTACTTTAATTGCCTATAATTTTGGCTGCAGTGATACATTACCAAAGCCTGCTTATATAAATGTTCGTCCGCCCATACCAAAGTTTGATACTGCATTTCGCTGCAATGATCCTTTAACGAGAAATTTTATTGATAAATCAATCGGCGCAACTACCTGGCAATGGGATTTTGGTGATGGAACCACCTCAACCAACGCAAAGGTCACTCATACGTATGCTGCACCCGGCACATACCCTGTTACTTTGAAAGTAACGAACGCAACGTGTGAAAATACCCTAAAAAAGGATGTAGTCGTAATAAAAGAACAAAGCAGCCTGGTAACAGATATTACTGAAAGTTGTATTAATACAAAGATTGCTTTTACTATAGCTAATGTAAATCCGGCTAATATCAGTTCTTATGCATGGTATTTTAACGGCCTTTCACTGCCGTCAGTGACAAGTGGCAACCCGGTTTCTTCTGTATATAGTACTGCCGGTGTCAGGTACCCTGCAGCAGTAACAACCAATAAATTAAACTGTAAAGATACTTTAACGGCTGCTGTTCCGGTTACGATATATGGAGCGAAAGCTGGTTTTGGAAGCACAAATGCAGGAACCTGTTTAGGCAATACAGTTAACTTTATTGACTCTACGGTAACTGACGGCACTCATCCTGTAATCGGCTGGACATGGAATTTCGGGGAAGGAGTTTCACAAGCTTATACCTCTTCACCTTTTTCACATAATTATTCTGCGTTAGGAAATTATAATGTAAAACTGGTGGTAAAAGATAGCTATGGATGTACCGATAGTATAACGAAACCTTCTTTTGTATCTATTACCAAACCTGTTGCCGGCTTTACTGCATCTGATACTGCTATTTGTCCTAAGGCGCCGATTATTTTTAAGAATACTTCAAAAGGTGTTGGTGCAACGTATTACTGGCAATTTGGTGACGGAACCACTTCTGCGGATACATCACCTGCCCACACTTATGCCGAACCTGGCTCTTACAGGGTAAACATGCTGATGACTGATAAAAATGGCTGCAACGACTCTGCATTTGCTAATATAAAAATCTCTACAGCAACAGCCGCTTTTGCTTTGAGCGATACTTTTTCAACCTGTCCGCCTTTAACAGTTAAGATGACTAACCAGTCAACAAATTTTATAAAATTAAACTGGGACTTTGGCGATGGTGGTAATTCGCAATTGCAAAATCCGTCTCATATTTATACTTATCCCGGTATCTATCCTGTAAAGCTTTTAATAGGTAACAATGGCGGATGCAGTGATTCATTAACCCGCAAAATTGTTATTGAAGGTCCTACAGGTGTTTTTGACTACACGCCAAAAGAAGTATGTAATTTCCAAACCATAAATTTTTCATTAAAGTCTCAAAATGCGGTTAATTATCTCTGGGATTATGATGATGGTACGACTGTTTCCTCTGCAAGCCCGTCCCAATCTCATACATATACAACAGCCGGCTTTTACAGGCCTAAAATAATACTGGAAGACGCGAGCGGCTGTAAAGTTCCTCTCGCTGGTGCAGATACCGTTAAGATATACGGAATTGATGCTAAAATAAGCAGTGATGCTAAAATTATCTGTGACAGCGGCTATATTGCTTTCAAAGACTCTACTGTTTCTAATGATATAGTTAACAATTGGATGTGGAATTTTAGTGACGGCACTACCTCAAATGTTCAGTCTCCCAATCATAAGTTTACAAAAACAGGTCTCTATACAGTCAGCTTAATTGCTAAAAGTCGTTTTGGTTGTACGGATACAGCAGTGAGCCAGCAATATATTAAAGTTGTTTCTTCACCGCAGGTAAAAATAACCGGCGATACCTCAGCATGTCAGCCTGCTCAATTAAATTTTCAGGGAGAATTTGTAAAAACAGATACTTCTGCAGTAACCTGGAGATGGAATTTTGGGAACGGGAAAACTTCCAATGTTATGAAACCGGGCACTCAGACTTTTGCAACTGCCGGTACGTTTCCGGTTACATTAAAAGTGACGAATAGTGATGGATGTTACGATTCTGTTGTGCGGCAGGTGCTTATTCATCCACAGCCGGTGGTTAATGCCGGTGCTGATGCAGCCATTTGCAAATCCGCTGCTTTTACGCTTCGTGCCACCGGCGCTGATAATTATACATGGAATGCTGATCCTTCATTAAGTTGTACAAATTGTGCAAATCCCACTGCAAAACCTGCTCAGACAACCACTTATTTTATATCAGGAAAAACGGCTTTTGGGTGCACAAATAAAGATTCTGTTACTGTAAAAGTTCAGCAACCGTTTAAAATAGTTCTCAGCAAAAATGATACAGTTTGTCTCGGTGAGTCTGTTATTTTACAAGCTACCGGTGCAGATATTTATAAATGGACACCTTCTTTGTGGCTTGACAATCCAAACACCAGAACACCAAAAAGCACTCCTGACTCCACCATTACTTATAAAGTTACTGCAAAAGACAGCTTGGGTTGTTTTAAAGATGAAGCAAGTGTAAAGCTGAAAGTGTACCGGAAACCTTCGATTGAAATAACAAACGGAGAAAATATAATAGTGCAGGCAGGAAGCAGTATTAAGCTGTTGACAAAAAATTCTCCTGATATTATCACCTGGAAATGGAACCCGGGAAAGTGGTTGAGTTGCGGTTCGTGTTCTCAACCAACCGCTGCTCCAAACGATAATATTACTTATCGTGTCACGGCTGCTAACCAGGGACACTGCGAAGCGCAGGACGAAGTTACGGTCAGTGTCATTTGTAACAATGCAAATGTGTATGTTCCTAATACTTTTTCTCCAAACAACGATGGAGCAAATGATGTTTTTTACCCTCGGGGAACAGGTTTGTATAATATAAATAGCTTTAAGGTTTTCAACCGCTGGGGACAAATGGTATTTTCAAAAGGCCAGATCACCGCAAATGATCCTCAATACGGTTGGGACGGTACTTTAAACGGAGTTTTATTGCCCGCCGATGTCTATGTTTATATGATGGAGGTAGTTTGTTCAAATAACATTACATTACCTGTACGGGGTAATATTACTTTAATAAGGTAGTATAATTTAACCACATAGGCACAATAGAATAAGAGTCATTTCTATTAAAAAATTCTATGATTCTGTGTGCCTATGTGGTTAAAACTTTTCTTCTCACATAAGCATCCATAGTATTTTTCATAAGTGCGGCAATTGTCATGGGCCCTACACCTCCCGGTACAGGTGTAATTGCGGAAGCTTTTTTAGACACATTTTCAAAATCCACATCGCCTTTCAGGCGGTAACCTGTTTTTGAGGTTGCGTCTTCTGCACGGGTTATACCTACATCTATTACAACGGCGCCTTCTTTTACCATATCTGCCTTTACAAATTCTGCCTTGCCCAGCGCAGCTACAAGGATGTCTGCCTGCAGTGTTATTTCTTTTAAATTTACGGTATGACTATGACAAACAGTAACCGTGCAGTTTCCATATGGCAGATTACTGCTAAGCAAAATGCTTATAGGCCGGCCAACAATATTGCTGCGGCCGACAATAACAGCATGTTTGCCTTTCGTTTGTATTTTATAATGCTCAAGCATAAGCATAATGCCATACGGCGTAGCTGAAATAAAGGTGTCTAAACCTTGTACCATCCTTCCTGCACTTACCGGGTGAAAGCCGTCTACATCTTTATCAGGATGTACGCTGTCAATAACCTTTGCTTCGCTTATATGTTTTGGCAGCGGTAGCTGTACGAGAATCCCGTCAATATTGTCATCGTTATTTAATTCAGCTATTTTTTGCAGCAGTTCGTATTCTTCAGCATTTTCTTCAAGCCGTATTAATGTTGATTTATAACCAATTTCGCCGCAGGTCTTTACTTTGCTTGCTACATACGTTTCGCTTGCACCGTTATTTCCTGTTAATATAGCTGCAAGGTGAGGAGGCCTCTTTCCCTCGTCCAATAGTTTTTGAGTCGCTGATTTCAGATTTTGTATAACTGTCTTTGAAGCAATTTTTCCATCAAGTAGTAACATGGGTCAAAGGTATTACCTCAGTTTTAAATTTTTGTTGCTTAATTATTCGTACGGTAAATTAAAATTTTTTGTCCGATCGCATTCTTGTAGCTATTTTACTTTCTTAATGCAGCTTATTGAGACTTCTTTACCTTTTAATATTTATTCATTTTGTATGTCGTGCGGAGGCACAGATTATTAAACAGCCCTTATCAGTACGCTATGCCGGGCTTGGCGCATACAGCAAAAATTTTTCAGATATTTTTTCTGCCACTTCTAATCAGGCATCTTTGGCCCAATTGAAAACAGGTGGGTTTGGTGTATATGGGGAAAGAAGATTTATGCTGGAAGAATTAAATGGTTATACTGCTATTACGACCTTCTCAACAACCTCGGGCACATTCGGTTTTCAAGGTGATTATTTTGGTTCTGCAGCTTTTAACGAAAGCCAGTTAGGTATTTTGTACGGAAGAAAAGTTACAAAAAAGATTGATATTGGTGTAAAGTTTAATTATTACACTGTAAGAATTTCCGGGTATGGCATTGCAACAGCGATAAATTTTGAAGGAGGAGCAATTTTTCATTTTACTGATAAGTTGCATGCAGGTATTCATGTTTATAATCCGTCTGGCAGTAAGCTGGGCAAAACCGGGCACGAGAAGCTGGCTTCTGTTTACCGGTTAGGTGCAGGATATGAAGCGTCTGAACTCCTGTTTATCAGTTCAGAAATTGTAAAAGAGGAAGGCCGGCAAATAAGTGTAAATGCAGGGTTTCAATATAATTTTCATAAGAATGTTTTTATACGCACCGGTATATCAACCTTTACAAATAATAGTTATGTCAGTATTGGCGTACAATTAGGTTTTGCAAGAATTGACGTAAATACAGCTTATCACCCGCAACTTGGTTTTACACCGGGTTTATTGCTATTATTAAATTTTAAGAAAGCGGATAAAGATTGAGAAAAAAAGCAATAATATTATTAATTATTTTTTTCAGCACGTATGCATACTCGCAACAGGAAAGCCCAACACAGCCGGGAAGCGCTTCTGAGCAGCAATTAGAGAATCTAACAGAGCAGCAGGAAGGTGAGCCCGAAGATGACAGTTACCAGCAGGCATTGGTGCAGTTTCGAAAAAATCCAATAAACCTGAATACAGCACAAGAAAATGAATTACGTGAATTAAGAATGCTTTCTGATCTCCAGATTCAAAGCCTTATAAGCTACAGAAGATTACTCGGAAGCCTTATCAGTATTTATGAATTGCAGGCCGTACCGCAGTGGGATATAGAAACTATTCAAAAAGTTTTGCATTATGTAAGGGCCGGCAATGCAGTGCCTTTTTCTGCAGATATGAAACAAAGATTAACCGGAGGCCAACACTCTATTCTTTTGAAAATGCAACAGGTGTTTGAAAAAAGCAATGGATTTTCGCGTACGGATAGTATTGTAAACAGATACCGCGGAGGTCCGCAAAGACTTTTCTTCAGGTATAAGTATATGTATCGGAACTTATTGCAGTTTGGAATAACCGGGGATAAAGATGCAGGCGAACAATTTTTTAAAGGAAATCAAAGAAATGGTTTTGATTTTTATTCGTTTCATCTTTTTGCAAGAAACCTTGGACGGATAAAGTTATTAGCTCTTGGCGATTTTACAGTAAACCTTGGACAAGGACTGATACATTGGCAAAGCCTTGCTTTTAAAAAAAGCTCAGACATCACTGCTGTTAAGAGACAGGCAGATATTTTACGACCCTATAATTCCCCGGGAGAATATAATTTTATGCGTGGAGCAGGTATTACCATAGGAGGAGAAAATATAAATGTAACGGCTTTTGCATCCCTTCGAAAGTTAGACGGAAGTTTTAATACAGACACTGCACAGACCGATGAAGATTTTATTTCATCCATTTTAAATTCCGGCTACCATCGTACGCCGAATGAAGCCGCAAAGAAAAATGCTTTAACACAGACATCTTTCGGCGGTAATATTTCTTATAAAAAAAATAGTTTGCATGTAGGAATAAATGGAATTGGTTTTAAGTTTTCTGTTCCTTTGGTTCGCAATATTCAGCCTTATAACCAATATGCCATTCAGGGAAAAGAGTGGCATAATTACAGCGTTGATTATAGCTATACTTTTCGCAACTTTCACTTCTTTGGCGAGGCAGCTATGGACAAAAGAAAATCCAAAGCCTTTATCGGAGGAATAATTGCGAGTCTTGACCCTAAGGTTGACGCTTCATTAGTCTTTAGAAATATAGAAAAATCTTACCAAACCCTATACGGAAATGCTTTCACAGAAAGTATTTTTCCTTCTAATGAAAAAGGGTTGTTTACAGGAATAAGCATAAAGCCCGCAACCTTTTTAAAAATTGATGCCTATGCTGATGTTTTCAGTTTTCCGTGGCTTCGCTATCGGGTAGATGCGCCGTCCAAAGGATCAGAATATTTATTACAAATAACTTATAAACCCAATAAAAGGTTTGAGCTGTATACACGTTATAGAAACGAAAACAAAGCTATAAACATTTCGGATCTTGATTTTCCAACTAACCAGGTTTATATAAAACCTAAAACAAACTGGCGTATTCAGTCTTCTTATGTTGTTAATAGTAAGATTACCCTGCGTCAAAGAGCAGAGTTGCTATGGTTTGACCCCTATGAAAAGGATCGGAGCCAGCGGGGCTTTCTTGTGTATGCTGAGGCAGGATATAAATCTTTAAGGAGGCCTTTTTCTTTAAACAGCAGGCTCCAGTATTTTGTAACCGATGGTTTTAACAGCCGTCTGTATTCTTTTGAAAAAGATGTTTTATACAGTTATTCCATACCGCAGTTTATAGGAAAAGGTATTCGCTATTATATTAATATGAATTACGACGTCAGCAAAAAAATGACTGTTTGGTTAAGATGGGCACAAACCATTTACGCCAATGAAACTTCTATTGGAAGTGGTTTAGACAAAATAAAAGGGAATAGAAAAAGCGAAGGCAAATTTCAGGTGATGTATAGTTTTTAATTGTTTTAATTCTATTGAAAAAAATTGATTTGTCAAAAAATCCAAAAGTCAAATGCAGCAATTTTTTTTAACCTTATGTCTATAACGTATTATTTACAAAAAATAACGTTTTATTCATTTTTTGTTAACTTTTATTTTAATCACGTATTTTTACGTTCACTTTTGTAAAATTTATGTTTATGACAAAAATCGTATCTTTTCTTACGTTGCTAATGCTGATTACAATGATAGCAGCAGGGCAAACAAGGCAAATCTCAGGCAGAGTCTTAGATGATGCAGGCCAACCGGTCAGTGCTGCCTCTATTGTAATTAAGGGCACTAATACCGGGGCGTCCGCAAATGCAAATGGTGATTTCACTATTAATGCCAAGACCGGTGATGTGTTGGTTATTTCCGCTGTTGGTATACCTTCTCAGCAAGTAAGAGTGACTTCAGGCTCTTCTGTATCTGTTTCATTAACCAGGCAAAGTCAAAATCTTTCTGAAGTAGTTGTAACAGCATTAGGAATTAGGAGAACAAGAAATCAGGTTGCTTATGCTGCCCAAACTGTACCAGGTGACGAAACAAGTAAAACAAGAACTTCTAACTTCGTCAACGCGTTATCCGGCAAAGTATCGGGATTAGAAATAAGGCAAACTAATACCTTGGGCGGATCAACAAACGTTGTATTAAGAGGAGCCAAATCTATAACCGGTAACAACCAGGCATTATTTGTAGTAGATGGAGTTCCTTTTGATAATTCAGTTACAAATACTACAGATCAAAGAACCGGCAGAGGTGGCTTTGACTATGGAAACAGTGCAGCAGATGTTAACCCGGATGATATTGAATCAATCACCGTACTGAAAGGTGCTGCTGCAAGCGCATTATATGGATCGAGAGGCAGCAATGGAGTTATCTTAATAACAACTAAGAAAGGTACGAGAGGACTTGGCATTACAGTTAATTCTGGTATATCTGTCGGTTCAATAGATAAATCTACTTTTACAAAATATCAAAAAAAATATGGGGGTGGTTATGGTAATTACTACGAAGACACCAGCGGATATTTCTTGTATCGTGACCCTGTTACTTTCGCTCCTCTTGATTCTGCCACTGCTCCCGGCGGAGTATTAGTTGATCCTACAAGTGAAGATGCTTCTTATGGCGGAGCCTTTGACCCAAATAAAATGGTTTACCAATGGGATGCTTTCGATCCTGCTTCACCCAATTTTAATAAACCGAGACCATGGGTAGCTGCACAAAACGATCCAACCACATTTTTTACAAGTCCTGTTTCTACCAACAATAGTATTTATATGGATGGTGGCTCAGACAGAGGATCATTTAAATTAGGATATACAAGAAATGATGACAGAGGTATATTGCCTAATAGTAAGATAACTAAAAACTTAATTAATTTTGGAAGTACGTATAATATTACTAATAAATTAACCGCCGGTGCAAATATTAATTTTTCAAATATTAATGGTTTAGGCAGATATGGAACCGGATATGATGATAAAAACGTAGCAGGTAATTTCAGACAATGGTGGCAAGTTAATAATGACATTAAAGAGTTAAAAGAAGCTTATTTCAGAAATAAAAAGAACGTTACCTGGAATCCTGCTGATCCAACAGATTTAACACCGATATATTGGGATAATCCTTATTTCTCACGTTATGAGAATTATGAAAATGACACCCGAAACCGGTATTTTGGTAATGCTAATTTAAATTATAAAATAACCAGTTGGCTAAGCCTTACGGGAAGAGTTTCTCTTGACTCTTATTCTGAAATTCAGGAAGAAAGGCAGGCGGTAGGTAGTGTAGCTACTTCATTTTATTCAAGATTTAATCGTAATTATAGTGAGACAAATTATGATTTATTATTAACATTAGATAAGAATATTTCAAAGGATTTTAATCTTAAAGCATTATTAGGTTCGAACATCCGGAAGCAACGTATTGAAAGCATATATGCAACTACTAATGGGGGTTTAATTGCTCCCAAACTCTACTCACTGGCAAATTCTGCCAACCCCATTACTGCTCCTTTGGAACAAGATCAGAGAAAGGAAATTGATGGAGTATTTGCAGGTGCTACCTTATCCTGGAGAAATATGCTTACTCTTGATGGTACTATAAGAAGAGATGCAGCGTCTACTCTGCCTAAAGGAAATAATCAATATTACTATCCTTCCGGATCACTTGGTTTTGTCTTTTCTCAACTGCTTCCTACTGCTACATGGTTATCTTATGGCAAGTTAAGAACCAATTACGCTGAAGTAGGCGCAGATGCTCCTTTTTACAGCACCAGGGATGCATATCTTATTGTTAGTCCTTTTGGTTCAAGTGCTCAGGCCTCCGTTGCAAGTACCCGAAATAATCCAAATCTTCTTCCTGAAAAAACAAGAAGTTATGAAGCTGGGTTGGAAATGGCATTTTTTAAAAGCAGATTGGGTTTTGACGCGACCTACTATCGGGCAGAAAGTTTCAATCAAATTCTGCCTACCACAGTTTCAACTGCTACCGGCTATAGTTCAAAATATTTGAATGCAGGAACTATAATCAATAAAGGAGTGGAAGTATCTGTTTATGCTACTCCTGTCAGGACAAATGACTTTTCTTGGACATTAAATTTAAACTGGACCAGAAACAGAAACAAAGTTCAGAAGTTGTTTGAAGGTTCAAACAACCTGCAATTAGCGAGTTTTCAGGGAGGCGTTTCTATTAATGCAACATTAGGAGAACCTTATGGAACATTAAGAGGAAGCAATTTTGTATATACAAATGGTCAAAAAACAGTGGGAGCAAATGGTCGTTATCTAATATCCACTACTGCCAATGAAGTAATAGGAAACCCCAATCCTGATTGGATAGGTGGTATTAATAATACATTAAGATACAAAAATGTTTCTTTAAGCTGGTTAGTTGATGTACGCCAAGGGGGTCAATTGTTTTCTTTAGATATGTACTATGGATTGGCAACAGGTTTACCATATGAAACCGCAGGTTTAAATGATCTTGGCAATCCGTTACGATTACCTATTGCACAGGGAGGAGGAATTATTAGAGACGGGGTCACCGCAGACGGTAAAACTAATACAAAAAGAGCTGAAGCCTACACTTATGGAGCTTATGGATATCGTTATTCTCCTTCAGCAAGTTTTGTATATGATGCCAGTTATGTAAAGTTGAGGGAAGTGGTTTTAACTTATTCCCTGCCCAAAAGCATAATGAATAAATTTTCAGTTTTTAAAGGAATAGATTTAAATCTGATAGGCAAAAATCTTTGGATCATTCATAAAAATATGCCTTATGCTGATCCTGAAGAAAATCTCAGTGCAGGTAATTTGCAAGGATATCAAAGCGGAGCTTATCCAACAACAAGAACCATGGCTTTTAATGTTAAATTAAGATTTTAAAAAAATAAACATGAAAAAATTAGTAATACTTCTTCTGCCTCTTTTGATTTTTACCGGTTGTAAGAAGGATCTTACAAGTTTAAATGTAGATCCAAAAAGTCCTCTTACTTATCCTTCTCATGCACTATTTACAAATGCGCAAAGAACATTAGCAAGAACTATTGCTTCAGCAAATGTTAATCTTAATATATTCAGATTAATTGAGCAATACTGGACAGAGACAACATATACAGATGAGAGCAATTACGACTTGCAAACCCGTCAAATTCCCCGGGGTATCTGGAATGCTCTCTACAGAGATGTTCTACGTGACTTTAAGGAAGCAAGGACTTTAATACCAACAGATGTGACAGACGCAACAAGCCAAAAAAATCAGCTTGCTATAGTTGATGTAATGGAAGTGTATACGTGGTATTATCTTATTACTACTTTTGGGGATGTGCCTTATACTGAAGCATTAGATATTGATAATGCTTTTCCTAAGTATGATAATCAGGCAGTTATTTTTGCTGATCTTTTAAAAAGATTAGATGCAGATATTGCAGCATTTGACGTATCAGGAGAAAGCATGGGGGCTGCGGATGTTGTATACAACGGAGATGTTACAGCATGGAAAAAGTTTGCAGCAACTTTTAAATTAAAAATAGGAATGACCTTAGCAGACGTTGATCCTGCTGCTTCAAAATCAGTAGTTGAATCTGCTATGGCAACAGGTATCTTCACTTCAGCCGCAGATAATGCATCATTTCAGTTTTTGTCCGGTCCTCCTAATACCAATCCTGTTTGGGAAGACCTTGTACAAAGCGGAAGAAAAGATTTTGTCGGTACCAATATAATAATTGATACCATGATGAGTCTTAATGATCCAAGACTTCCTCTATATTTTACAAATGATGCTTCACGTGCTTATTCAGGCGGTAAACCTGGCGCTTCAAACAATTATACAGCTTTTTCAAAACCAACCACAACTCTCACTGCTCCAGATTTTCCTGTTGTGCTGTTAGATTTTACTGAAATTGAATTTTTCCTTGCTGAAGCTAAAGAAAGAGGATACAATGTTCCGGGTACTGCTGCTGATTATTATAATGCTGCGGTAACAGCTTCTATTGTAAGCTGGGGAGGATCACAAGCAGATGCGACAGCATATTTAGCTATGCCAAAAGTGAATTACGCAACTGCTGGAGCAGATTATAAACAAAAAATTGGTTTCCAAAAATGGCTGGCTTTGTATAATCGCGGGTGGGATGAGTGGATAGAGCAAAGAAGATTAGATAATCCTGCTCTTGCTGAACCAGTTGCGGCTATTTCTGATTTTCCGGTACGTTTTACGTACTCTATTGATGAGCAAAATATTAATACTGCCAATTATAATGCTGCTTCAACAGCTATTGGTGGTGATAAAGTGACTACTAAATTGTTTTGGGATAAGTTTTAAATTTATCCTCTTCATTGTCTATTTGCTTAACAATCGTTTAATTTTAAAAGCTGTCCAATCCGGGCAGCTTTTTTTGCTTATAAAAATGGTGATTAATACGAAAGTGTTTTTCATCTTTGCATATTATGAAATCTTACATTCCCGCTTTAATGACTGCTATATTTTTTCTCACAGCATGTCGGCAGCACCAACAGGTGAAAGCTAAAATTTTCGAAAGAAGAGAACTAAGTAAAAACCGGTTAATAATAAAATATAAATATCTGGCTGGTGATAGAATTTATATTGATAGTGCTTCCGTTAAAAATACAATAATTGGCAGTGATTCTATCAATGTAATAATTGATCCTTCCCATCCTGGTAAAAGCCTTCCTGATTTATAAAATTGATTTTGCACTTCTTTTGATAAAGTTTTTAAATTTATTTTAAAAAACTTTTTCAATGTTTTTGCATTACAACTTTTTTCTTACCTTCGCCCTCCTAAAAATATGCAGCGATTAAAAACGCGTATAAAAGTTCTTTTTAAGTAATGGTTACTGTTTTATTTGACTTTAATTTCAGACGATATTGGAAATCGCCGAAGTAGCTCAGTTGGTAGAGCAGCTGATTTGTAATCAGCAGGTCGGGGGTTCGACTCCCTTCTTCGGCTCTAAAAGATTATAAAGTAGGTTGTATGAAGTATTGAGACTATGCCTTAGTTGCTTTCTTCTTACTACTAACATCTTTCTATATGCTACTGGTTTTGGGCAGATGGCCGAGTGGTTAAAGGCGACAGACTGTAAATCTGTTCTCTCACGAGTACGTAGGTTCGAACCCTACTCTGCCCACAATGTTAGAAATTTAATAAGCGGAAGTAGCTCAATTGGTAGAGCGATAGCCTTCCAAGCTATAGGTCGCGAGTTCGAGACTCGTCTTCCGCTCAGGTTAGTCAATAAGGCATTAGGTCATCAGTCATTTAATTTTCTGTTATTTGTGCTTATTGACTTGTTGACCCACTGACTCAATGACTTTTTTTAAGCTGTTGTAGCTCAGGGGTAGAGCACTTCCTTGGTAAGGAAGAGGTCGTGAGTTCAATTCTCATCAACAGCTCTTGTTATTAATGATTTAAGTGGCTTTGTTAAAAAAGTAAGCAGTAGTTTACGAGATTTTCCGGGTTCTCTATTTCGCTTAAATTTTTTGATAGCAGGGTAACTAACCTATAGCAGGGTTCAATTATAAGTATTGAATATGCGGGGAATGCAATAATGGCAACATATAAGATAGTAATTTAACTGCGTACCTAAAGAATGATAAAATAAGCTTATTTTTGTATTAGAATAAGTTTTAAATTAAAAAAAACCACAATTAAAAATTAAATATAATGGCAAAAGAGAACTTTAAGAGGGATAAACCCCATGTTAACGTTGGTACTATTGGTCACGTTGACCATGGTAAAACAACTTTAACTGCCGCAATAACCGATATTTTGTCAAAAAAAGGTTTAGCGGTAAAAAGAAATTATGATGATATTGATGGTGCTCCTGAAGAAAAAGAAAGAGGTATTACTATTAATACCGCTCACGTAGAATATGCAACTGTAAATCGTCACTATGCTCACGTAGACTGTCCTGGTCACGCTGACTATGTGAAGAATATGATTACCGGTGCTGCCCAAATGGACGGAGCTATTCTTGTGGTAGCTGCTACCGATGGTCCTATGCCCCAGACAAGAGAACACATTCTTCTTGCACGCCAGGTTGGTGTTCCAAGAATGGTTGTTTTTATGAATAAAGTTGACTTGGTTGATGATCCTGAATTATTGGAATTGGTTGAAATGGAAATTCGTGAATTATTAACTAAAAATGGCTTTGATGGCGATAACACCCCGATCATTCAGGGATCTGCTACCGGCGCTTTAGCCGGTGACGCTAAATGGGTGGGTAAGATTGATGAGCTGATGGACGCTGTGGATACTTACATTCCTTTGCCTCCGCGCCCTGTTGATCAACCATTCCTGATGAGTGTCGAGGACGTATTTTCTATCACTGGTCGCGGCACCGTTGCTACAGGCCGTATAGAAAGAGGTCGTATTAAAGTAGGCGAAGGTGTTGAAATTGTAGGTTTGATGGAAACTCCATTGACTTCTACAGTTACAGGTGTTGAAATGTTTAAAAAACTGTTAGACGAAGGTGAAGCCGGAGACAATGCAGGACTTTTGCTGCGTGGTATTGAGAAAACGCAAATCCGTCGCGGTATGGTTATATGCAAAGGAGGTTCAATTACTCCGCATACAGAATTCAAAGGTGAAGTTTACGTGTTAAGCAAAGAAGAAGGTGGACGTCATACACCGTTTTTCAATAAATACCGTCCCCAGTTCTACTTCCGTACAACCGACGTAACTGGTGAGTGTGTGCTGCCTGACGGAACTGAAATGGTGATGCCGGGTGACAATACTTCATTAACTGTAAAGCTTATTCAACCGATAGCAATGGAAAAAGGTTTAAAATTTGCTATTCGCGAAGGTGGCCGTACAGTTGGTGCAGGTCAGGTAACTGATATTTTAAAATAAATCCCAAACCCCTAAAGGGGCTTTTTGGAAATGGTTATATAACTTTTCAAAGTACTTAGGCCTGAATGCTTAAGTACTTTGTTCTTAATGGTTCTTTCTTAAATCCTTTAGGAATGTAGGGTTTTACGGGAATAGTTCAATGGTAGAATAGAGGTCTCCAAAACCTTTGATCAGGGTTCGAATCCTTGTTCCCGTGCTGCTCAATTCGAAATACGTTTGTTTGAAAAGGTATTCAGTTTTCAAACTTTTGGACCTTGATTTTAAATTAAAAAAATGAACAAAATTTCAAATTACTTTCGGGAAAGTTATTATGAGCTAACGGAGAAAGTAACGTGGCCTACCTGGTTGCAGCTGCAGCAATCAACTATTATAGTACTAATAACTACTCTTATCATAACTGCACTTGTGTGGATAATGGATTTTGCAGCACAAAATTTATTAAAAGCTATTTATTCTTTATTTAAATAATGGAAGCAACAATAGAATCAATTCCGCAGGAGATACAACGTGAGGATACTAAATGGTATGTTCTTCGTGTTGTGAGCGGTAAAGAGCGTAAAGTGAAAGAATACCTTGATAAAGAAGTTAACCGCAGTGGCTGGAGTGAAACTATTAAGCAAGTCTTTTTGCCGATGGAAAAGGTGTATAAAGTTCAGAATGGCAAAAAGGTAATGCGTGAGAAAAATTATTTTCCGGGGTATGTAATGATAGAAGTAAGCGATGGTAAACTAAATGATGATATGGTGCAGCACATTAGCAACGTCAGCAATGTAATGCATTTTTTAACAGATGGAAAAGGCGCTAAAGGAAATATTATTTCATTGCGCAAAGCTGAAGTAAATAAAATGCTCGGCAAAGTAGATGAAATGAACGACCAGGGTATTGTGATGAATGAGCCATTTATCGTTGGTGAGACTATTAAGATTATTGAGGGACCATTTAATGATTTTAACGGGGTGATAGAAGAAGTAAATGATGATAAGAAAAAACTAAAAGTAACGGTAAAGATATTCGGGCGCTCTACGCCTGTAGAGTTAAGCTATATGCAGGTTGAAAAACTCAGTTAGAACCAAGTACTTGGTAAGATATTCAAAAGATTTTATGAAGACATATTAAATAATGGGGATCCATTATTTAAATTATGATATTTTATCATAGAACTTTTTTATCGGTTTGTTTTGACTGCGTTTAAAGACTCTTTTTCTCTTACTCAGAAAATTTAATGTAAATACGACTTCTAATCAGGCTGCTGCTATCTATCTATTCGATTGGGGTAGCTTGCCTGTTTTATACAATTTCGTTCTTATCTTAAGAACAGGCTTAACTGAAGGAAATAGTCAGATTAAGAAAGTGTACGGCATGTAAAATGGCTTTAACATCAAAAAAATATAGGTCAGTGGCATATTTTAACCTAAATAACTTAAAGTGCCTTAAATGTTTCCACTTAAACAATTCGTTTTGCTACCTTTACTTCTAAAGAAGGTTTACCATGCCATGCAGGATTTAAAAGACAAAATTGACCTTTCGCGGTTACCTGACCATATTGCAATAATAATGGATGGAAACGGGCGTTGGGCGAAAGAAAAGGGAGAAGACAGGCTTTTCGGTCATTTTCACGGCGTTGAAAGTGTGAGAAATATTGTGGAAGGATGTGCTGAATTAGGGGTTGGGTACCTTACTTTGTACGCTTTCAGCACTGAAAACTGGGATCGTCCTGAAAACGAAGTAACTGGTTTAATGGAGTTACTGGTAGACACAGTTCGAAGAGAAGTTGATACGCTTAACAAGAATAATATAAAACTGCATGTTATCGGAGATATGAATATGCTGCCTAAATATGCATGTGATGAATTGCAGGAAGCAAGGGAAATGACCAGCCACAACACGGGCTTAAACCTGGTAATGGCGCTTAGCTACAGCAGCCGTTGGGAACTTGTAAATGCAGTTAAAAATATTGCAATTGATGTACAGGCAGGAAAAATAGATCCCCAGAAAATAACCCATAATACTGTTGAAAAGTATCTGTGCACCAGCGATTTCCCCGATCCTGAACTTATGATACGAACAAGCGGGGAATACCGTATCAGCAACTTCTTATTGTACCAGTTAGCTTATGCAGAGTTATATTTTACCAATACCCGCTGGCCTGATTTCAGAAAAGATAATCTTTATGAAGCAATTCTTGATTTTCAGGCGAGGGAAAGAAGATTTGGTAAAATAAGTGAGCAATTGCAGGAAGACTTAAAATAGGACCGTCTTCCACATGCTAAAGCACTATTTAACAAACACTTTTAAATATTCCCGCTAATTTGCTTCAGATTAATATCCTGGTCGCTGCATTCAGCGCGGCCTCATAAACACTCAAATCAGCATTGATGTCTAAAGTTTACAAACTCTTATTAATTATAATAACAACTTGCTGGTTTCATGGTAAAGCCTTAGCCCAGGTTATACCAGCCCCTGCTGACACTACAGTAAATCCTTCTTTGACAGATACTGCCGCAACCCCTGCATCAATAGATGTTAACCTTGAAAATATTTTTAATCAGAAAGCGCCGCATCGCTACAAAGTAGCCAATGTTAGCGTTACCGGTAATAAGTATTTTGATGCAGCTTTACTTATTTCTATAGCGAACATAAATATCGGGGATCAGATAACCATACCTGGCGGAGATAATTTCTCTAAAGCCATCAGCAATCTGTGGAAGCAAAACTATTTCAGTAATGTGGAAATTTATATTACTAAAGTTCAGGGTTCAAATATCTCCCTCGAAATTGCTGTAACTGAAAGACCACGTTTGTCTTCTTTTTCTTTTAAGGGAATACCCAAGAGTCAGGCGGAAGACCTTACTCCTAAGGTCGGCTTTGTAAGAGGGCGGATAGTAACTGAAAACAACCGTCGTGCTGCAACCGAGGCTATTGAAAAATACTATGCAGAAAAAGGCTACAGGGGCATAAAGACAACTATACAGGAAGTTAAAGACCCAAAGGTTGATAACTCTGTTATTATTACCTTGTCAATAACTAAAGGCAACAAGGTAAAAATCAGTGATATTTATTTTACCGGTAATTCGGTGCCTGGTCAAAGGCTTAAAAAGCAGTTGAAAGGAACAAAAGAAATGACCAGGCTTACCGTTCATCCTCCTGTTGATACGGCAGCAGTTGCAGCCGGCGATCACTTAACGCTCAAAGATTATCTTCGCCATACTGGTTTCCTTTCTGTAAGCCAAACCAAAGAATTACTTGATCCTTACGTAAGACTAAAGCTTTCTTCTGCCAAATTCAATGAAAAAAAATACCAGGAGGATAAAGAGAAGATATTGGATTACTACAACTCTCTCGGGTACCGTGACGCAGCAATTGTTTCTGATACCCAATATTATAACAGTAAAGGAGACCTTAATATAAAAATCAAGGTAAATGAAGGCCATAAGTATTATTTCGGAAACATTGCATGGCGCGGAAACACAAAATATTCTGATAGTGTACTAGCAAACATCCTTGGCATTCAAAAAGGAGATACGTACGACCTTGATATTCTTAATAAAAAATTGGGAAAAGAGCAGTCACCCGAAGGCGGTGATATAAGCGGGTTATATCTGGATGATGGTTACCTTCGATTTAGTGCGGAAGCTGTTGAAACGGCTGTTTATAATGATACAATTGATCACGAAATCAGGATAATAGAAGGCCCACAGGCATATATTAAAAATATTCGTATTGCAGGAAATGAAAAAACCAAAGAACACGTTATCCGGCGTGAGTTAAGGACTATACCAGGTGAAAAATTCAGCCGACAAGATATCATCCGTTCAATACGTGAACTTGCCCAGTTGAATTTTTTCAACCAGGAGAAAATAACTCCAGGAGTTGTTCCCAATGATGATGGCACTGTTGATATAAATTGGACAGTAGAAGAAAAGTCAAGCGACCAGTTAGAGCTAAGTGCAGGATTTGGCGGGGGTATCGGGTTAACAGGTACTTTAGGAGTAACATTCAATAATTTCTCTATAAATAATATTTTTAAAAAATCTGCATGGCAACCCCTGCCAACTGGCGACGGCCAAAAGCTCAGCGTTCGTTTTCAAAGTAATGGTAAAGCATTCAGGTCTTATAATGTATCATTTACTGAACCTTGGTTAGGGGGAAAGAAAAGAAATTCATTTACAGTAAGTTTATATGATACAAAGTATAGAAATGGTGTTTATAATGGATATACCCAGAGATACCAGTATGATACCGGTGACTCTTATATTCAGACCTCCGGTGCAAGCATCAGCCTTGGAAAAACATTAAAATGGCCGGATGATTACTTTACCCTTGTAACTTCCCTTAACTACACAAGATATGCTTTAAAGAATTATGCAATCTTCAAGGGTTTCGATAACGGTGTGTCTAATAATTTCAATATTAAGGTTGCTTTGCAGCGGTCTTCTGTAGACCAGCCGATATTTCCAAGAAGCGGTTCTACATTTTTGTTAAGCGGACAGTTTACGCCTCCTTATTCTTTAATTGATAAAAATGTAGTCAATCATAAAAATCCATTCCAGTTTGTAGAGTACCACAAATGGAGATTTAACGGAGAATGGTATGTGCCCATCGGTAAACCATCAGGTGCGGAAAGAAACAAGCAGTTTGTCTTAAAAGCATCAGTTAAGTATGGGTTTATAGGCAGGTATAACAATAAACTGGAAATATCTCCGTTCGAGCGTTTTCAGTTAGGGGATGCAGGTTTAAGTAATAATTTTGCTTTGTTGGGTTATGATATTATTGCACAGCGCGGGTATCCTGTGTATGAAACCAGTGATCCTAAAATAAATCCTGACCAGCAAAGCGCGTCGAGGTTCTTCACTATGTTTAATAAGTATACTACCGAGCTTCGCTATCCGTTGAGCTTAAACCCCAGCAGCACTATATTTGCACTTGGCTTTTTTGAAGCTGCTAATGGCTGGTACAGTGTAAAAGAATACAATCCATTTAAGCTTCGTCGTTCAGTCGGTTTGGGTATGAGGTTTTATTTGCCTATGTTTGGCCTGTTGGGATTTGATTATGGTATAGGGTTAGACAGATATACGAAGTCTGGTGGCTTAAAAGATGCAGGCCGCTTTACGTTTATGTTAGGTTATGAACCGGAATAAATATTATCTGTCTCAAAATTTTTATTAAAATTTTTAAAAATGAAAAGGTTACTAATTATTGCCATCAGTATGCTGCTTGCATCTGCAACTGTTTCTGCGCAGCGGTATGCTATAATAGACACAAAATATATCTTGGATAAAATGCCCGAGTACAAAGATGCAGACAAACATCTTTCTGAGACGAGCGGTCAATGGCAAAAGGAAATAGATGACAAACAAACACAGCTAAACACCATGTATCACAATTATGATGCGGAGCAGGTAATGCTGACCGACGATTTAAAAAAGAAAAGGGAAGATCAGCTTTTTAATATGGAAAAAGAAATAAGAGATTTGCAGAAGAAGCGATTCGGCTTTGAAGGAGATCTTTTTAAAGAAAGACAAAAGCTGGTAAAACCTGTGCAGGATAAAGTATATAATGCGATACAAAAAATGGCAGTAAACCGCGGATATGATTTTGTGCTGGATAAAAGTGAAGGAATTACGGTTATATTTGCCGACCCAAAATTAGACAAGAGTGAAGAGGTCTTGAAGGAATTAGGAATAAAAAGTTAATCTATTACGCTAATCTATAAACACTAAAAAACAAAATGGCAGTCGTCCTTTAGAAAATAATAAAACAATTACGCTGACTAGAAAACGATAATGCCGGTTGAAATTAAAAAAAAGAAAAAAGAAAAATGAAAAAAGTTTTATTTGTGATGTTGGCCTTTGCAGGAAGTTTCATTGCTGCCGATAATGCCAATGCCCAGGCGGGAGCAAAAATTGGAGTTTTTGATATTGATCTTGCCGTTCAGGGAATGCCCGGTTATCGCAGAGTTGATAGTTTACTTGCGATTTATCAACAAGACTCTTTAAGGGGCGACTATGATTTTGCAGTAAAAGAATATAACAGGTTAGACAGTAACTATAAATCTGACTCTGCAGCTAAGAAATCTTCATCAGTTTTGAATTACCTGAAAGAACAAAGATCACAGGTTGCTGGCACGATTGTTAATTTCCAACAGCTTGCCCAGCAAAGGGTAGAGCAGAAAAGACAGGAATTAGCTGCCCCTTTAATAGAAAAAGTGTTAGGAGCTTATGGGAGGGTACTTAAAGCTAACAATTATTTGATTGTATTAAAACCAGGAGCTTACGAGATGGGAATTAATCCTGATAACGTCTTTGAAAAGGTATTTAGGGAATTAAAACTTCCTGTGCCTGACCAGTTAAGAACCCAGGGGCCCGGGCAGGAACAACCGGCCAGGCAATCTTCTTCATCTGCACCGGCTGCAAGGCCTGGAACTGCACGACCAGCTTCCAGAAAACCATAGGGAATGTAAAAATTATTAATTTATAAAGAACCAGGCGTTTTTGCCTGGTTCTTTTATTTTTGCTTCATGTTTACAAAAGGACCAATCGGGGTTTTTGACAGCGGTTATGGCGGGTTAACAGTTCTTAAAGAAATAGTGAAATTGCTGCCGGGGTATGATTACATCTACCTCGGTGATAATGCCCGTGCTCCTTATGGTCCGCGTTCTTTTGACACCGTTTATCATTATACATGGGAATGTGTGCAATGGTTTTTTAAACAAAACTGTTCACTGGTAATTCTTGCCTGTAATACTGCCTCAGCTAAAGCGCTGCGAACAATACAGCAAAATAATTTGCGGGTAACTGCGCCTGACAAAAGAGTATTAGGTGTAATAAGACCAACTACAGAACGCATCGGAGCATTTACTAAAACCGGCAGTGTAGGTGTTTTAGGAACCACCGGCACAGTTCAGTCACAATCATATCTCATTGAAATAGAAAAGTTTTTTCCGGAAGTAGACGTTTACCAGCAGGCATGTCCCATGCTTGTTCCTTTAATTGAAAACATGGAATATGAGACGGAAGGAGCAGATTTTTTTATCCAAAAATATTTGAAGAGCCTTTTAGCCCAATCTGATAAAATTGATACTATTTTGCTTGCATGTACCCATTACCCCCTGATTAAAGATATATTAGAGCAGTTTTTACCGGATAAAGTTATGATTATGTCGCAGGGAAAAATAGTGGCGGAAAGCCTTAAAGACTATCTTAAGCGGCATCCTGAATTAGAAGAAAAATGCAGTAAAAATGGTAAAATTCTTTTTTATACTACAGACTCTGTGGAAGATTTTGATAGACAGGCGGGTATTTTTTATGGAAATGAAGTAAAATCACAGCATGTAGAACTGAAACAATAAATAAACAACTAAAAGTTTTATATTTAAATAAAAACCCCTACTTTTGCCGACCTTTCACCATAGCAGTACTTATGGGTTGTACCGCTGATGTTTAAAACATTATTTCCAGGCTTAGTAAAAACAAGAAAATGAAACGTACATTTCAACCTCACCGTCGCCGTCGTAAATCTGTTCATGGATTTCGTAAGCGTATGGAATCTGCTAATGGCCGGAAAGTGTTAGCAAGCCGTCGCAGAAAAGGCCGTGTGAAATTAACAGTGTCAGACGAAAAAAGATTAAAATAAATACGCATACTTTGCGTGTTTTGTATAATTAGCCCTGTCGGTATAGATGGGCTTTTTTTTTGAAAAAATCTTTTGCTATTTCAAAACAACTAACATACAGTAAAGAAGAAAAGCTCAAAAGCCGCAAACTGATCGAACATTTATTTAATGAAGGCAAGAATTTGTCGGCATTTCCCCTAAAGGTTTTATATAATGTTGTAGAAGATACAGCCGTACCAATAAAAGCTGGTGTAACTGTCAGCAGCCGCAGGTTTAAAAAAGCTGTTGACAGAAACAAGATAAAAAGAATCTTGCGGGAGGTGTACAGGCTGCAAAAATTACCGCTGCAAACTGCATTGGCAGAAAATAAAACTTCTCTTGCAATTTTTTTTATTTATACCGGGAAAGAATTACCAGTCTTTAACGAATTACACCAAAAGGTGGGAATAATTTTACAGAAGCTTCAGAATCAAATTATTAATTTATCTTAAAAAGTTGAAATCAATTTCTAAAATAATTACTTATCCATTTATTCTGCTTATTAAGATATACCAATTGGGTATTTCTCCGATAATTGGTCCCAAATGCCGGTTTACACCTACCTGCTCACAATATGGAAAAGAAGCCCTACAGAAATATGGTATTTTTAAAGGCGGCTGGATGACGATAAAGAGAATTGCCAGGTGCAACCCTTGGGGCGGGCATGGATATGATCCTGTGAAGTAATATTTTTCATATTAAAAATTAAAAACCCGTAAATTGCAGTAAACAAAATAGATTAATTATGAAGCAATTGATTAGTTTAATTACAAAAATTCTACTTTTTGCATTTCTTATTGCGGGTGTTTATTCCTTCAAAAGTGTTTCCGCCTGCACAAGGGTTTCTGCTGTAAGTAAGGACTCCGTTACTAAAAAAGGTATTGTACTTTCTGGTTCAAATGAAGTGCCTGCCATTAGCCCAAGCGGTTCCGGCACATTACATGTATCTTACGACAAAGCGGCTAAAACGCTTACTTATAGTGCAAGGTGGAGCGGGATGACAGATAGTGTAACAATGATGCATTTCCATGGCCCGGCAGAAAAAGGTACGAATGCAGGTGTATTATACCCCATAACCGATTTCACTCCCGGCACTTCCGGTACAGCAAACGGAACGGTTAAGCTTGACGGGGCAAAATTGAAAGAAGCAGAATTGTTAGGTGGTAAATGGTATTATAACATTCACACTAAAACGCATCCGGGTGGTGAAATAAGAGGACAAGTTACATTCTAAAATAAAAGATACAAAGTAATTGGATAAAAGCCCAGGCGTAAACCTGTTTCCAATTATAATTTACTTAAAAATGGCTTGATTGTACATTATCATTGCTTTGTATAGCCCTCATTATTTTTTAAAGCAGTAGTAAGTTTTTTGCCTCATTCTTCGTTTTCTGCTTAATTCAGCAGAACCTGCCTTTTTTGCCCGCATTATTAAAAACACCATAAAAAACGACTTTGGCAAAGTAAGCTTACACTTATGAAACAACGATTTTATTTTACAGTTAAATAATAATTTGCCTGCACATATAAAGTTTTATCAAACTTTAGCATTTGCTGCCTTAATACATCAATATCTCTTAATATTGTAAATTGCTTATTTTAAAATCAAAGCATTGTTTATAAGTATGAAGTGCTTATACATAACGGTTTTAGCTGGCTTTTTGCTTGTTTCAGCTTTTGCATCTGCAGCTGTCAACTGGAAGCTTGCATCAGAAAATCCTGAATATGTGCATCGGGCTATAAAAGAGGTCACTGATGTAATTATTCATGATATTTACTCTCCTCCTGTGGCGAGCCGTATATACGCTTACATAACCATTGCCGGTTATGAAGCGGCTATTGCCGGAAAACCCGATTATATTACATTCGCAGGGCAGTTGCATGATCTGAAACCTGTGCCTAAGCCTAAAGCAGGTAAAGTATACAGTAATTCATTGGCTTCCGTTGAGGCAATTTTGACTGCCGGAAGATCTCTTATAGCTTCTGAGGAAAAAATAGAAGCCTTTCATGCCATATTAATGAAAGAGTTTAAGGAGTCGGGAATGCCTGAAGGTGTGTTTGAAAATTCTGTTGTATACGGTAAAGAGGTGGCTGCACATATTCTTGCCTGGGCTTCTAAAGACAATTATTCCCAAACAAGGTCATTAGCAAAATTTGCTGTTAATGATGATGCTGCTTCCTGGAAACCTACTCCGCCGCGTTACATGCCGGCTGTAGAGCCTCACTGGAATAAAATGCGAACCTTTATTATTAATTCTGCAGAACAATTTAAACCCCTGCCGCCTCCATTATTTTCGCAGGATAAAAACAGTAAATTTTATAAGGAAGCTGTTAAGGTGCATGATGCAGGTTTAAAATTATCTCCTGAGCAAACAGAAATAGCAAATTTTTGGGATTGCAATCCTTTTAAAATAAATATCAACGGTCATGTGATGTATGCTACAAAGAAAATATCTCCCGGCGGTCACTGGATCAACATCACACGTCTTGCCTGTAAAAATGCAAAAGCTGATCTTGCAAAATCTGCCGAGGCTTATGCGTGTGTATCCATTGTGCTTGCAGATTGCTTTATCAGTTGCTGGGATGAAAAATACAGAAGCAATGTTATAAGACCCGAGACTTTTATTAACCAGTATATGGATGCGGATTGGGTGCCGCTGCTGCAAACTCCGCCTTTTCCGGAATACACAAGCGGGCATAGTGTTGTGTCTGCCGCCTCTGCTGTAATGCTTACAAAATTATTTGGAGACAATTTTTCTTATGCTGACTCTACAGAGACTGAATTTGATTTGCCTGTCCGTCATTTCAAATCATTCAAACTCGCTGCACAGGAAGCAGCCATCAGCCGTTTTTACGGCGGCATTCATTACATGCCTTCTATCACAAATGGATTAAAAGAAGGAAACAGTATCGCAAACTTTATCATTCAAAAATTACGAACAAGAAAAGGGGATTTGGCTAATGCCCAAATAGTTAAGTGAAAAGGACAATTATTACTCATTATTATTCAAAGGCATAATTTCTTCTGTTTAAGGCAGCTTCAGTCTTTATTGCAAAGTTTTTTTCAAAATTCCTGAAAACTTTCTATGAGAAAGAAACATAAATGGAACATTTACAATTAAGAATAAAAAATATCAGGACGGAGACTGCCAACAGCAAATCATATTTTATAGAGGAAATAAACGGTAAAAAGATTGAATACAAAGCAGGCCAGTTTTTTACATTACTTGTTAACCTGAATGGCAAAGAAGTGAGGCGCTCTTATTCAATAAGCTCTGCCCCTGGCGTTGATCAGGATATTTTTTTTACCATAAAAAGAATAGAAAACGGCGAACTAAGCCGTTATCTGTTCGATTACTTACAGGTTGGAGAAATGATTATGAGCCTTCCGCCATCTGGCAGGTTTACCATTGATGAGCCGGAAAGTAATTTAGCTGTTTTCATCGCAGCAGGCAGCGGCATTACTCCTGTGTTTTCGTTAATAAAGCACCTTTTGTATCAATTTGCAGAAAGGAAAGTTTTACTTATATATCAAAATTATAATGAAGAGGAAAGCATTTTTCGTAAGGAGTTGTTGTTGCTTCAGCAACAGTTTGAGGAGCGCCTTATTTTAAGAGAAATTTTCAGTCATCCCCTGGATCACAATAAACCTTCGCAGCGGCTAAACAATAATTTGCTTGAAAAAATTTTATTACAAAACATCACAGATTCGTCCTCGCTTTTTTACCTATGCGGACCTGAAGCATTTATGCGTATGGCGCAATTCACATTAAAAGTAATGGGTTACGGACAGGACTTGATTAAAAGAGAAAACTTCTTTGCAACTGCTCCGCCGCCACCTTTTTTGACTGACAGAACTCCTCATAATGTAATTATTAATTACCATAGTGAAAAATATCAGATTGAAGTAGCGTATCCACACAATATTCTAGAAGTTGCGTTAAAGCATCATATACATCTTCCCTACAGTTGTCGCGGCGGCAGGTGCAGCACCTGTACTTCAAGATGCACAAGCGGAAGTGTAAAGATGACTATAAATGATGTGCTGACACCAAAAGACTTGCAAAATGGTTTAATTCTTACCTGTGTGTCTTACCCTGAAACCGATGTGGAACTTACGTTTGATTAGTAAACACTATAATTTATTTGCGGGTTTAAAAAAAGGCTTAACAGGTATTTGCTAATTGGGGGTAATTAATTTTATATTCTGATAACACTAATGGGTTTAAAAGGAACTTAATAATGTTCTCAAATAATTAGTTTTATCTTTTTTATTATTAACATGGAATTTTGTATCTATAGTATGAATCAAACTGTTCATTAATCTTAAATAATTGGATATTATTTAATCTCTTTGTAATAAATTTTAGTTTCAATTCATTTTCGTCTGTTATGTTGGGACCAAAAGTTATACTTAATATAGATTCTTGTGGTATGCTTTGCTCTCTCCTTTTGTCTTTTTCTTCGACTTCAGTTTGAAATATTTTTGCAAGTCTAAATTCTTTTTCATCTGTTAAATTTTGGGGTAAAGAGAAAACGATTTCCCTGATGGTTTTAATAGTTTCTTCAAGATTGTTATTATAAAATTTTATCAAAGGAGGGTTTTCATAATATTTAATGTAGGATCCTTCAATTCCACACTCATTCTTTATAAAATAATTCAGCAGACTATCCAAATTATATTCCACACAAAATCCCTCACCATTATGAGTAAAGTAATTCCAAAATAAGGGCTTGTTAATGGCGCTTATGTCAGCAGTAAAACATGAAATTCCAGATTTCCTAAAAAAATTTTGTTTAATTGCATATTTTCGTTCTTGGATTCCATTAGCAGATTTGGCTTCATCAAATTGTATATCTAATAAAGTATCAAATTCAATAGGAGTGTCTAAATATTGCAATAAGCCATACTGAAAAAGTTTTTCAATCCTTTTTTCTCTAAATTTATAATATCCCAAAGCTGTTTCAGCTAATCTAAACCCTTCTATTAGTTTTTTAGTGAGAAAACCTCGATATTCGTTATCAGTGCCAATGTCAACATCAAAATTACATTCCCCATCCTTCTCCCATTCCTTTGCACCATACAAATAAATAATTTGATTTTCAACAGATAATATATTTTCTTTTGAACACTTATAGAACCTATATATTGATGTCATTTTAAACGTATTTTTATTAATTAGTTTAATTAGGGTCTGCTGAAAAACTATAAAGTTCAATAGAGTTAATAGTTTTTCATAACTTTTGCCTTATAAAGTGCAAATATAAATGGCAAGAGCCCTCAAAACCCGTGC
>JAABUK010002961.1_pt1 | contig 29503 bp, 40 predicted proteins | sample 5559141 | NCBI WGS metagenome assembly JAABUK01 (sample SAMN10711869, study PRJNA513367) | rock metagenome | isolation source: Antarctica rocks | place: Antarctica: Victoria Land, Pudding Butte nord | collected 2016-01-03
CCCTCCACCATCGTCCCCCCCACCATCACCTCCTCCGCCCCCCGGTCAGATCTTGGTGTCTGCTGTCAACATCACTACCCCCTACTCCACACTGGCTGCAGTCACTGACACAACTCCACCTGTCATTACTATTCTCGGGGCCAACCCATATACCGTGACACAGGTAGTGCCCTCATCTGTCATGCGCTCCAATACTGCTCTACAGGGTAATGGTCCTTGCCATGTGTGGTCCTTAAGCTTTCCAAAGCAGTATGGCACTCACCTATGAAGCAGCAGCTGATCACATGAAAGTGTCTGGATGCCAGGCTGCAGCCAGTCTGTCTGAAGCCAGTCAATCTGTACCTGCAGCTAATGTGCACTGACAGCACATGTCTTGATTTATGGCCCAAGGTGCAGTTTCGTCAAATTACGGTCTGTGTTGCAGGGCCAGGCTTACAGTGACCTTGGTGCAACAGCGTACGATGCTGTTGATGGAGCCATCACAGACATTGTGACCACCGGAGTCAGTGCCATCAATACCATGGTGGTAAGGATGCTCACCACCTCTTGCTTGTCACCATTCTGGCCTTAGTTTGTAGCATCACAAACAGACAGCAATGCTGTGGCAGACCAAACCAGAGCCAAAGTGTGTCTGTAATATCAACAGCAAACAAGCGCTTAGCAATGCAGTGTGTCTCAGCTGATAACAAACAGTTTATGTGTACAAAACAGTACTGTCTGACAAAGGCCAAGCCAGATTTTGCTGTGCAGGCGGGCAGCTATTCTGTCGTATACACTGCAGAGGATGCTGCTGGCAATGTTGCAACTGCAACCAGAGTTGTCAAAGTAGTTTCTCCCTGCACTGGTGTGGAGCACTTCTGTTCCGCCACTTGCAGGTATCATTCCTGTCACTCTGGGCTACGCCAAGCTTGTTGAGAGCATGCTGTTGTATGCCATGCACAGGCATATACAGTCATACATCACCATCTGACTATGCAAAGCCTCATGCATGCAAAACAGATGACATGGGGATGTGTAACTTTATTCATTAGACGTCATTTCAACCTGACGGCAGGCTCGTTTGCCTGCCTGAAGCGCAAGCTAGCATAGCTCTGTGTACTTGTCATGACTTCAGCATCAACTGCTGGGCATGATGTTGTATTGCCAGTGCAGCAGAGCAAAGTGTGTGCTTGTTGGTACTGCAGGTGTTCTACCCTGACCGTCTGTCTGTCGGCAACGTCTATATGCGCATCAACCACTACTACGGTGACTACAGACACGACAGCTCCCGTCATTACAGTCTTGCTGAACTCACTGAGTGTGAATGCTACCACATCAGCAGGACTGCTACTTGTAGTGACCACAGTCTACGTCGGTAGGTTTCCTGACTCTGTTGCGCATGTATGGATCAGACAGTGGGATGCCATCGCTGAGCACTACAGCTGCCATTGGCTGCTAAAGCGTACTCTGTGCTGCAACCAGCCATGCTTGGTTGAAATTGCATGCTGTCTTGTGCTTCCTGTCCTGTAGTGTGCCTGTACTTTTCCTGTACTGTCCTCTAGCCTACTGGCTTTTCATGCTGCAAGTAGACTGTAAGCTCACCCTCACTCTCACTCTCACTGTCAAAGATGCTCTGCAGCACCACAGCCTGCTCTTTGTGCACACCTCTGATGATGCAAAACCTGCTCCTGTAGGCACAACTTACGTCGATCCTGGTGCGACAGCAAAGGACAACGTCGATGGCGACATCACGAGCGAGCTGACCACCTACGGCATTGGGGCTGTCAAAACAACTGCTCCCACTGCGTCCTCATCTCCATACTACATCACCTATGATGTCAGCGATAGCTCTGGCAATGCAGCCACGCAAGGGCTGAGGGAAGTAGTGGTGGCATGCAAGTCCCCCAAAGTCAAGTGTACCGCCAGTGATAGCACCTTGTTTTGTAGTACCAGTGCTGGTTTGTGCATAGAGAGCACAACCACAACTACTACCACTACTGGGACCTACCCCACCATCAAGCTGATTGGGCAGGCTGTTTTGGGGGTGACCCTAGGCACCTCATACCTTGCTTGTCCCACTCCGCAACCCACCGATGTCATCTGTGACAGGTAGCAAGCTTTTCCCCACCTGCATGATCTTGCCTGCATGGCTTGCCTATCAAGTTGCTTCTATAGCAGGGGCTCTCATGTCTCTGAGGGTTTCAAATTTTTGTGTCTGAAGCTTGACAAGACACTGTCTAGGAAGCACACAGCACAGCACATTCAGTGATGCTTACGCAAGCATATGCACTGTTGATGTGCAGAGGTCCGTTACCATACATCCAGCATGCTTGCATGCATGCATGTATGTGTGCCCTGATTGGCCTCTGCCACTGTGTTCATCATCAATCTTGCCATGACTCATTGCAGGGGATGCTCTGCTGCTGATTCTCTGGATGGGGTGTTGACACCTTGCGTCCAAGCATGCTCCATTTCCACTGCAGAGTACGCTCCACTGTCATGTGCCCAAATCTCGCATTGCTTGGACGCCATCATGTGACAACAGGCTTTGTGTCTTGATCAAGAAACAGTCACTACACATGTGCCCTCCTGCGTGTTAGTTGTTTCTGCATGTCATCACTCTCCACGATCACTCAATGTGTTATGCCGCTTCTAGTCGTTTCATTGATCTCATACTGCAACCTTGTTGCAGCAAATGTTGGCTATGGACTTGCGTCTACTGAATGAAATGGGTGTTTCAATCATAAGTGGTCTAAAGATTTACTCTGAGAATCTATCCCACACCTTCATGTCTGCATTGTGTCACCTCATGCGGCCATGTGCAGGTATCTGTTCACAACCACAGGCATACGTGCCTGTAGCTACAACATGACGGTGGCTGGTGTATATACCATCGCCTTCACAGTGACCAACAGCCAGGGCCTGTCTGCGAGTGTGAACCGTACCCTGGTGGTTGAGCCTGTCTGCCCTGCTGGAGAAACCCTCTGCTCCAACAAGGCATGACACAGCCTTTTGCTTCAGCATACCTTGCCACACAGACCTGCCTTTCATCAATCAGCGCACAGCACATGCACATGCACTGTCATGCACTGAACTATGCTAGTCTTGTCTGTACGACCACTTGGCTGCACAGTACCACGACCTTTTGCTTCAGCATACGTTGCCACACAAACCTGCCATTCATCAATCACAGCACAGCACAGCACAGCAGAACACATGCACTGTCATGCACTGAACTATGCTAGTCTTGTCTGTACGACCACCTGGCAGCACAGTACCAGGACCTTTTGCTTCAGCATACATTGCCACACAGACCTGCCTTTCATCAATCACAGCGCAGCGCAACACAGCACAGCACAACACATGCACTGTCATGCACTGAACTATGCTAGTCTTGTCTGTACGACCACCTGGCAGCACAGTACTACGACCTTTTGGTTCAGCATACACTGCCACACAAACCTACCTTTCATCAATCACAGCACAGCACAACACATGCACTGTCATGCACTGACCTATGCTAGTCATGTCTGTACGACCACGTGGCAGTGCACTATAGCAGCCTTGGTGCTTGGTTTCCAGCAAAGCTGACAGCCAGCTGGTGTTGCAGATTGCCTGTAGCTCTAGTGGGCTCTGTCCTGGGACAACCGCCCTGGTGTTGACCACAGTGACAGCACCAGTGATCACTCTTGTCACCAGTACCTATTTGTCATCTGTCGTCGAGGTCAAGCAGGTCCGCGTGTCTGGCCTCCTTGCGTTTTGCTTGCAGCTGCACTGGTTGCTAGCGCTGGGAAGAGAAGAGAGCATACTGAACGACATACCTGGCCTCTTTGCATTTTGCCTCCAGCTGCACTGATTGCTAGCATTGGCAAGAGGACAAAGCATACTGAACGACGTACCTGGCATTCATGGGTGCATCTTGTCTAAATCTGTGAAGGGGTGAAGGATCAACATTACTTCGCATTTGAACAACTATGAGCGCAGCACAACTGGCTGCGGTTGAGATGCACATGGCTCAGTATGATCCTTTCTTACTGTGTCAAATATGGGCTAAGCACAGATGAGGCACAATGCTTTGTCCAGTAGCAGAGGCCTACAGGTCATGCTGCTCAATGAATGCCTGTTGCCACTGACTGGAAAGCATGTTTTGCATGCAGGGGTACAGCTATGTGGCCTGCAGCACTGGCCAGACCCCAACATCAGGTGCGACATCATTCACTACAATCCTCATCTACAAATTGCCGTGTTGCAGCACAGCCTCTCAATCATTCCTGTGTCTCCCTTTGACAGGGCGATTTATCTGCACAAGTTGCTTGACATGATTTCATCTGTCAAGCTACAAGATGTACAAAGAGTGAATCACAGGTAGCATGCAAGAATTGCAACGAGTCTCTTGCACTGCAGCTGTGCTGTGTGAGCTGGGCGCAACTGCCATCAGTGCATCAGATGGGAACCTGACCAGTGTTGTGCTGGCTTGTCCACCCACGGCCTGTTTAGGAACAGCTTGCCCAGGTACCTTTCCGACTTTTGATCAGCCACAATTTCTGGTCATGCGCTGGAATCTGTGTCGCTCAAACCTTTCCATGCTCCCATGCCCACCTGTGATCTGCACTTTGTCTCCTTGCTTGTTGCTCACATGTGCAATCTGAGGAACCCATCTTGGTGGCAATGCGACGCATTCTATTTTGGGATGTACCCACGTCGCATGCTGTATGGCAATACCTAAGATAACCCAACACTGTAGAAGTGCAATGTAACTGGCCCCAGGCATTGATGTGTTGTCTTGACATTGTCCAAAGGATGCTTCTCTAGAAACGCACTGTCTGTGTGTCCATGTCAATGCGCTTGCACTGTAGCAGCTAGCTGGCTTCTGCTATGCATGCATCATAGGGATTTCTACAGATCGCTGATTTCTGTGTTTCTCAAAAAACCTTCAAGCAACAGCTGTACCAGCTTGTCTCTCTCAGACTTGTCAGGCTGTACCTGCCTTGCTTTTGCATGTGGACTGCTGACACTGTTACATTTGCGTATCTGCCAACCCCTTGTTTGATACGGCTCAGAGACCCTGCACAAGAGTAATCTGCAAGCTTGCTGCTGCATGTTTGCAGTCTACCGTTTTGTGGACCAGGGCATCACATCATGTGCAGTCAACACGTCAGCAGCCATTGGCACCACCTTTGCTGTCACCTTCATGGTCTTTGACTACTCCATCTCCAGCCTCAACGCCAGTGTGACCCGTACCATCAGCATCATTGACCCCTGTGACACTGACCAGTACCTGTGCTCTGATGGCACCTGCAGTGATGTCTTGTGCAGTCTCAGGTACGGGCATTGCTTTCCTGTGCCCGTCTGCTTGCATGTCTCTCTGCAGCTTGTCCACTCCCACTCTTTCTGTGCATGAGATTTTTGCCACAGCTCTGGCAATCAGGTGTTTGCTTGCATACTTGATTTGTCGTTGCTCAAGACAAGCAGAGGCCATGCATTCTTTGAGTTGACCGGTTCATTTCCCAAGTGCGTTCTGGTGACAAGTTTCCACCGCTGTGTGTAGGGATGCTCTGAGTGTAGGCCCACCTGGGCTTGAGTTTGTTTCCTATGGCAACTCCACCAGCGTCACCACAGGCTATGCTGTGGCGGCTACAGTCCCTCTGGTGCCCTGTACAACATCAAGCGATGTCACAGTAAGTCTGCATTCCAACCTGTCTTGGCTTGTTAGACTGCACTGAGAGCTGCACACAGCAACAACAGAGTTTGCATCATGACTGATGAACAATGACAGGTTCTTGGCAGGCTCTGTTTCATGAAGTTTTAGAGCAACACGATATGCAGCAGTCAAGCAGCCTCTGGCACAGATTTTTGCGCTTCCCTCAACAACCTTCTGCTGACAGCTGAAAGCTGCCCTCAATGCCCTCTTGCACCCCTGACTTCCCTTCACACCGCCATCTGCTCATGTCTGTCAGGACACAGCATCTGGACATCTCCCTGCTTTGTGCTGACATAGATTGTACAAAGCAGGATGCATCATCTGGAGGCTGTGCTCTGGGTTGTCAGTGTGTTGACCTTGTGTTGCCACTGTGTTGCCATGGCTGCATATATGCAATGTAGGCATAGTGCCCATGTCCCTAGTCCGTGCTGACATAGAATGTACAAAGCAGTATGCATCATCTGGACACTTCCCTGTTTTGGGCTGACATAGACTGTACAAAGCAGGATGCATAATCTGGACACTTCCATGTTTTGTGCTGACATAGACTGTACAAAGCAGGACTGCGGTGCTGTAGCGCTTGACTCCACAGGAGCTGACATCTCCAGCAGCATTGTGGTGGTGGACGTGACCCCCTGTGCCACAGGGGATGTCTGCCCAGCCTGTGCCATCACCTTTGCAGCAGCCGGGCTGTGCCAGCCAGGCACATACTTCTACCTCTACAGGTCAGCTGCATTCCTGATGCTAATCTCCCTGCTCTGTGTCCAATTTAGCCTGATACAACATGCCCTGGGATCTTCCCAGCTCCAGCCTGCATAACTTATTCATTGATTGATTGATTGATTGAATTGAACCTGTGCCAGCCTTTGCTCTCGCATGAGCCAGGTAGGTATCATGTACGCCTCACCGCGATTCAGCCTGCGTGCCTGTCTGCATATTTGGCTTGTTCCTGATGCTCTACCTGTCTGTCTTGCAGTCTCCCTGTCTGTCAGACTTCCGTCTGTCATGGCAACTGTCTATCTGTCCTGGCATAGTGTCCTCTGCGCTATCCATGGCCCTTCACAAGTTGTAACCCTTGAACAAACAGGACTGCTCAAGACACTTGGTTCCAGCGCCCTGCTTGTATGGCAACACCTTGATGGGCCAGTGGCAACACCTTGATGGGCCATTGGTAACACCTTGATGGGCCACTGGCAAGCAAGCGCCATCATGACTCTTGTCTGTGTGGTGTGCAGGGCCAAGGACAGTTACGCTCAGCTGGCTTCAGCCTGGCGTCTGGTGCAGGTACAGCAACAGTATGCTGTCACCCTCATCCTGCCCTTGACCCTGTCTGCTGCAAACCTGACTGACGCTCAGGCCCAGGCTGATGTGCTGACGGCCACCAGCAATGCAACTGATGCTCTTGAATCTGCTTTGGCAGCTGGTCTCATATCTGGTGAGCCTGTACTAAATGGTCTTTTGCTTCTGTTGATAGGCTGCTGGCTTGTGTCTGCTTACTTGCTAAGCATGTACTTGGTGTACAAACTGAGTTATGACTTGGATAGCTGCGCCCATTGGCAGCTCATGTGCTAGTTCATTTTTGGTACGCTGATTGCCACAACAGGGTGCAACTCAATGTCTCAATGTCATTCTAGGGGAAAGCATGTGCTCAATGAATGAACAAGTGATTCACCTGTGATGTAGTGATTGTGTTAGTCATGTTGCCAGCCACGTGGCAGGCGTTGTCAGCTGTGCTGGACCTGCTGCATGCAGAGTTCACAAGCGCCCCCAACTTGACAGCGGAAGCAGCGGCACAGAACCTGACATGGGCTCCAGTCTCTGTCTCAGCAGTCACTGTAGACAGCTACGATCTGGCTATGAACACCTCAGACTCAGCTCTGCTCACCTTGAGCCTGAGTGCCAGTCTGGGAGTGTCGGGAGACATCTCAGATATTGCTCCAGATGCCAGCACCTCACGCAGACGCCGCTTGTTACAGACTGCATCAGGTCTGTTTGCACCTTTTGTTGTCTTGGGTTCTGCCGCTTGTTACAGACTGCATCAGGTCTGTTTGCACCTTGTGTTGTCTCGGGTTCTGCCGCTTGTTACACACTGCATCAGGTCTGTTTGCATCCCCTGTTGTCTTGGGTCCTGAGCATGGCAGGTAGTGTAGTGATGCAGTATGTTCCTAGTGCATTCAAGAGGACCTGACACACACGGAACCTCCAGAGGAAGTATAGCCAGCATTTGGCAAACTGAGCTGCCTGTTCAAAAGCTGCACATTGATTCATCTCCTGTGCTACAGCTCACAAGGCAGGCCCATCATCATACTCAAACAATTACACGTTTGCTTTCCTGATTTGCTTGCCTGATTTGCTTGTCTGCGCCTGTTCTGCATTGCTGCTTTTCAGTTGCGCCAAGTTTTTCATGCTGCATTTACACATCATCTATGTTCTGCTGGCTGCAGCAGTCACAACATGGTATGCTAATGCTTGTACACTTGCTCTGATTACAGCTGTATGCACCCAACAATGCTAGGTCACATCTCTCTGCTTTGATGTCATGATTGCTTCTCCCTCCTCCCAAAGTCCCCTTCACTGTGTGTCAGTGTACCTGTTCAGAGATGCTGCCTGCAGGCCTGTCGATAAACTCCAGCTTAGTGAGTACCAGCCTCAGCAGTGCCCTCAGCCTGAATGTGACAGCAGTGAGCAACAGCAGCACAAACGACACTGATGGCGCCCAACTGACCAACTACACCTTGACAACTGCTGCTGTTGACGATGACACTGCTGTACTATCTGGTAATGGCCTGATGCCTTGTCATGCGTGCCACACGCAAAATCTTGTTGCACCACAGACTTCTTGGCAGATCATGCATACAGCAGCCTCAACAGGGACACAGGCTGAGATTTTGTGGATCCAAAGTCTGCCCAGCAAAGCATTCCAGGCTTGCTGCCTTTTGCAATGCATGTATCAATCAGCAACATAACTTGCTGAGGAACTGAGCAGCATCATGCCTACAGCAGCGTGCTGTGCAGCGTCTTAGCAACTTTGATTTGCGCCCTACAAAACGCAATCTGTGCAGAATCAGCTTACAGCACACTGGCTGTCACGACTGCAGGCTTGCTGGCAAACCTGACCTGCATCCAAGCTGAGCTGTACGAGATGGAGGCTGCCTTGTCAGTGGGCGAGGATCCTCTGTGGATTATTCCCTACACCACTATTGCTGAGGACTACCAGGACCTGTTGAATGACTTAACCACATACTTGACCGTAAGCAGCCTTCTCCAATGACATTGCATGTGCCATGCCACGCAGGCTGGATCTGTCTGTCATGCATGTCACATTGTCTGCCTGGATCTGGACCGTTTTTCAGACCAAGTGCTGCTATAGCAGCCAGAATGCATCACAGCACTCATGACTAATGTTGACTCATCAGCTAAGACTGCCAAAGTACAAATCAAGAACCTCCAATGTGAAACGGCATGGCGTTAGACCCCACAAATGTGGCTATTCCAGCACTATGCATTGAGGGGAGCGCAATGCCAGATTCCACAGCAAACAAAGATGTCCACTTCTCACTAGGCTTCTGCTGCTGCAGTACACAGAGACGCAGCTGAGTGCAATCTACTCCACCTTTGCAAAGGCCATCGCAGCAACTCTTGGCACTGGTGACTCTACCGCGGCAGCTTCGAGCAGCACAACCTCAGCCAGCACTCTGACCACAGCCTCAGGGTGTGCAAGAGATACCAATGGTGGTCTGAGAGTACAGTTCTATGTGAGTGCTGACAACATCACCAGGGAGATCGATGGGCTACTAAGTGGTGGACGCAGGCTGCAGTCCACTCCTTGCAGTTCTACTGATGGAACTTCGGCAAGTCCTCTTTGTATCTGTGTCTTGCAAGCTCATGCTAGGTTATGCTTGACTGTCCTCGAGTGGCACTGCAACCCCTCAGTGACACATGCCACTGATAACAGCAGTGACTGCTTCCATATCATAGAGGCATCCAACTGTGTGTGTGTGTGTGTGTGTGTGTGTGTGTGTGTGTGTGTGTGTGTGTGTGTGTTGACTCTTTTTGGCCAACCTATGTACAAGCTGCTTTGCAACAACAAACAAGGCCATGGCAATCATCTGAAGCTGAGACTGTACCTTCTGCCTCTGCAGCTGGCATTGAATTACACGGCAACCACTGTCACGGTGACGGCAAACAGCACCACGAACTACACCAACAGCAATGCATCTGATCCTGTGTATGCAAGCCACCAGCTTTCAAGGCTGATTGGTATGTATGATCTCAAGCCCGCTCATGCTGCTTGTACAGTTCACATTGATGCTGTAACAGGCACAGCATACAAGTCGCATCTTCTGGTTGTGAGTGTCTGCCTGAAAGTGTTTCTGCTTGACTGGTCATCATTGTTCTGGCACTGACTTGTGATTGGCAATGCCCAACATAGCCACGTTCAGCATCTGTTCTTTGTCTTTTTCCACTCCTGCACAGCTAATCTGCTCCTTCACAATCAACAGAATCATTGTCACCAGCATTTAATCATCATTGTTATTATTTTGCTTATTCTTGTCACTAAATGGTTCTGTTGATTGTGAAGGAGTAGATGAGGTGTGAAGGGGTGTCTGATAAATTGTCGTTGTCATTGTTTTTATCACTGATATTAGTTGATTACCATATATTATCATTACTATTATTACTATGTTGCTGTATTACAATTACTATATTTTATTATCATCACTATTACTATATCAGTCATCACCACCATTCCTGGCCAATGTGGTGCAGGCTGGACTGGCAACCAGGTGGTAGCAGGAGTCTTGCTGCAAACCACGCGAAGGCTGGTCACACACTCCTGCACCCAGCGCTTTGACAAGTTCACCACAGTGTGCACAGAGCAGCAGCTGGTGTACGATGTCGACACTGGACAGGCAGTTGTTGTGCCCAGGTCTTCAGGAGGCTCAGCGCCTTATGGAGTGGACGCTGTGTTCCTGACTGACTCATCTGCCTATGATGATGCAGTAGTTGTGGGTGAGTATCTTTCCCCTAGCTCATCATGAGCTGAAAAGTGATATTATTATCATTATTATTATCATTATCTTTTCGCTGAAAGTAGCTAGGAGAGATGTGGCGCGTCTGGTCAGCTTCTGTTGTCCATGCATGCAGCCTGTTGCTGCTTCCCTGTGCTTGCAGTCTGTGCTTAGACAGCCAAAAGCATAACAGCCTGTCTTGATAACAGTACAAATGCCTATCTGGCTGATGCAAGAGCAACGGCTGGCACAGGTGAAAACCAATCAGTCAAATCAGTACAGGCACAAAAGGCTGGATGTGCCTGAGTGTGCCTGCTTCTCTGCCAACAGCATTACGCTAGATACATGCATTGATTGCCAATCAGCACTGTACTGACCAACACTTCACAGCAAGCGGGGCTTGTTCTGCTGGTGACATGAGTAAAGAGTAGTAAAGAGTAGTAGTACAGAGTAGTAAAGCATAGTAAGGTGAGTGAGATTTCGACAGCTTCACATACATACGAGTAAACAGTAGTCCTTCCTTCCCATCACACCACAGTAAGAGTACACAGTAGTCCTTCCTTCACATCACAGTCAATTCACACTGACTTTGCCCTCTTCTGTCTGGCGCTGCAGGTGACTTCTACAACACTTCATCAAGCAGCGGTGAAATCACTCCTTATGTTGGCACTCCATACGGCTTCCACCCACGTGCCATGTCAGGCTTCAGTCTGGGCTTCCCTGTCATCTTCGACAACAGGCTGAGCTACAATGACAGCCAGCGGCTCTTCACCATCTTGAGTGATGGCAACTACTTGGATGACGACACTGCTACTGTGACAGTGCGGCTGCTCACATTCAATGTTGAACTCCAGGTGTATGGGTAAGTTTTCTCTCTGTAGGCTTTGTCAGCAGGTCTGCCAAGCTGCTCATGGCTCTGGGCTGCCGCCTCAGGAGGCCCAAAGCGTTTTCTTTTTTGCTTTTTTGTCTTTTCAAGCAGCTCATGCATGTCTGCGCCCTCAAATCCTGAACAGCAAGCAGCATGCATGAAAATGTGTTTCCAGCCAGCACGCCCCTCGTCAAGGCATTCAGGCTTGTCGCCTTTGGTGTATACAGAAGGTCCTCTGCAAAAGACTCTGACTTGTTACCTATGATATGTTAAAAAGAGGTATTCAGGCCGTCATGGCTTTTCCACATATTGCATTGAAGTTGGATTGTTCCAATCGCTCAGAATGCAAGGTCGTTGCACTATTGATTGCTGCAGCTTGGCTGGTTTTCCCCCTTACAAAGGCATTCACATAGGCCTTGTTTTGACAGGCCTAGAAGCAGATTGTGCTCTTGTTTGCTGCAGGTATGCCAGGATTGATTTCAACTGGGATTTAGCAGGGCTAATCAACGTGGTGGCGCGTTTTGTGGCCATTCCTGACATCACCCTCAAGTCCAGCAGCAGCAGCATTGATCAGACCGTGCTTGCAGCCTTTGTGCTGCTGGTATTGTTGACTGCTGCACAGGCAGGATTGCTGATCTACTCTGTGTTTCATGGCTCCAAGGCTAGCACATCTGTGTGGACAATGATCCAGGCAAGCGTCCTGCAAAGCCAGCTGACACGTGTTTGCATTTTGTGCACTGTTCAGTGGCGTATGTTCTGGCTCGTTGTGGCAGATATCTTGCATGCTTTGTGCAGGGCTAGCCAGCATGTGAGGCCCCGAGTATTGTGCTGTTGATGATGCTGATTGGTGCACCCTTTCATGCAGCTTGTGTCACACCAGATCAGCATCAAATAGACTCTGCCTTGCCTGCTTGATTGCAGCAAGAGTTGCCTGCTGCTTGACATTCATGCCACTGCATTTGGCTGAAATCACAGACAGTGAGCTGCATCCTCCAAGCATTCAGTCAGTTCTGTTTCAGCAGTCAGCCTGCATTCCCAGGCTGTGTCATGCTTATATAGCCTGAAGAACCAGGCTTTGGTGTCATATGAGCCAGCTCCTTCAGCATTTATCATGTACCATGCGTGTGATCAGAACACACACCTCTCGGCACTAAGACTCAAAATGCCTTTCACAGGGAGCTTTGGGCCAGACCTGGGTGCTGTATGACATGGCTGTGCTGGCTTCCATGCTGATTTGCCTCATCACATACAGTGTGTACATCCAGAGCCTGGTGGACTTCTCGCCTCAGGCCACATATGAGGTGTATGACTCTCTAGGAGGTGCCCAAGCGCACCTGCTGCTGCCCAAGAAGAAGAACCCCTCTACCTACAACGGTGCGTGTATGTGCTGATGCTAGATGTGATGATTTGTTCCCAAGGTTGCAGCAGCAGTGATCTCAGAGGCTGCACAGGGTCTGCAAGGCCAATCTTGACATCAGCAGAGTATGTGAACGCACTGCCCAAGATTGTTCACTTGCAGAAAAGCACTCCACGCAACTTCCCCTGGCTGTACTCCACAAAACAACAGCAAAAAAGAATCATACAGGTACATCGTGCCTGTTGTGCTGGAGCATGCAGTGCACTGCCTGTGGCTTTCCCTCTGCAGTTGCCCCTCAGTACATTGCCTTTGAACTCCACTTCATCCCTCACATCATATGTGCTGGTTCTTTCATTGCTCTCCTGGGACATGCACGCAAGACAAGTCGTGTGAATGGAAGAAGACATGCTGAGCATGTCTGTGTTGCTGTGAATGAAACACACCAGACTATTGTCTAGCATATGTGAGTCCTACTTTCAACAAGTCTGTGGGTCTGTCTGCAGTGTCTCTAATCTCCACTTTGTCCCTCACTTCATGTCCACTGGGTTCTTGCATTGCTCTCCTGGGACATGCATGCAAGACAACCAAGAAGTCTGTGCGTCTGTCTGTAGTGTCTGCCCCCAGCACCTGGGCAGAGGTTCCAGGAGGTGCAGGTAGATGGACCCTCCCTGATGTCGACACAGGCCTGAACAGCATGGCTGACATGTACACCGCAGCAGACAGCATGGCCACCCAGATCACTCTGTACACCACGCTTCAGGGCATTACCATGCAGCTGCTCATTCTGCGCTTCATCAGAGTGCTGTCAGCCCAGAAGAGGCTGTCCATCCTCACCACTACTGCTGTCAAGGCAAGCCACTGCACCTCAGGGCCGAGATACCGTTGATGTGATCCTGATAGGCCTATTGTACAAGGATGATTGCCAGCATATATGTTGCACCTCAGGGCCGAGATACCATCCTGCTGTGGCATGCTTGTGTTGGGATACGCTGTTTGTGGTGTCACAGTTCTCCTTGATGTGATTTTTGCCCAGAAGAGGCTGTCCATCCTCACCACTACTGCTGTCGAGGCAAGCCATTGCACCTCAGGGCTGACATATCATTGATTTGATCCTGACAGGCCTATTGTACAAGGATGATTGCCAGCATATGTATTGCACCTCGGGGCCGAGATGCCATCCTGCTGTGGCATGCTTGTGTTGGCACATGCTGCTTGTGGGTGTCACAGTCCTGCTTGGTGCAACTTCTGTCAGGCGCCTTGCTGAGTAGCAATCTGTCCGCTGACTGATGTTGCTGTCACATGACATAGATATGACACACAACAGTATTAGGGGCACAGTACATCATAAGCAGGCCACAGACCTTCTGATTGATGCTGCACAGCGTGCTGACACACACGTCCCATCGCAGCAATCAGTCATGCTGTGCCCTTTGATATGCAGGTGATGCCATGGATTTTGGACGTGGGGTACACTGTCATGTGTGTGGCACTCATGTTGGCTGTGATGGGCCACATCCTCTTTGGTGACTTTGAAGTCACCATGGTCACCCTGCCAGACTCCATCTCAGGTAGATGGCACCCTCTGGGCCACCTTCCTGCTTAAATGCGCATCTGCTCAACAGCATCATTTTGCTGCCTGTAACAGAAGACCACATTTCAAAAGAAAAAAATCAATGCATGTTTGAGGCAGTAAGTATCAGGTGCAGCTTTGCCGCATTATGCCACTGCGCTCATTGATGTGTATGCTGCAGGCTACTTTGAGGTGATGTTCACACAGCAGGTGGCCAACTATGGCCAGGACTTGAAGTTTGCCGCATAATGCTGCTGCGCTAATTGATGTGTATGCTGCAGGCTTTTTCGAGGTGATGATCACACAGCAGGTGGCCAACTATGGCCAGGACTTGGTATTGGCTGCATAATGCCACTGCGCTCATTGATCTGTATGCTGCAGGCTTTTTGAAGGTGGTGTTCACCAGCAGGTGCTCAACTTTGATCAGGACTTGGGGTTTGCTACATAACGCCATAGCGCTCATGGATGTGTATGCTGCAGGCTTCTTTGAGGCGATGTTCACACAGCAGGTGGCCAACTATGGCCAGGACTTGAAGTTTGCCGCATAATGCTGCTGCACTCATTGATGTGTATGCTGCAGGCTACTTTGAGGTGATATTCACACAGCAGGTGGCCAGCTATGACCAGGACTTGGGATTTGCCGCATAATGCCACTGCGCTCATTGATGTGTATGCTGCAGGCTTCTTTGAGGTGATGTTCACACAGCAGGTGGCCACTGCGCTCATTGATGTGTATGCTGCAGGCTTTTTTGAGGTGATGTTCACACAGCAGGTGGCCAGCTATGACCAGGACCTAGGGGTGACCATCACTGGTCCCATGCAGATGAACTGGCTGCTGAGGTCTGAGGCGTATGCCTGGTACTTCCTGCCCCCCATCACCTCCGTCCTCATCCTGTGGTGGTAAGCTTCCAGCATGACTACTGTTCAGGGATGAAACAAGCCCTATAGCCTACATCCTCATTCTCTGGTGGTGAGCCTCCGCCCCCCCTCCCTCCCCCCCTAAAATGAAGCCCTAAAGCCTAAGTCATCAAGCTCAAGTGATGAGCCTCCCCCTCCCCCTCCCCTCTCAGACATGATGAGCTGCATGTCTGAGGTCATCTGCTGTTCTGCTCTGACTGATTGCCTGCCAGCCAGCTTGAGTCCAGGGTTCTTCCCCGAGAACATCAGATTCTGTACGGTGTCATACACTTCTATACACATATGCTTATAGCGTCTCAGTCAACTTAATTTTCTACCTGTGGCCTCTGCCAACATGTTCATGTGGTGTCCGTCAGCAACCATCAAGCCGCCATAAAGCTGACTGGACTGAATTTACACATGCTCATGGCAAATTGTCACATGCCTGCAATCAGAAATCATGCATGACACCATATCTTGCCAAGGGCTGCATGTACACGCTCCTCTTACAGAGCATGACTCAGCACTCAAGTGACGACCTGGCAATCCATTGTAATGCCAGGTCATACACGCTTCTTGTGTGCCAGCTGGCGCTTTGCTGAATGCATGCTGACTGTGCAGGTTTCTGCGGGGAATCGTAGTGTCTTCATTCAGAGAGGAGGCCAAGGCACAGTCGAGTGTGGTGGGCATGCACAATGACTTGGCAGTGCTGTTCAAGGAGCTCACCCAGAACCTGGCAGGGGCGCCCAGCAATGCCCTGCTGGTGGGGCTGTTTCAGGAAGCTGCCCCACGCAGATTGAAGACCAATGTTTGGGCTAGACTCAGGGGTCAGAAGGAGCAGCTCACCATTCAGGTGCAGCATGCAGCTGCAGGCTTGTGTATCAACTCACCTGTGTCATGTGCAGTACCTGTGTCATGTGCAGCACCCGTGTCATGTGCAGCAGTCTCACTCTGCGCGCATATTCTGCTGTTGGCTCTCTTGCCAATGCATTTTGATCAGCATGTATACGACCTTCAACACTGCTGTGCATGGTCTTTGCACAAAAAGTGGGCGGTGATCATCTCACACGTGCTTGTTTGTAGTGGGGTGTCTCTGCACCTGATTTCTGTCTCTTGTTGCTTCTTTGTGTTCATGCGCCTTGTTTCTTGGTCATCGGCAGTCAAAGCTGTCTGTCTTCTGCATCTCTACACAGACCGCTATATACCCACGTCAGGATGGCCTGCACTTGGCGCTGTGTTTCATTGCTGTTAGTTCCGGTGTTTTGGTGTGCCACATTTTGTTGTTGATGCTCTAGAAAAGAAAAAGAAAGGGGGGGGGGGGGGAAAATAGAGGGAAGAATGCTCGAAGTGTATGTGCATCTGCAGGAACGCCAGCGGCAAGGCATCCTTGGGATTCACATGGACTCTGTGGATGAGCATTTGGATCAGCAGGAGCTCCAGAAGCTGTTAGGGAAGGTCATTCAGGGCACAAGTGCCTGTCTTGATGGCCCAGCGCCTGATCACCAAGTGCTGGCAGCAGTTGTGCTGTCCAGGCAAGCTGCTACTGCTTACGTCTTGTTGCGTACTCATGCCCTCTCATAGCAAATCTGAACATTGAAAGCTTTACAGCCTCCCAGTCTTCACATTGCCTAATGCCTGTGAAGCCCCTGTGTCCTTGTAAAGCACAATGACAGCAACTTGCTGTTTGATTCACAGCTGCCAAGCTTGTCAAGATACAGCTTGCTCCCATATGCTCAACTGTTGGTACGGTTCACATCAAGGCAGTCATGCTGCATGCATTATGTGTTGGCTGTGATTCAGTCTGCATGATTGTGTGTGATGTTCATGCAGGTTTGGTGGCTTGCTGCATGACTGGCCTGAAGGCTACTTCAAGGCACAGCAGAGCAAGGGCAATGCCCTGGCCGGCATCTTCAAACAAGCAATGAGCCAAAACCAGGCTCAGAAGATCACCAGAACCCGCAGCATCATCAGCCGCATGTTCTCTGGTGGCTCTGCTCTTGCCAGACTGAAGTCTTTTAAGGTATGGACAGATGCAGGGCGCATGACCTGCCTGCTGACAGTGTTGACAAGAAATGTCTGCTGCCAGTATTGACAAGGAATGTAGATTGATTGATTGATTGATTGTTGCACCTACACTGCAGGCAAAAGTCACCAGTCTGTGCATCTTGTCAATGGAACACCCAACAACATGCTGACCTAGGCACAAAGTATGCTGTGATTGGTGAGAGCTATCCAGCCATATATCATGACATGCATGCACCTCCTCACAAAGCTGTGCTGTGCAGGCTTCAGCTGCTGAGGGTGACAAGCCTTCTTCCTCAGCTGGGCGCACCAAGTCAGGATTGGCCAGCCTCATGCAAAGAGCAGTACAGCATGCCAAGGCAGAAGCAGCTGCCCAAGCTGCTGCTGGAACAGACAAGATTGCAGCCTCCACTGACAGTGGGCAGTCCAGGGAGGCCCAAAAGACACCAGAGGGTCCTGCCAATGGGAAGAAGGCCTTGGCTTCTGCACTGCGAAAGGCAGCCCAGAAGATGCAAGAAGCAGAGGCTGAGACACAGCTGGGCTCAGCAGCAGCAGCTTCAAATGCAACCCCACAGGATGATTCATCACATGATGCTGAAAACAGTGCCCAGTCAGGCCCGTCCAGCACTGAGAATGATGCACTAGCTCCAGATCAGGTACAGCTGGCCATGCTGAGTCCTAGCTCAAGCAGATCAGATGAGCTGCAGCCGTTGGAAGCTGACTCAACCCCTGCTGAATACAAGCCCCCAAGCCTGGGGAGCAGACTGGGGTCACTCCTTCAGCAGGCCCTTTCCCCTTCACGGCAGCCCAGCTACATACCTGTGGATGCTGACAGCCCCCCAGAAGCTGATGCCCTGGCTGATGGCTCCAGAAGAAGAGCGCTGCCTCGTGATGCCAGCTTGGGTCAGAAGCTGGGATCCCTGCTCAAGGGAGCCCTGTCCCTTCCAAGGCAGACCAGCTACATTCCTGTCGGTGAGGATGCAGAGATTGACCCTTCAGACTCTTCTGAAGAAGATTCACGCGGATCACCTGTGTCCAAGGATCTGAGCCTTCCTGGAAGTCATGGATCATTGTCTCTGTCAGGACTATCTGGTCACATCCCCAACAATGCTGGGGATGTGCTGCCGCGTGAGCTCAGCTTTTGGCTCCATGTCTCTGTCCCGGGTTGCCAGCATGACCTTGCCTGCTGAGCAGAGTCTCACTGGCTCTGATGCTGCCAATGACTTGCCTGTCCCAATGTCGCCGGCTAGAAGAAGAGCTCTGCCTCGGGACGCCAGCTACCTCCCTGAGTGGGTCAACCGCACTCTGGGCCGGGGTTCCCATCTTCATGGGGATGGCCAGTCCAGCCCCAGGTCTCGCTTGGGGACTACCTCTAGCAATGCCAGTGCTGATTCAGATCCTGGGGATGGCGACTCAGTCCCCAAGTGGGTGGACTGGCCGGCCAGCCCCAGGTTCAGCCCCCAGCACAGCCCCCAGGCTAGTCAGGTGCAGCCAGAAGAGGAAGACCAAAGGGACTTGAGCCCTACTGTGCCTCTTCTGCTGGCCCCTCCCCATCTCAGAAGGCAACAGCAGGAGGTTTCAAAGGCAGATGCTGCCCTTCCAAGGGCCAAGCGGCCTCTGGCCCTTGCCACTGATCCCCTGTCCCTCTCCCTGAGGCACACCCCATCCATGAACCCCCAACGGGACCACAGGCCAATGACCCCTGTTGCCACTCCCAAAGGCCAGCGCCTCTTTGACTTCTGGCACCAGAAAACAGACCAGCCCGCCCCACCTGTACAATCAGTAGCCACTCCCATTCCAGACTCAACCACTCAGCTTGAGCAGGCCGATGCACCTAAGTCTAGGCTGTCATTTGAGGGAAGGCCAGAGCAGCACGGCATGGAGAGCATGCTTCAGCAGGCTCAGCATGCCAAGCAGCCTCAGCACGCCAAGCAGCCTCAGCATACCCAGCAGGCCCAGCTGCAGCAGCAGGCCCAGCAGGCTCAGCAGGCCCAGCAGGCTCAGCATGCCCAGCAGGCTCAGCATGCCCAGCAGGCTCGACGTACCCAGCAGGCTCAGCATGCCCAGCAGGCGCAGCCGCTGGCTCAGCCGCAGACTCAGCATGCCCAGCAGGCAGAGCACACAGGTGCCACGCAGTCTCCTGTACCCACACCTGCAGAGGCACACATTCATCAGTCTGGCAATGCAGACTCTGTGCAAGCAAGCACCACTTCAGCTGCATTTGCGGTAGAACTGGAGACGGCGTCCAGGCTGGTACACACTCAGTCCCTGCAGCAGGCTCAGCTGCTGGAAGGCCTTGAGCGTGCCCTGTCTCAACTTAGTGAGCACAGGCTGCTGATTCAGAACCCTCAGCCTGCTGCTGCCCCAGGCTCACAACAGCAAGAGCAACGTGCTGGTACGACCCTCATGCTTATGCTGTGTGCTGGTTCAGCTGCTGTGGCTATGCGTTCCAGATTTGGTGCTCAAGTCGAGCAACAGAATCCTGTGGCACTTGTGCAGAGTTCTTTCCCTGCCCCTCCAGCAAAGCTGTTTTGGGTCAGCCTGCTCTGTTGCTCATATCAAATGTCACCATGAGTACACTCTGCCCATGTTGCTTCAGCAAGACTGTCTGCACATGCTGCAAGCAGTGCTTGTCAGCGCACCCGCCTCCACCCTATCTGTGTCTGACTCATGCAGGCTGCTCTGCAGAGACAAGACTTGTCCTGCACATGCATAGCTTATCATGAGCTGGAAAGCGTTTTAATCATTGCTGGTATTGTTGTGATGCAGGTGAAGATGGGACAGAACTGCAGTCAGCTTCTTCACAGTCCATACCAGATGTGAAGCCTGAGTCCAGCTCCAACTCACTGAGACGACGCCAGTCCTTCACCTACGCAGACAGTAGGCTGGACCCCCATGTCCCCCCAGATTCTGGCTGGACCCCGCTTGGTCGGCCCCCAGGGGAGGCAGCCCCCCAGCTGGAGCCCTCCACAAGGGCTGGACCAGCAGTGCCCTCAGCATTGCCTGGTCCTGCTGCAGCTGCCACTGCTGCACATGCTGCTGCATCAGCCACACACAAGCCTGCAAAGGGTAAGGCACTGCTGCAGGCTGCTTCAGGACAGCCCTCAGCCAGGGCAGGCCCGGCACTGCCCTCAGCCAGGGCAGGCCCGGCACTGCCCTCAGCAAGAGCTGCTGCAACACAAGCCAAGGCAAAGGGCCCTGCAGCTGCTGCTGGTGAGCCCTCAGCAAAGGCCCCTGCAAGACTGCCACTGCCAGCAGGCAGCGCTGCACAGCCCCCATCAAGTACAGGCTCTGTGAAGCCTGTAGCAAGGGCAGCCCAAGCTCAGCCTGTGGCAGTGGCTGCTCCAAAAGTGCAAAAGGCTGCTCAGCAGGCTGAACCAGAGGCCAGTGTGGCAAGGACAAGGAGCAATGTGACTGTTGCAAAACCGGGTGTGTCAGTGCAGAGCAAGCTGCTCCCTGAGAGTGGGGGAGCTCACGCTTCTTCACAGAATGTCAGAAAGGCCCCAGTTGGCATGAAGGGCAATGCCATTCAGGATGACTCAAAGCACAGTCTGGTGGAGAAATACAAGGCTGAGTCAGCAGCACGGAAGCAAGCAAGTGCTCAGCAAGCAGGCTCTGGTTTCAGAGCTAGTGGCAGTGTGAAAGTGCCATTGCCCAGCCATCAGCAACCCTCAGGGACGTCTGTAAAACCTGTAGTTGTGCCAAGCAGTGGTAAGCAGGCATTGCCGCAGGGCAAGCTGAAAAATGCTACAGAGCTGAGGGTACCAAAGGCAGCAGATAGAGCTGCCACCCCAATGCTTGCCAGCAAGGCTCAGCCCACTGCACAAGGGAAAGCACTTGGTGCATCCCGAGCCAAGCAGCCACACAATGGCTCACAGAACAGTTCTGAGTCTGACAGTGAGTAGTGTTCTGCTGTTCTGGTGAAGGTGCTGAGTATAAAATGCGGAGTTGCATTTCTGAGGCAGCAAACTTCTTGCAACACTGAGTTTTCCCAGCCTGTATAGATATGGTCCTGATCACCTCATGACCAACTTGTATGTGTTACGGACAGCAAGAGTACACATGCATGTCACCTGTCATTTGCTAAGAAGCCCTGACTAGCTGGTTTCTTAGCAAATGGATGATCATCGTGAAATTTGTCCTCTCCAGCTGTCTTGTGTGCTTGCAATTCAATCTTCCAAGGTGTTGTGAGGCTGTGCAGATTTAGAGTACATTTATATAGAGTATGTTTACACAAACACTATTTTTGTCTTTCAAATGACACAATTTTTTTGGCATATAAAGCAACAAACGCATGTTACACGTATACCTGTACATGGACTCTGGACAGCTTACTTGCTTTGCGTGAGACTCAGGCGGCTCAATTACTATAGCACTTTTACACTATGATACATTCATTGCACATCAAGCTTTGTCCTGACATCGTGCGTTGAGCTCAGGTTTCTTTTGTTGCACACAGTGACCTCACTTGCACTCTTCTTGCCCCTCATGTCATGAGATAACGCCTCGGCCAGGCAGTGGGATCTGTGCAGGCGAGACACACCGCTCAACAGTAAACAATGCGTTACCACCTGCAGTATTTGTTTGAGCAGGGCATGTGCAAAAGTAACACAGCAGGACATGTCCTGTATCCAATGCCAGTGCATGCTTCAGACAAAGATTGGAACAATCCAAGCACCAGCACATTGTCAAGCAGTAAGCTGTTCTAGCAATTTGATGTCTGGGGTGTAGACCCATGATACCATATGTCCTTGTTAGCCAACCGCAACAACTGCTGATAGCCCTGCGCACTGCCATCCTAATTGCTAAAGCCCAAATCTGACAGTAGCACACCACAAATACAATCGCACATGCAAATAAACGTGTCGCTTGCACTGCAAATATATGGTGTGAGACTAGCCAAGCTGAGCTGCGGTAAAGCGTTTGGCCAAAATGTTTTCATGGGTATATTCAGGGCTGATATCACAGAATTGAGGTATTCTCACAAAAGGACAGCATCACTGAGCCTATGTGATGCAACACCACTGCGATGCTCACATGCACGACTGCTTTTCTGTTCCCACTTCACAGTATCACTCTGCCGTCTCATCAGCTCAAGGATTGTCTTTTGCAATCCAGCTGGCGCTCCATTGGTCAGTATTGCACCAGGAGATGGCTGTGAGAAGAAGTCTCTGCTGCTGCTGTGGTGCCCATGAGTAATCTGGGGACTGGGAACGTTCTTGAGCAAGACAGGCCCACCGGAAGACGCCTTGAGGTGACTGCGTGTGGTCAGCAGACTCTGTGGCCGTGATAAGCTTGGCCCTGAAGACCTGCATCAGCGCAGTGACCAAACGCAGAGTTTGGAAAGTTTGCTGGTCTTACTGGCATGCATTGCTTGAATCTTAGTTCCTAGGATTGCATTCAGCTGATGTTGCTCTTTGGAAAGCCACCAAGGCAAGACCCCAGATGAGACGAAGCAATGCTCGGCCGCAACGCATAAATGACTTGTGGCCATTTGTGCTGCTGGGCCGACATGTTATGCAGCAAGAAGTGGCAGTCAAAACATGCACCCTGAGCCACAACATGCGCTTGGAGAGGAGGTGACTTGAGCTAGCTTGGCCCCTGAGCCACGACATTTGCAACACACATCACTGGCAAGTGCGCTGGCAAAGCAAGCTTATTGACTGGTTGACAGGTCGTGAATAGTGCTATATACCTTAAAGAGGGGCTGACTTGAGCTGGCTTACCCCCCACACCCTGACTCAGAGGTCTGACATCGCCACTCACTTTCCCATTCCCACCTGCAGACAGCCCTGCAGCAAAAGCCACCGGCCCTGCTTTCATCCCAGCTGTTACAAACACCTCAGGCTGCCCCTTGCTCTTGCTGGTGTAACTGCTGTTACACACAGCTGGATGGTGCAGGGAAGCTGTATGGCCCTTTCCAGGGGAAGCCTTTTTCAAACGTTGACACGCTTTGGACGCTGGTAGGCCCAAGTCAGAGGCACGCCGGCGGGCAGGTTTGGCATTGCTGCAAAATGAGGCTCTGGGTTGCGCTGGACTGGGATCTGATAATGGGGCAGCACATGTGCCAGTTCTATTGCTGTTTGCAACTGCCACTGTATTGGCTGCAGAGTGGGCATAGGCCTCGCTTGTGCTGCTGGGAACTTTGATCAGAGGGATGAGTGGCACAGGCTGACACTGCTGATTGGACTGACTGCCATTCTCGCTCACTACGGGCAAGGGACTCAGCATAGTAGCAGGCAGTGATGCATCGTTCTGCTTGGTGTAAATGTTGGCATGGCTGTTGGTACCAGTTTTGGCCCTGGTGAGCTGTGACTGATACTGCTGGCTGGTTGAGGGCAGACTGATGCTTCTGCTGGGTCCAAATCGCTGCAGCGATGGCCTTGCCCGCACACGCTGCAGAAGAAGTTGCTGCTGCCATTCCTGGGCTTGAAGCTCAGACTCCCACAGCGCCTCCTGTATGGGCTGACAAGGTTTAGGAGTGACGCGGGCAAGAGTCGACAAGGCGTGAGCCACATGTGTCGTGTTTGGCTTCCAAAATGTGCGTCAGCAGAGTGTGTATATCCAGATCGCCAGCTGGCTTTGCTTGACTGATGCTGTCTTGCAGTCAAGAAAAATTCATGGTGCAATATACCACTGCCACGCATTGGCACCAGTCTGCAATGGGGAGCTGACAGGATAAGTTTCAGAGTCAAGTTTGCGTGCAAAATCGAAGTTTAGGCACACCCTATTGTCACAGCTAGCGGGGGTGCTACTGGAGTGAAAGAAGGAAGGAGAGGAGCAAGGAATGAAAGAAAGAAGGACATCAGGAAGGAAGGAGGGGGTGGTTAACAACACATGACGAGCAAAGGAAGCATTAGGGAATAGGCGAATGGGTCAGTGAAAGCATTAGGCGTCAAGCAGTAAGCATGCTTGCTTACCTGCTGTGCCTCCACCTGTTCTAGCATGCCTGGCTGAAGCTCACTTGCTGCTCTGCAGACGGACGAAATCATTCCCATTACTGCCGAGCATAAAACAACTGGAATCAGGAGCGTCAGTGTCAAAGCATCAAATACAACTGACCTGAAGCTTACCACATCCACCATGCGTTGCAGGACACTGCTAACGGTAGCTATGTCCTCAGGTGCTGGTGGTGCAGGCGGTATTAGCGATGCCTGCACTATGATCTGCTGACTGCTGTCTATGTCTGATTGACCTTCTGATTGAGCACATCCTGGAAGCAAGCAAAGCTCATGTCGGTATGCGTTGCTGCACACCAGCAGCTTGCGGCAAGGCTGCTGCGAAGTCTGCAATGTTGCGCTAGGCATTGAGAGTAGGCTGTGTGTTACCCATGTGCACATTGTTTAGGATGTCAGACTGCATCTGTGAAGCTGTTGCAGGTGTAGCAGGGCCGCTTGGTGGCTCATGGACTTTCACGTAGTTCCCTAAAGAAGAGAACGCATGGTCAGCGACGTTCCAGTATGCGTGTGAGTTGCGAGTGGAGCCCATTTCGTGCTAACCTGTAGTACAACCTCGCGAACGCTGTATTTGGGAATGCTGTAGTTCAGGAGACAGGTTGATGTCATGCCAACTGTCCTGTGTGTGCCAGGACATGCCTGACGCCATTGCATGCACACCTCCAGCTTGAGCTTGCAAAGGCCTGTGAAACTGAGCGGATTTAGACAATCAGCAAAGATGAAGAGCAAAGAATGAGACCTGTAGCAATGGCGCTGATCACTTGACGTATACGACTTTCCTGTTGTGGTGCAAACTTAACACTAAAGCTGACATCCCGAAGTTCTCTCTCAGTCTTTTATGTGATTTGAGGGCCTGTATGTCTGCATTCCCACAAGAGCTGTTGCCTCTTTGCTTCCAGGCCATACCTGTTTCACTATGCAGTGTACGCCAATTGCTTTGTCTCCGGTCAACTGTCTGTCAATGATCAGCTGGTTTCTCAGATTTGCTCTGTCTGAGGTATGTGGTGTGATTGCAGGCTCTGTTGATTCCTATGACTTGAATCTACATTTCAAGCAATGTCAGGTAAATCACGGCAATGTTGATCATGTGCAATCAGGTTACAGGAGGATTATAGCAGTCTGCTGGATGCCAGCTTGCTGAGTCTGTTTTGCATCTTTGCAGTCAAATTAGATCAACTGTTCGACATTGCTTCTAAGGGTGTCACACGTCAGGAGGAATGTGCCGAATCTTTGATCTTGACACCTGGCTCAAGCTTGACAATCAACAAGGCAGAGGAAATGTTTTCAAGGTTGCGTCTGCGATTCAGATATGATGGTCTGTATGCAAACACCAAGCGCCAGCAAGATGTTCCAACGTTCAGCTGGCCAAAGAACGCAACAAAAGACAGTGTGGCAGAAGCGGCATGACAGCATATGCAAACCACTTACATGCCTGAGAATGTCACGGTCATTGCTGTACAGTCAGTCATGTGGATGGGGCATGATTAGCCAGAGGCCAACGTTGGACTGACTAACTGATGGTGTATCGCGGTGTGGCACCTGAAATGGTTGATTTGCTGATAGATCAGCAGCACAAATGCGCAGCGCTCAATCTACAAGTGAGCCAGCAAGAAGTTGTGTTGCATCAGCTTGAAGATGCGCAAGAGGAGTCCCAATACATAAGAAAGCAGGCAAGACCTTCTCCTGCTTTTATGTCGCATTGTGCCATGTACCTTGGTTTGTCTTCAGCAGACATCAACAGCCATTTCCATGTAGGCTCAAAAGCGCAGAAGGGGTGATGCTGATAGCAACAAAATTGCAGAAATGGTGACACTTAGAGAACAGCTGGCTGAAGCCAGACTGCAGCTGCGCATTGCCTATGAGGACCGCACAGCAGCATTGAAAGCCCTTTTGCTCCATATAGTGGGCCATTATGAGGCAAAATCAGAAAATGTGTGGACAGGTGTAATGGCAAAATCAAGGTAGGGACATTACTTTTTGTAACTGACTGCTTGCATGGTCATCCAACACAAGGATTCTGCAATACAGCTCTCACACAATGTGACGGGCTGACGCCTTTTGGGCACTTGCTGAGTGCATGATATGTGTCCTTGCAGGGCGCAGGCAGCTCTTGGCTGGCTTGTTCTCAATGCAAATCAGCTTGAGTCAAGCCATAGTCATCCTGGGTCAATAGCCATGGTGCGCGATTTCAACAACCACTATTTTTACCCGCCTTCACCTTCATCCATACACAGTCTTCCAACCACTCTCAAAGTCCAAGTCAAGCGTACTTTGAACAATCCTATGTCACGAGCGGCCGCTGCTGCGCATGTGAAGACAACGTTGCAAAACCTCTGCAACCAAATTCAAGCAAACAAAGCTGAGCTAAGTGAAGGTCGTAGCTCTTTACTTCTTCTGTCAGCGAGTATGTTATGTCTTGCGCTTGGTGATGTCATTTTGCTGCGGTCAAAAGTGCTAGATTGATGTCACTGTCAGATGGCCAGTGCGAGCATGCCCATTTTGCTGCAGGTGCCGAAATGGACTCAGAGTTGGGAATATGCGGTAATCGGAATGGCAGTGAGCAGGAGCCTCCTCAGGGCGACATGGCAAAACGTGGAGACTCGCTACATTTTGAACACAAACGCCCTCTAGGCGCTTCTTGCAAATCTGACACAGGTGGCACAAGCAGCAGTGAAGATTCAGGAGACCATGATGCAGCCTCAGGAGACCATGATGTAGCCATGGGCAATGTACTGGGTTCTGCTCTCACATATCAATTGCGTCAGCCTCAAATCTACAAAGCGCTAGGCATGGACAAACCTCTCAGCTCCATCCCTGCCTTTGAAGCTGATCAATGGCTGGAGTCTTGGCAAGTTATTGCAAGCAGCGTACCATCTCAGCAAGCCAAACTGTCCGAGTCCGCTCCTTGATCTTCAATCTTGCTTTGAAGTGCTGTTGATAGACTCTTGTGTTGCTGGCCTGTTGTGCATTTTCTCTTGCCAGCCCATTCCTGCCTGAATAGCTGACTCGCATGCTCTCCGTTCTGCAAGCCAGGGGCTGCACAGGGAACATGTTTGGTACACACACTACAGCTTCTCCAGCTTCATTACCAATTCCAGTGGGGGGACAGTATCAAACCCCGGTTTTGAGAAAAGCCCTCTGAGTAGTCTCGATAATGCATGCATGCTTGTGTGATTTGTTAAGTACAGCAGCAGCTGCAGGCATATGGAATGTCCAGCATGTATGCATGTCCCCATGTGATTACACAGAATGCTATGCCAGATCATGCATGCAGCATGACTCACCACACTGACAGCATGATTGCATGTGCATGACTCAATCTAAAACTTCAGAATCCCTTTGAAATTTTGAACCACCACACAAATAAGTTGGAAAGGCTGACGCAGTCAAGGGGCAAGGGAAGGGCGAGACTCTGGAAATTTTTTTGCACAACCTGTGCACAGGTAGGTCTATTGTTGTGTGAGCCACTGCAAGTTGTTGCTCTGAAATCAAAGGTGTAATGCCTTTACAGCCTCACCCTCCGTCAGAGAAGAGCCTGTCCAGACAGCAGGCTTTTGCTGCTTCTTGTGCAACGCTTCCTGCTTGCAGCTCGCTACTTTGCTGCAAAATCTGGATACTACGTTTCACAGCTGTGCTGTTTTGCCACAAACCTTGGGCATTCCAGGGTATCCTTCCCGGTACCGTTCGAGCCCAGCACAACTCACAAGTGTAGCCTGTGCTTTCACCTCTATTTCACTGTGAAAGCAGCTCTGGCTTTGGCAATACTTAACCAGCGCTGTGATCGCTTTGCGCGGCGGTCAATCCCCACACGCATCGTTACATAGGTCGTACACCTGTCCTGAGGCGCAGCATCGAATAGCTCGGCAGCTGTGTGCTCTGCGATAGTCTAAAACAGTACTCTGGACACCACTTTTGACGAGAGCTGTAGTCGCTAGCAATCTCTGAGCGCCTGCATTAAGGTATTGCACGCGAACTTGCGTAGTACGAAGCCTTGTCACGATGCGGCTGCAGCGGATGCAGAATTTGCAAACAGTTGTCGCATATGGCACTCCTACCGATCCGCCCTGACGGACCGTAACACACAGGACCGCCGTAACACATAGTAGGGACGCTGCACAGTCACAAGTCCCTATACATGGTTTGGGATGATCCCAACAAGTCAGTCAAGCATCCTACTCTCACTCTCTCAGACAAGTAACTATCTGCAGGGTCACACCTTGTAACTATCTCCGTTCCGACTTTACCCGTGTGCGCTCCCTACATTGCATTGCATCCATACGCACTTGCATGGCCACGCTTGTGAGCGTCACATCTCCCCCATCAAAGCAAAAAGCAGCATGAAGGTAGCAGCAGAGTCCAGCCATGAGGTTACCAGTGGAAGCTTGCTCTTTGAAAAAGGCGCAAAATCAAACTTGTTCACACATTTACTGGTCTTGTGTTAACACAAGATATGCTATAACACAACGTTGCTGTACATGTGTATATATGTATTACTGTTGCATATCAGTTGTTAAGACGGATCTGCAATTGCCCAATTTAACAACTGTCATTCGTCATGTTCTTCTGACAATACATGCAATTGTCAACAGCTACGTACGTTTCACATGTGAAAATTCAGTGTTGCAGGTGCCGCAACCCATTTTTGCAACTATCCTCAGCTTGCTACCCATTGCAAAACAATGATGCTGGCTGATCACGACACAGGATGAATTTATAGTATCATGCTTATACAGTCACACTTTCACTACCTAGCTTGTTTGCTGCAAGCACATTTCTAGGATCACAACGTATGTATACTGCATAATATTTTTGGTACGTGGTGCTCATAAGCGTAATACAGACGTAGTGCTTATACATTTATATATTCTGCATATCTGCGCAGTCCGGACTCCCAAACGCCAGCTGTGCAGCGCTGCAGAGGCTTCAACACCTGTTGGGACGTTCAGCCATGTGTGAGGCTGTTCAACATGTTGTGCCTTTTGGGATACCTTTAGACCCGTCTGCAAACACACAGAATGTGATCAGCAGTCACAAACCATGCAAGCAACCATGCAAGCACCTTGTGCTGGACAGCAACACATGGCCCTTGAAGACATGCACTCATGTAAACAGCTCACCGTCAATTGACTGTAGTCTCCCCT
>JAABUK010002962.1_pt1 | contig 29489 bp, 21 predicted proteins | sample 5559141 | NCBI WGS metagenome assembly JAABUK01 (sample SAMN10711869, study PRJNA513367) | rock metagenome | isolation source: Antarctica rocks | place: Antarctica: Victoria Land, Pudding Butte nord | collected 2016-01-03
GCGGGTCGGGCACGTCTGCCAAAACCTCTAAAAGAGGACGAACTTGTGATTCCATACCCTTCTTAAATTAACTCAATGAGAACTGAATGACCCTGGGGTTGGTAACTTTGCAGGTGGAGACGGCAGGGGATCCGTGCTTTACTCAGCTCAGCCCAACTGAGCCCACGATGCGGGGCAGTTTCAAGGAGCACACATGGCATTTGACGGACTGCACCCCGGCCTGAGCAGCCTGGCGCTGCTTTCTTCAGCGCGCACGCGCTCGATTTCGCCCGAGAACTTCTCGGGCGAAAAGGGCGGCGGCGGCGCGGCCACCACAGGCACCGGAGCGGCTCCGGGCAGCGAGCTGGGGCAGGGCTGGAAGATTTCGCCTTCGATCTCGATTGCTGCGGGCGAGGTGCGCTCGATCGCCGACATCCGCGAGCCCGGCTGCCTGCAGCACATCTGGATGACGCCGACCGGGGCCTGGCGCGACCTCATCCTGCGCTTCCACTGGGACGACCAGGAGCAGCCCAGCGTCGAGTGCCCGCTGGGAGACTTCTTCGCCTGCGGCTGGAACACCTTCGCGCCGCTTTCGAGCCTGGCCGTGTGTGTCAACCCAGGCAGCGCCTTCAACTGCTACTGGCCGATGCCCTTCCGCAAGAGCGCGCGCGTCACCGTCGAGAACCGCGCGCCCGAAGCCTGCGTGCTGTATTACCAGATCACCTACGCGCTCAACGAAGTGCCCGCCGACGCCGCCTACTTCCACGCCCAGTTCCGCCGCGTCAACCCCCTGGCCAGGGGCGAGGTGGTGACGATCCTGGACAACGTGCGCGGCCAGGGCCACTACGCGGGCACCTACCTGGCCTGGCAGGTGAACAGCAGCGGCTGGTGGGGCGAGGGCGAGATCAAGTTCTTCCTGGACGGCGACGACCCCTTCCCAACGATCTGCGGCACCGGCACCGAGGACTACTTCTGCGGCTCCTACAACTTCGAGAACCAGGCGGCCAGGCAGTACCAGGAGTTCTGCACGCCCTACGCCGGGCTGCCGCAGGTCATCCGCCCCGACGGGCTGTACCAGTCGCAGCAGAGGTTCGGGATGTACCGCTGGCACATCCCCGACCCCATCCGCTTCGAGCAGGACCTGCGCGTCACCATCCAGGCCCTGGGCTGGCGGCACGGCGGCAAGTACTTGCCCCTGCAAGACGACATCGCCTCCACCGCCTTCTGGTACCAAACCCTCCCCACAGCGCCCTTCCCCAGGCTGCCCGGCCGCGAGCAGCTCGCCGTCAACTGATCCAAGCCAAGCTAAGCCGCTGGCCAATCGCCACCACAACACGCACCACCAGCCGATCCGGGCCACCAAAGCCAACCAAACAAGCCCAGCTGATGAGCCAGGCCGAGCCGGGAAGAAGAAGCTGGCGGCGGCGCTCTACTCGCGGCTGTGCGGGTTTGGTCACTGAAAGGACCATTATCAACACCAAACGAAATCTTCGCCAGCAGGGCGCTCGGCTCCGCCCAGCTGAGCTGAGATGAGCCGCTTCACCGTGCCGGGCGGAGCGGTTGTTCGCGGGGCGCGTTTGGTCAACCGAGCTGAGGGGGAGCCCTGGGCTCGGGCGCTCCTGGGCTCGGGCGCTCCTGGGCTTAGGCGCACAGGGCTGGCGGAGCAAGTACTTGAGCTGAGGAGCGGCGGCATTATGAAGCAGCGAATCGAGGCAGGTTGGAAGCGGCGCGTGGCGTCGGGGCTGGCGTGGCGCGGGGTCTGGGGCGCGGCGCTTGGGCTTTCGCTGGGCGGGGGCGTGGCGCGGGCTCAGGACGTTAGCTCGAACGAGGGCGGCGACATCGCGTTCGGAGGGCCTGGCAGCGGGTCGGGCAAGTTCCTGGAGCTGCGCGACATCACCTTCGATGCGCGCGGCAACCTGTATGCCCTGGACGGCGCGCGCCTCAACAACCAGACCAAAGCGCGCGAGGGCAACCTGCGCGTGCAGAAGTTCACCAACGACGGCAAGTACCTGAGCGCGGCCTCGGTCGCCGAGGACGCTCTGGGCGACAGGCAGAACCCGCAGCGGCTGGCCGCGCTGAGCGACGGCACCACCTTCGTCACGCAGCCCGACGCCGGCGTGGTGCAAGTACTTGCGCCCGACGGCAAGCTGGCGCGCGACATCCCGCTGCCGCGCGCCATGGCCATCACGACCTGGAGCGACGGCCAGAACACGCCCGCAGCCGAGCGCATCGCCGTCGTGCCCTCGCGCATCGAGGTCGTCGAGGGCAAGTGGACCTGGATGGACGGCGACAAGATCATCATCCTGACGCCCTCGGGCCAGCTCCAAAGCACAATCGCCCTCGGCAAGAAGCTCGACAACGTGCAGGACATCACCTCAGACCGCGCGGGCAACTTCTACATCCAGGCCGAGCCCAACGCCATCTACAAGTTCTCAGCTCAGGGCAAGCTGCTCAAGACCTTCGGCGGCAACCCCACCACGCGCAACCCCGACGGCTCCGAAGTACTGCACACCGTGGCCGTTGACTCCAAAGATAATGTCTATACGATGGCCTGGGGCAACCCCGGTGTGGTGACGCGCTTCGACGCCGGCGGGCTGAGCGTGACGCAGCGCGAGGGCCAGTTCAAGTGGGCCGACCCGTGGAGCGAGCACTCCGAGTACACCCCGCTCGCCATCGACCCCAACGACCGCCTGTGGGCCGCCTCGGCGCACCGCTTCGAGCCGGATTTCGTGCACATCAAGACGCAGCGCGACGCCCCGGCTATCGTGCGCGCCAGCGCCGACTTCTTCGCGCAGCCAGCCAACGCGGTCAAGAGCACGCCGGTGCGGATGCTTGGCTTTCGCCCCGCCGTCTCGTGCGGCCTGCCCTACAACATCGCTTACGAGGCGCAGCAGCCGGTTCCAATGGCGATCACAATCGGAGCAGCGAACCGTTCGGTTAGTTCAGTCAACGCTTCATGGCAGGTTTACGATGTTTACAAGCGTCCGGTGGCTCAGGGCACCGCCAAGATCGCTTTGCTCAACGGAGCTGAGGCCACAGCTAATTTCAATTTCACGCCGCCACGCTTTGGCTACTACTTCGTGCGCTGCGCCTTCGAGTCGGGCGGGCAGCCGATGGGGGCGCTGGGCGAGCACGTCGGGGTGACGCCGCGCTTTGTTGGGATGCCCACGCTGGCCGAGGGCGAGTCGAAGGGCGGCTGGACGGACGCGCCGCGCCAGATGTGGAGCGGCCTGCCCAACGAGCGCATCCACCCCGCCAAGGACGAGGCCGGGCTGGCCGAGACGGACGCGCAGATCGCGCTGGCCCAGAAGTCGGGCACGACCTTCTTCCTGCAGCTCGTGGACAACATGAAGGACCTGACGCCCGAGCACATCCGCCGCGTCGTGACGCGCTACAAAGGGCGCGTCAAGTACTACGAGGTCTGCAACGAGCCCAACTTCTCCTCGGACCCCGCCAAGTACTTCGCGGGCCACCAGATGGCCTACCAGCTCATCAAGCAAATCGACCCCCAGGCTCAGGTCATGGGGCCGGGCACCGTCAACATCGACCTCGACTGGCTCCAGAAGCTGTATGCTCTGGGCTTCAAGAGCTGCAGTGATATTATCTCGCTGCACGATTACGAGGGGCACGAGAGCATCACGCCCGAGCACTGGGCGTGGAAATATGGCCAGGCGCGCGCGATCATGGCCGCCAACGGCGACGGCGGCAAGCCGATCTGGCAGACCGAGCGGGCCATCGCGGGCGTGCGCGGCAACGATTTCCAGGGCCTGGTTCAGGCCATCCGCATGACTCTGCACCGCGACCTGCTCGAAACTCTGGGCATCCCGAGCGAGCACAACAACCACTACTACCTCAACCAGGGCGGCTTCTCCTCGGTGCCCTCCTACGTGTGGAGCGCCAGCGGCCCGCACCCCGCCGCCCTCGCCCTGCGCACCCGCCACGCCCTCACCTCGGCCCTCAGCCGCAAGTACCTGGGCACCCTGGACTTTGGCCCAACCGGTAATACCTTTCTGATGGGCGTGCGCTACGGCGGCGCCAACGGCGAGACGATCGCGCTGCGCAACACCGGCACGCGCCCGACCTCAGTTGAGTTCAGCGTCGCGGGAGCAGCGGCACTGGATGTCGTGGACTGCTGGGGCAACGTGACTGCGGCTGGGGTTGCCAACGGGCGCGCGAGCCTGGTTCTGGAGCAGCTGCCGCTGTATGTGCGGCTTGCCAGGGGGCAGAGCCTGAGCCCGGTTCGGCTGGATCTGGGCCGCAACGTGGCTCAGGGCGCGGCCTGGAGCTACACCTCTGCAGCCAAGGGCGGCGACGCGCTGCTGACCAACGGCGTCTACGAGACCTACCACTCGGGCGACCCCAACGGCGACACCGACGGCGCCAAAATCTGGAGCGGCGACCTGCCGCTGGACGCCGGGGGCCGCATTATTCCGCAGGCTCTGGAGGCCACGTTCGCGCGCGCGCAGCCCATCAGCAGCGTCATCGTGCGCGGAGTGCGCGGCGACAACTCCTTCTGCGCCCTGCTCGACTACGACCTGGACTACTTCGACGGCCAGGCCTGGAAGAGCATCGAGCACGTGCGCAACGAGCTGCCGCCATCGGAAGAGGCCGCCTCAGCCGACGCCGACCACGCCATCTGGATGGACGACACCAACTTGTATGTCCACCGCTTCGCCCCGGTTCTGGCGCAGAAAATTCGCCTGGTGGCCCGCCGCGCTTCGTTTGGATTCATCCCCGACGACAGGGCCAAAGCGTGGGGCAACACCATCCCGCCCAAGCTGATGCTGCGCGAGATCGAGGTCTTCGCGCCGCTGCCTGGCGCCGCTGCCTGGCCCAGGCCGCGCTAAGCCGGTTTCGTTCCAGCACCCGGCCTCAAGGCTCGGACAGGCCCGCCTGCAAGTACTTGAGGCTGCGCCGCTGCGCGCGAGCGGGCCAAGCCAAAGCTTCGCCAAAGCTCCCTGCGCAGCCCAGCTCGCGCTGGCTCGCGAAGGCCTGCGAAGGATTGGCGATGCGCCCTAAACTGCGCCCATGCCTTCGCCTGCTCTACCCTCGCCTGCGCAATGGCTTCCGGCCTCAGCGTCCCAGGCTTCCCCGGCGCCTCACGTCGGCAGCGGCCAGGCCCCGGTTGCGGCGGGCTTGGCCGCTTTCGGCTCGCCCGACGCGGTGGCTCTGCTGCTGGAAAACAAACGCTCGGCCTCGACGCGACGCGCCTACGCGAGCGACCTGCGCCTCTTCGCGCTCTTCCTCGCCTCGTGTGACCCGTGGTCACAAAGCGCGGGCTTAGCCTCAGATACTGCTGCGGAAAGCGGGGATGTCGAGCGATTTTTGCAGCTGAGCGCGCCGCAGATCGCGTGTGTGCTGGCGGCCTGGAAGGGCGCGATGCTGCGCGCGAGCCTGAGCGAGGCCACGATCAACCGCCGCCTGGCCACGGTGCGTTCGCTCTTGAAGCTGGCCTTCCGGCTCGGGCTGAGCGCCTGCGACGGGCGCGGCCTCATCGAGGGCGAGAGGTCGCGCCCCTACCGCGACACGCGCGGCATCAGCTTAGGGCAGCTGCGCCGGCTCTTGCCTTTGCCGCTTCATTTGCACGGAGCGGGCAGCGTGCACGGCCTGCGCGACGCGGCCCTGCTGCGCCTGCTGTGCGAGAACGTGCTGCGCCGGGGCGAGGCGCACGCGCTCGACGTCAGCGACTTCGAGCCCTCGACCCTGAGCCTGCTCGTGCTGGGCAAGGGCGCGGGCACCCAGAAGCAGCGCGTCACGCTCTCGGCGGCCACCGTGCAAGTACTTGCCGAGTATCTCGAAGCCGCGGGCCACAGGCGGGGCGCGCTGTTCCGCTGCCTGGATCACCGGCCCGACAAGCGCAACGGGCGCCTCACCACCAACGGCATCTACAAGATTGTGCGCGCCTACGGAACTCACATCGGAGCGGACAGCCTGGCCCCGCACCAGCTGCGGCACGCGGGCATCACGGCAGCCCTGGACGCCACGGGCGGCGACGTGCGGCGCGTACAGAAGCTGTCCAGGCACAAGAACATCGCCACGCTGATGATCTACGACGACTCGCGCCAGAACTTCCAGAGCGAAGTCACCAACCTGCTCTCCGACCTCATGCAGCCCGGCGACTGAAGCCTCAACCGAAGCCTCTTCAACACTTGAGTCCAACGCTCAAGTACTTGCGCGTGACTCGCGGGTCACATCGGCTCAGAGGGAGTTGGGCGGCTGAGCTGGGTTGGATGTGAGACAAAATCGCTGGTGGGGCATCTATAATCGGTGCGCCAGGCAGTGCGCCGGGTGCAATTGGATCGCGGGCCGCGCTTTGAGGCGTGGCTGGCCGAAGAACAGAAAGTACAGGGAGAACAAGCATGAGCGAACGACTAAGCCGCAGGGAACTGTTGAGGCGAGGCGGCGTGGGAGCCGGGGCGCTGGCGGCGGCGCGCCTGTTGCAGGCGCCCTATTTGATGGCCGCGCCCGCGCCGGTGGGCGGCAAGGCCAAGCTGAGGCTGGCTGTCATCGGCTGCGGCGGGCGGGGGCAGGTGGCGCATATGCGGGTGGCCGCCCGCGAGAACCTGGTCGCCATCGTGGACGCCGACGACAAGAACATCGCCCGCTCGCTCAAGAAGGCCGCCGAGGAGCCGGGCGTGGACACCACGAAGATCAAGGCCTACAGCGACTACCGCGCGTTCTTCGACGAGATGGGCAAGGAAGTCGACGCGGTCATCATCGCCACGCCCAACCACCACCACGCCCTGCCCACCATGCTGGCCATGCAGCGCGGCATCGCGGTTTATGTCGAGAAGCCCATGGCGCACGACATCCACGAGGCGCGCGCGATGCGAGCCTACGCCAACGAGCACAAGATCGTGACGCAGATGGGCAACCAGGGGCACTCGGGCGAGGGCTACAGGCGGCTGGTCGAGTACATCCACGCCGGGGCCATCGGCAACGTCACCGAGGTGTACCACTGGACCGACCGCGCCAACGGCAAAAACGGCCCGCGCCCCGCGCCCTCGCCGGTTCCCGAGGGTCTGCACTGGGACAACTGGATCGGCCCCGCTCCCTTTCGCGAGTATCACAAGGGACTGCATCCGCACGACTGGCACGATTGGTATGACTTCGGCAACGGCTCGCTGGGCAACATGGCGGCTCACATCATGGACGGCGCGTTCTGGGCCCTGCAGCTGGATCGCCCCAGCTCGATCGAGGTCGAGGAGGTCGTGGGCGGCAGTTCGGAAAGTTTTCCCGTGGGCACCCGCATCCGCTGGGACTACCCGGCCCGCGGCGCCATGGTGCCGCTCAAGGTCTACTGGTACGATGGCAGGAGAGCCAACGCCACGGGCAAGGGCGACGTGCCTTCGAGCACCGACAAGAAGGACGCTAATATGCCGCCCATCATGGCCGAGATGGAAAAGCTCACGGGCCGCTCCTTCACCGACGGCGCCACCTTCTACGTGGGCGACAAGGGCGTCATGTACACCGGCACCTACGGCGCCGGCGTGCGCATCCTGCCCGAGGAAAAGCACAAGGCCTTCCCCATCCCCGCCAAAACCATCCCGCGCGTCATCGGCACCCACCAGCAGAACTTCTTCGAGGCCGTGCGCGGCGGCCCGCCCGCCTCGGCCAACTTCGACTACTCGGCCCGCCTGACCGAGACCATCCTGCTCGGCGACCTCGCCATCCGCGCCGGAGTCGGCCACAAAGTCAACTGGGACGGCGACAAGATGACCACCGGCGAACCCGAGCTGGACCGCTTCCTCAAGCACGAATACCGCAAGGGCTGGAGCTACTAAGCCCAGCTCAACACCCGCCAACGAGAAGGCCCGCCATCCTCGCCGACGAAGATGACCGGCCTTCTCGTTGGAGCGGCGCTCGCCTGTGACCCGCGAGTCACGTTGATTTTTAGGCTGGACTTCAGCCTGCTGGGCTTCAGGCTGAAGTCCAGCAGCCTGCTGGACTTCGAGCCGCCTGCAAGTACTTGCAGCGGTGGCTGGGGCTAGGGCTGGGCTCAGCCTCCGACGTGCAGGTTGGGGCGTGGGCGCAGGGCGACGCACTCGATCTCGAAGAGCAGGCCGGGCCGCAGGGCCGAGCACAAGATGGTCAGGGGCGGGAACGGCTCGCGCAAGAACTCGCTCAGCCGCGCCTCCAGAGCGGCCAGGTCCTGGCTGCGGGGCACGTAGGCGCGCACGCTGAGCAGGTCGCCCCAGCTCGCGCCGGCCTCGTGCAGCGTGCTTTCGAGGCGCTCCATCGCCAGCTCGAACTGCTCGCCGAAGCTCTCGGGGGCCTGGCCGCCGCCTGCGGGCCGCGCGTTGTGGCCCGCGACCCAGATCAGCTCGCCGCCAGCCGCCTCGTCCGCGCCCAGAGCCGTCGCCACCCACGCCCGCATCGGATACCTCATCGCTTTTCCTTTCTCCAACTCAGCCCGCCACAGCCACCCAACTCAGCCCAGCCAGCTCAGCCGCCGCGCAAGCACCTGGGCCTCTTGGACCCTGTTTGTGACCCGTGGTCACAGCGCGTTCCAGGCGCCTTCAAGTACTTGCAAGTACTTGAAGGCGCGGCGCGAGGCCGGGCGCACGCGAGGATTATAACTTCGCGCGCCTGGGGCGGGGCGGCGTAAACTGGGCGCAATGATCCTCTCGGTGATTAACCAGAAGGGCGGCGTGGGCAAGACGACGACCACAGTCAGCCTGGGCGCGGCCTGGGCGCAGCGGGGGCGGCGGGTGCTGATCTGCGACCTGGACGCCCAGAGCAACGCCTCGACGCTGTGCGGCGTGCGCCAACCCGCCTCCTCCATTTTGGATGCTCTGCTCGACCCCTCGGGCGAGCCGCTCGAAGGCATCATCGTGCCCACTTCAGCTCCCAACTTGTTCCTGGCGCCGGGCCACCGCGCCCTGGCCGGGCTCGAAAGCGCGCTGCGCGACGTGATGGGGCGCGAGTCGATCCTGGCCGAGATCCTGGAGCCGGTGCGCCGCCAGTTCGACGCCATCCTGATCGACAACGGGCCCACGCTCGGGCTGGGGCCCGCGATGTCGCTGCGGGCGGCGGACCTGGCCTTAGTCCCCGTGCAGTGCCAGCCGCTGGCGCTGGATGGGCTCGAACAAGTCTCGGCCTCGATCCAGATGGCTCGCCAGCGCCTCAACCCCAGGCTGCAGCGCCGCATCGTGCTCACGATGCTGGACGCGCGCAAGAGCCACGGCAAGGCCATCGTCGAGCACGTGCGCAGGATGTTCGGCGACGAGGTGCTCGCCACCGTCATCCCGGCCAACGCCGAGATCGAGCGCGGCGTGCTGCGCGGAGCCGCCGCCCTGCAGCCCTCGGCTTCCTCGCCCGCCGCCCGCGCCTACGCTGCCCTGGCCGACGAGCTGCTGCCGCCCGCCGCGCAGCAGACGCCCGCTCCACACCAGCGCGCGCGCCGCGCGCGCGACAAGCCCGAGCCCATCGAGGATTAGGCGGAAGAGCGCGGCAGGCCCGACCACACGCTCGTTTCGCTGAGCGTCCAAGTACTTGCGCAGCACGCTGCGGCAGCACGCTGCGGCAGCACGCTGCGGCAGATCGCCCGGCGCACGTGACCCAGGGTCACATCAAGGCGGGCCCGTTTCCCCATGAACACTCACGACACCCCAGCCGCCAACGATGCAGGCGAGGAGCCAGCCTGCCCGGTCCCTCCCGCAGGCGCTCCCGCAGGCACCTCGCCCCGGCGCAAGAAGTCGCAGCAGGCGCTGGACGACTACCTCTCGGCCCTCTTCCCGATGCGCGCCGGAGGCGACAGCGACGGCTTGGAGCGGGCGAGCGATGAGAGCGCGGCCTGGATCGAGCGCGAGCGCATCGAGCCCAACCCAGCCCAGCCGCGCCGCACCTGGAGCGAGGAGAGCCTGCGCGAGCTGGGCCGCTCGCTCACCCGCGACGGGCAGCTCCAGGCCTGCGTGGTGCGGCCTCACCCTTCCAAAGCCGGCTTCTACCAGCTCGTCTCGGGCGAGCGGCGGTGGCGCGCCGCAGCCCCCGAGTTCGCCGGCCTGGAGCGCCTGCGCTGCACCATCCGCGAGGCCGGCGACGAGGAGTCGTTCCGCCTGGCCCTGGTCGAGAACCTGCAGCGTGAAGACCTCAACGACATCGACAAGGCACGCGCCTTCGTGGACCTGCGCGACTCGCTCAAGGCCAGTGACCCGCGAGTCACGTGGAGCCAGGTCGGGCGAGCCGTGGGCCTCTCGCGCGAGTACTTGCAGCGCCTGAAAGCTCTACTCGACCTGCCCACGCCCGTGCAGGAGATGGTGCGCGGCGGCGTCCTCTCGGGCCGCTCCGCCCGCGCCCTGACTGGCCTCAAGAACCAGGAGCTGCAGCTGCGGCTCGCCCTGGAAATCCAGCGCGACAAGCTCTCCTCCGACCAAGCCCTGGCCCGTGCTCGCTCGCTGGGCTCCCAGGCCGCTCCGCAGCCCACAGCCCGCAGGGGCGGCAGCCCTGCTACGAAGACGCCCCTCGTGACCCGCGAGTCACATTCTCATAAGCCGGTGCCGGGCGGCGCCTGGGAGGAGCCTCTGCGCCAGGCGGTGGCGCTGCTGGCTCAGGCGCGCAAGCACCCTGCAGCGCGCGCAGCTAAGCGGAGCAAGAGGTCGCAGCGGCTCATCGAGCAGGCGCGCGCTCACATCCAGGCGCTGTCGCAGGCCGCTGAAGGATCGGGCTGAAGCCTTGCGTTAGGCCCGAGGCACATGAAGTTACGGTTCAGCTTCAGATCGTGACGACGACCTTGCCCTGGTGCGCGCCGCTCTCCAAGTACTTGTAGGCTGCGGGCGCGGCCTCGAAGGGGAAGGCGCGATCGATGAGCGGGCGTACGCCGCTGGCTTCGAGAAAGCCGGCCAGCGCCTCGAAGTCGGCCCGCGAGCCCACGTAGATGCCCGAGGCGCGCGCGTTTTTAGTGACCAGCGGAAACAGCGAAGCGTCAGGGACGCCTGCTCCGGTGAGCACGCCGATGAGTGCGACGTGGCCTCCGGCGGCGAGGCAGGCGAGCGAGCGGCCCAGGGTCGCCGCGCCGCCGACTTCGAGGATGTGATCCGCCCCGAGCCTGCCCGTGGCCGCGCGCACCGCCTGGTCCCACTCGGGCTCGCTTTTGTAGTTGATGGTGCGCCAGGCGCCCATCTCGCGCGCCCGCTGCAGCTTGTGGTCGCTGGACGAGGTGACGATGGCACGCCCGCCGCGCGCGGCCACCAGCTGCAGCCCCCACATCGAGACGCCCCCGGTGCCTTGCAGCAGCACGGTGTCGCCCGCGCCGAAGCCGCCCCGCTCCAGGGCAGCCCAGGCGGTCACCCCGGCGCAGGGCAGCGCCGCGCCCTCCTCGAACGAGTAGCCCGCAGGCAGGCGCACCAGGTCCCCCTCGTCAAAGAGCGCCGCCGCCGACAGCACGCCGTCCACGCTGCCGCCCAGGGCCGCCTGGTGCGAGCGCATCTCGAAGCGGCCCGCCTGCCAGCCACGAAAAAACGTCCCGGCCACACGCGCCCCAATTTCCCAGCGCGACGCGCCCGGCCCCAGCGCCACGACCTCGCCCGCGCCATCCGAAAGCGGCACGCGGCCAGCATCAGCCGGGGCCCGGCCACTCAAAATCAACAGGTCGCGGTAGTTGAGCGAGGCCGCCCGCAGCCGCACCACGACTTGCCCCGGCCCCGGCCCCGGCTCCTCAACTTCCACCAGGCGCAAGGTCTTCGCCTCGCGCCGGACTTCGCCAGGCGCCTCTACGCGCCCGGTTTCCTCCAGGTGAAGCTGCCACTGCTTCATAAAATCCTCCTTGTGACCCGCGAATCACAGCGCGCCGAACTGCAAGTACCTGACTGCGTGACCCGCGAGTCACGCGCGCGGCGTCGGAGGCAGCAACGGAGGCAGCAGCGGGGGCATTATCGAGGGCAGCAGCGACTCGATGAGCTGGCGTGCGTGCAAGATGCCGCGCTTCTGCTCCTCGCCGTGGATCTCGCGCTCGATGGTGAGCGGGCCACGGTAGCCCGTCGCGAGCAGGGCTGCGAGCCAGCGTCTGGCGTCCACGGCGCCCTCGCCAAAGGGCACTTCGCGGCCCAGAGTGCCCGCCTGCGTTGGCCTAAAGCCGTCCTTGCAGTGGACGCCGTCGATCCAGGGCGCAAGTACCTGGGTGGCCGCGACGGGCTCGTCGTTGGCATACAAGATCATGTTGGCCGGGTCGAAGTTGACCTTCAGGCTCGGCTCGCCCACGTCCTCGATGAACCTCTTCAGGGCGCGGGCGGTTTCCTGCCCGGTTTCCAGAGCGAAGGACTGGCCGCGCTCGCCCAGGCTGCGGCACACGCCGCGCACGGCCTCGACCAGGGCGGGGTAGAGCTCGTGGTAGTGTTCGTGGCTCGGCTCGTCGGGGATGAAGCCGATGTGAGCCGCGACGCGGCTGATCTGCAGAGCCTCGGCGCAGCGCGAGATTTCGTCTATGACTTGCAGGCGTGACTCGCGGGTCACAGGCGGCACCAGGCCGACGGTGGCGCGCACAGTCGCGATGTCGTCGTAGCGTTCGCCTGCGAAGCCGCAGAAGAGCGTGGTGAGCGCGAGGCCGCTTTCCTCGGCGGCGGCTCGCACGCCCGCGATGCCTTCGCTTGAGTTCCAGGACGCTGAATACGAGACTTGAGCGTGGCTCAGGCCCAGCTCGCGCACGGCTCGCAGCGCGGCGCGCGGGTCCGAGCCCAGCCCGGCGATGACGCCGATCGAGAGCGGCGGCGGTTGCAGAGGGTAGGTCATGGTTCTTGAACTTGAAGAAGTGCGCAGCTGAGGGCGCTGCGCCCCGAGCCAGGCTGAGCCGGCGCAAGTACTTGAGGCGGCGGCTGGAGGCGAGCCCGCGAAGGCCTGGCTTGCGCGTCTTGCGCGCTCGCGGGGCACGAGCAGGCTGAGCTTAATAATACTCAACGCAGCGGAGCCAGTGCTATTCGTTTTGCGCGGCCAAAGCGGCGCGGCTTCGGCTGCGACTTGGCTCTGAGCCTCGCAAGTACTTGCAGCTTCTCGGGAATTTTCAGCATGGCACCACATTTTCGCACACGATTCAAAGCGGGCCGGACGCTCAGAGCGGGCCTGCCGCTGCTGTCGCTGGCCTTGATGAGCAGCGCCGCGCACGCGCTGCCCAACGCAACTGAGGTCATCGCGGCCCAGGGCGGCCCGATCCGCATCACGCCGATTTACCACGCCAGCCTGCAGATCGAGTATCGAGGCATGGTCATTCAGGTCGATCCCTTTAGCGCCGGAGATTACAGCGGCGCGAAGAAGGCGGACGTAATTTTGATCACGCACACGCACCCCGATCACTTCGACCTCAAGGCGATCGGCCAGGTGCGCAAGCAGAACGCCTCCGTCATCGAGCAGAACACCTTCTTCGTCGGGCCGCCTGCTGCCGTGCAGCAGATCAAGGGCATGAACATCGTGTTCAAGCCGAGCCGCCTCGTCCCGTTGCCCAACGGCGCGAGCTTCTTCAACAGATCGAACGCTGGCGGCCAACTCCTGAGCATGAACATCCAGGCCGTGCCTGCTTATAACCTGGTGCGCGGGCCCAAGCCGGGCCAGAAGTTCCACCCCAAGGGCCAGTTCAACGGCTACGTGCTCACGATGGGCGGCAAGAGGATTTACATCGCGGGCGACACCGAGGCCACGCCCGAGATGAAGGCGCTCAAGAACATCGACGTGGCGTTTCTGCCCATGAACCTGCCCTACACTATGACGCCCCAGGAAGCCGCTGCGGGCGCGCGCGCCTTCAGGCCCAGGATCGTGTACCCGTATCACTACCGCTACCCGTTCACCAAGCCCAATGACAACCCGCAGCAGTTCGCGCGCGCGCTGCAAGGCTCGGGAATCCAGGTGCGGCTGCGCGGCTGGTATGCGCATCCTGCTTCCAAGTAGGCGCGAAGTAGGCCCGAAGCAGGCGCGAAAACGCGATTGTGACTGCGGGTCACAATCGCGTGGCCTGGGCTGAGCGCGCCGCAAGTACTTGGGGCGTTAGTAGACGTCGCGCTGGTAGCGGCGGGCCTTGACCAGGCTCTGGACGTAGGCTTTGGCGTCGCTCTGGGGCATCTGGCCCTGCTCCATGACGATGTGGTGCAGCGCCTCGTCCACGTCGCGGGCCATGCGCTTGGCGTCGCCGCAGACGTAGAAGTGGGCGTCTTCTTCGAGCCAGCTCCAGATTTGGGCGGCGTGCTCCAGCATCCGGGTCTGCACGTAGATTTTGGCAGCCTGGTCGCGCGAGAAGGCGGTGTCGAGGCGGACTAAGGAGCCGTCGCTGAGGTGCTCGTCGAGCTGGTGTCGATACAAGAAGTCGCAGTGGCGGCGCTGGTCGCCGAAGAAGAGCCAGTTCTTGCCGCCGGCGCCCAGGGCGCGCCGCTCCTGCAAGAAGGCGCGGAAGGGCGCGATGCCGGTGCCCGGCCCGACCATGATCACCGGCGTGTTGCCGTCCTCGGGCAGGCGGAAGCCGGGCGAAGGGTGCACGAAGATCGAGACCTTGCGGCCCGGACGCAGCGCGTTGAAGTCGGCCAGGAAGGTCGAGGCGACGCCCTTGCGGTCGCGCTCGGCGGCCTGATAGCGCACCACGCCAACTGTCAGGTGCACCTCGTTGGGGAAGGCTTTTTGCGAGGAGGCGATGGAGTACAGGCGAGGCTGCAGGGGCTGCAGCGAGGCCACGATCTCCTCGGGCGCGGCCTGGCAGGAGCGGAACCAGCGCAGCACATCGAGCACGTCGCGGCCCTTGAGCCAGTCGCGCGCGTCCTCGTCGGCCAGCTCCTGGAGGGCCTTCGCCTCGTCCTCGTCGCCCGCGCCGGCGGCCAGGACGCCGAGCAGGTTCTCGCCCACGCGCGTGATGTCGTAGGCCAGCGCCAGGGCCACGCGCATGGGCACGATGCGGCTCTCGGGCGTCACCACGGGCTCCTCGCCGGTCGCGCCCAGGGCCTCCAGAACTTCCTCGACAAGCTCGGCGCAGTTCTCGGGATACAGCCCCAGAGCGTCGCCTGCCTGGTAGCGCAGCCCGCTGCCGGCCAGGTCCAGAGCCACCGCGCGCACGTCCTTGGCCGAGTCCGGCCCGGTCAAAGGCTCGACGTGCAGCACGCGCGCGGGGAAGGGATCGTCGCGGCTGTACACGATGGCCTTGCGCGCCTCCTTCGCCTCAGCCTTGACCTCGGCATGGGCCTTCGGCTCGGCTTGGGCCTTCGGCTCGGCATGGGCGGGCGCGGCCAGCGTCGCCACGCCGTTAGCCGAAGCGCCATTAGCTGAAGCCCCGCTGAGCGCCACGCCGTTAGCTGAAGCCCCGTTAGCTGAAGCGGGCGGAGGAGGAGGGGCGGCGCTTCCGTTGGCGGGCAGGCCGAGGGAGGCGGAGAGGAATCCGTTGAGCCAGGCGCGCTGCGAGGGCGAGAAGGGCGCGTCTTCGGGGAGGAGGTTTGGCATGAGGAGGTGCAAGTACTTGCGGCTTCAGGGCGGCTTCAGGGCGGCTTCAGGGCGGGGCCATCAGCTCCTTGAGCTTGAGCGCGGTGGGCTTCTCGCCGGGCACGCACTTCTTGAGGCTCTTCTCGCTGCCGTCGGCGATGGCCTGCGCGTAGCTCTGGCACAGGTAGCCGCACTGGCCGCAGTCGAGCTGAGCCATGGCAGCCATCAGCTGCAGCTTGAGCGGCTTGCCCTGGGCTAAGGCCATGCGCTCGTCCAGCGCCAGGGCGGGGTCGTGCCACGGCGTGTCTTCGTCCGGCTCGGGCTCGGCGGCCACGGGAGCCACGCCGTTGTGAGCCGAGGCGCTCGAAGGCGGCGCGGCGATGAGCGCGTTGCCGCCCGAGTCGGAGCCCACGCGGTTCAGGCTGTGCTCGTCCGCCGCGAACGGCACACCGTTGATCAAAGCGCCGCCGTTCGAGCCGCTTGAGCCATTCATATGGCTGGGCTGGCCCGCAGCGGCATCGAGGCCGAAGACCCCGGCCAGGAAGCCGTTGAGGTAGGCGCGCTGCTCGGGAGAAAAGGGCGCGGAGGGCGGCAGCACGGGTGTAGACATCTCGGTTTCTCTCCTGAATTCGCCTGGGCCTTGGCCTCAGCGTTCGCCTGGGCCTTCGGCTTGGCCTTCGGCTGGGCTCAGGGCGGGCGCTGCAAGTACTTGCGGCTGCTGGCGGCGGCGCTGGCGACTGCTGCTCTCAAACGGCGAGGGCTTCGGCCTGGCGACGGGCCTGGTGCGCCTCGAAGAAGCCCTTGAGCTCGTCGTCCGAGTGGCGGCGCGCCCACTGCACGAAGCTCTCGCCCGGCTCGCGGCGCTCCAGGTAGGCGGCGAGCATATTCTCGACCACGCGCGGGGCGTCGGTGGCCACGACATCCGAAGCCACCAGGCGGCCAATGGCGGCGTCCTTGCCGAAGCCGCCGCCCACGAAAATCTGGTAGCCGTCCACCATGTCGTCGCCGACCTCGACCTTGACGCCCATCAAGCCCACGTCGCCGATGTAGTGCTGGGCGCACGAGTTGGGGCAGCCCGTGACGTGCACGTTGAGCGGAGCGTCCAGGTGCAGCCTGGCCTCCACGTAGTCCGCGATCTGCAGGGCCGTCGTCTTGGTGGCGGCCAGCGCGAACTTGCAGCCGAAGTTGCCCGTGCAGGCGATCAGGTTCGCGCGCACGCTCGAAGCCTGCCACGCCAGCCCCATGGCTTCGAGCTCGCCCTTGACAGCCTCGACATCGGCCTCGCGCACATCGGAAATCAGCAGGTTCTGCCAGGCCGTGAGGCGGATGGTGCGGTCGCCGAGCCGCTCGCACAAACCGGCCAGCAGGCGCATCTGCTCGGGTTCGAGCCGTCCAACGGGCAGCACGACCCCCAGGTAGAACAGCCCTTCCTGCTTCTGCGCGTGCACGCCGACGTGGGCCTCGCGTTCCACTTCGGGGCGCGGCTCGCACTGATCCAGGGCGAGCTTCCTCAGCTCGAAGGGCGCGTGGGCCTGGACTTTGTCCATGAAAGCCTCGAATCCCAGGCGGTCCAGCACGTACTTGAGGCGCGCCTTCTTGCGGTCGGTGCGGTCGCCCTCGTCGATGAAGACGCGCACGATGGCCGCAGCCACCTGCACGCACTCGGCGGGCTTGAAGAGGAATCCGGTGTCGCGCGCGAAGTCCTGGTGGCCCGTGATGCCGCCCAGCGCGAGCCTGAAGTAGACGCCGGGCTCGGTGGCCTTGCCCTCAAGTACTTGCACGGCGGCGAAGCCGACGTCGTTGGTGTCTTCGAGCGAGGCCACGCGCCCGCCGCCGTCGAAGGCGATGTTGAACTTGCGCGGCAGGCCGTACATCTCGCGGTTGTTGAGGATGTAGGCGTTCATCTCGCGGCACAGGGCGCGGGTGTCGATGAGCTCGCGGGTGTCGATGCCCGCGGTCGGGCTGCCGGTCACGTTGCGGATGTTGTCGGCTCCGGCGCCCCGGTTCAGGATGCCGAAGTCGTGCAGCATCTCCAGCACCTGGACGCCGTGCTCGGCCCGCACCTCGCGGACCTGCAAGTTGGCGCGCGTGGTGACGTGCGCGTAGCCCCCGGCCAGGTGCTCGGCGATGTGAGCCACGCAGCGCAGCTGATCCGAGCGCACGATGCCGCACGGAAACCGCAGCCGGCTCATGTAAGAGTTCTGCGTCGGCGCGGTGTGGAAGAGCCCGTGGTACTTGAACGCCAGCACATCGTTGCCCCTGGGAAACCGCGCCTGGGCCGAGTGCCGCACGATGTCGTCCCACTGATCCAGAGGATGCCTGGCACGCTTGGCGGCCTCCTGCTCGGTCAGCTTCCTGCCCTGGGCAAGCACGCGATCCTGAGCCGCCAGCCCGAGCGCGTCCGGGCTCCCAGCCGCCGCGAAAGCGGGCTGGGCTTCGCTGCCCTTAGCTTCGCTGCCCCTGGCTCCGTTGACGACCCCGCTGACGGAGCCGGGCAGAGCCGACGCCGCCGGGCGCGCCCCCAGCGCAGCCGAGAGATCGGGCAGGCCCTGAGCGGCACGGGCCAAGCTGCTGCCGCTCATGAAGCCCTGCAGATACAGCTTCTGCTCCTCGGTGAAGTCCTCAGTGTCCATATTTCCTCTCAACCGCCTGGGCTGCTCGGCACCGCTGCAAGTACTTGCGCTTGCCCGAGCCAAACAGTAGGCAAGCCCTTTGTCCCCGCTGCTTCGCGAAGCCGCTTCGCAAACCGGCCTGGCAGCCTTCAGCCTTCAGCCTGGCAGCCTCCATCAAAGTGATCCGCCCGCCCGCTGCCGTCCCGTGGCGACAGATGTTTTCTCCGTGAAATCCAGGTTTCGGCCCTGTTACACGCCGAGCCAAACACGGGCAGCCCACGCCCTGCCTACCCCCGCGAGGTAAATCGCGGGTGGCCCCTTGAGCATAGAAGACGAACGCGACAGAAGTTTTACGCCCACGTTAACTTTGAATTTCGCGATGTACGGGCGTGAAACACGGCCCCGCAAGTACTTGCACAGCCCGGCGGCGTAAGAAACCAGAGGCAGGTCGCAGGGATCCAGGATGCTACCGTCACGAATGGAATTTTTTATCGAATTAAAATTGGTTTTTACACACGTTATTCAATTTATATTCGTTCATATCTGGATTCGGCGTGCTGCTCAGCGAGCATTTTCTACTGCCGCCTCGCCCCCGGATGCCGCGAATGTCGGGGGCCGCTGCCTGTCGGCAACCGAAATTCGCGGCAAGGCGGACGAGATACTGAACCAAGCTCAAAAAAATATTTGCGGATTTTTCCTGACAATCCATTGATTTCTAAAGTGCCGGGGTCTCTCTTGATCAACTTCACCGAATTGATAGGGATCATCTCTTCCGTGAAATTACGGTATTTTTCGGATTACCGTAACTTCACGGAAGAGATGTGACGGCGTTTTCGGCTCAACAGGGGCATCTTTTCCATAGGTAGGGATAACTTTCGAGTGGAATACCGTAATATCACGGAAGAAGTGGCTATCTTCGAGGCGATCTATCGTCGAAGAATACCGTAATATCACGGAAGCAGGCTTCAACTCCGCAAAGTTATCCCTATACATGGATAACTTTGGGTAGAAATACCGTAATATCACGGAAGAGGGGCCAAGAATACCGTAATATCACGGAAGAGAATACCGTAATATCACGGAAAAAAAGGGGCTTAAATACCGTAATATCACGGAAGGAATACCGTAATATCACGGAAGAGGGTACCCTCAAAAACCTAAGCCTGCCTGGCTGGATCGACCCTCGGCCAGGGGTGTAAAGTACTTAAAACGTTTTTTCTATAAACAACAACAACAAATTAAATCGCGCGGGAAACGCAGCTTTTGCGTGCTTCGCACGTGTTGTTGTTGTTGTGTCAATTTCTCACTCCAAACGGGCTGCGCCCGACGAAAGTCCTCGCGGCCCGTTGCTCAAGCAAGTCTAAAGCACACATCTGTCTTTTGTTAGGGTAGCTTCGGAGCGGGTTGCACTCTCAGCTGGATCGGTTAGGATTGAAGCCGTGGTCAGGAACGGCGACCAGCAGCCTGAGCAGAGGTTGAGTAGAGCTGGCAACTCCTTGTCAGGCAGCAAGCGTAAGAAAAAGCTATTTTATCCAGAGCCGTTGAAGCTAACCGGCAACATGGCGTGAGTTGTTATCAGGCTTAAAACTCGGTGCGGCAACGGTTGAGTGGGCGAAGCAAATCTGGAGTGGATCGAGCGATGGCCAGAGCCAAAAAATCGAGAGATTCCAAAGCCGAGCCAAGCCCGACGGCGGCGCCATCTGTGCCGCAGGCTCCTGCTGTTGCTGCTGCCCGGCGAAAAAATTCCGTTCCGGCTCGGCAAAATAGTCAGAAGGGCCAGCCAGCGCAGAGCCCCGAGCAGAGCGCAGGACAAGCGTCGCCGCCACATTCCGCAGCGCCAGGCCAATTGTGGGATTCAGTGGAGAGCCAGGCTGCCGGCAGCAGCCAGGACGCGGCAGGCGGCGCCGGCAACGCGGATGAGGCCGGCCAGGGCGTAGCACACGGCAAGAAGGCCGGGCGCGGCAAGGGTGGCGCGAAGGTCGAGGTGGTGCGGCACGGGCGCGACGAGATGAACCTGGTCGAGTACCCGTTCGCCTCGCTGTGGAAGAACACCGAGCCAGGAACCGAGATTCTGCACGAGTGGGAGACCGAGCACCCGGTGACGGGGCGCACCCTGAAGGCCTTCTGGCGCGTGACCGGCGACCCCAAGTTGGGCCTGCCCACGCCCTCGGACGAGCAGGTCTACCTGGCCTTGATGGAGCTGACCGAGGAGATGGGCCTGCGCTCGCCCAGCGTGCACTTCACGCGGCACGACCTGCTCAGGCGCTTGAACTGGCCCGTCGATCAGCACTATTACAACCTCTTGCGCGACGCTTTTACGCGGCTGGGCGCGGTTTTTATCACCTCGCAAAACGCATTCTGGGACGCCAAGGCGCGCTCGTTCAAGACCATCGGCTTCAACCTGATCGACAACTTCGAGATCCTCGAAGAGAGGCGCGGGCGCAAACGCAAGGGCTCGAAGGACGGCAGGGAAGCCGACCCCCAGCCCACGCTGCCGGTCTCGTTCTTCAAGTGGAACGACGTGCTGTTCGAGTCCTTCCAGTCGGGCTACATCCGCGCCATCGACCTCGACTTCGCGCTCTCGCTGCGCTCCTCGATTGCGCTGCGCTTGTATCGTTATCTGGATAAGAAATCGTATGACGGGCGCAAGGAGTTCGAGGTTGAGCTCGCCGTGCTGTGCGAGCGGCACCTGGGCATGAAGCCGTGCCGCTACCCTTCCAAGTTCAAGGAGAGGCTCTCGCCGGCGCACGACGAGCTGCTGGCGCGCCGCTTCCTCAGCGGAGTGCGCTACGAGCCGATGAGCACCAAGAGGGCCGAGAAGGTCTGCTACACCTTCGCCGAGCGCCGCGCCTCCAGCCCCTCCATCCTGCCCTCGCCAGACGACTCGCCGCCCGCCGCGCCCTTCGCGGACTGGCGCGACGAGGCCGATGAACCCCTTTACGAGGCCGACCCCGAACCCGGCAAGAACTCAAGCGACAAGAACCCTGGCGACAAGCAGGGCGGCCCTGAGCCCGGCCCGCCTCATCAGGGCGAGCGCAGCAGCGAGCCCAACCAGCCCAACGAGCCGGGCGGCGCGCCTCAAGCTCCAACCTCCGCTGCCGCCTCGACCTCACGCGCCGCTGCAGCTACTCAAGCCGCTGCAGCGGCATCTTCGGGGCTGCGGGCGGCGGCGCGGGGCGCAAGTACTTGCGGCGTGGACGGCGGGCGCAGCGCGGAGGAGCGCGAGCTGCTGGATCGGATGCTGGAGCTGAAGGTGGGGCGCGAGGTGGGGCTCGAGCTGCTGGATCGGGTCGAGCTGTGGGCCTTGCGTGAGCAGCTCGACTGCCTGGAAGACCGCGCGCCCAAAGACCCGGCGGCGGTCTTGGTCAAGGCCACGCGCGAGGGCTGGGAGCCGCCGCGCGCCTTCACCGACCGTCGCGAGGCGGCTCAGCGAGCGCAGGAGTCGCGCCAGGTGCGGCAGGAAGAGCGCCGTGCCTCCGAGCGCGCCAGGCAAGCGCGCCAGGCTAGCGAGCAGGCTCTGGGCCAGGCTTCTCTCGAAGAGGCGGCTCGCCTGGACGCTCTGTGGCAGTCGATGGATCAGCCCGCGCGCGCGCGCATCGAGGCTCAGGCCCGCGAGCGGCTGGGCGTGCTGGGCCTGGCCGGGCGCGCGCCCTCCGCCCTCGAAGCCATGCGCCGCACCCTGCTGCGCGCCATGCTCACGCCGCCCGAGCCCAGTTGAGCCCAGGCTGAGGCTGCCCGCTCGCCTCCATCTGCAAGTACTTGAAGCTACTTTCGCGGCCCTGAAGTCGAACTCTGGCCCCAGCAGGCGACAGGCTCAACTGGAGCCAAGCAAAGCGGCTTGCAGATGACCAGGCGGGCGTTGGGCAGCCTATCATTCCAATTGAAAACCGCTTTAGAGCTGCAGCGGCGGCTTGCAGGCGTGCAAGTACTTGGGGCGTTACCTGGGCACGGCTGGCGCTGCGCTCTGGCTCTTGGGCGGAGCGGCTCCCACGGAGGCTGCCGCCGCCACGTCCGAGGTCGCCGTCGTCGGAGCCGAGTCCGCGGTTCCCTTGCTTGCCGGGCCCGCAGCCGCCCCAGCCTTGGCGGGCGGGGCCTTGAGCTGGGCGGGCTGGGCTCGGGGCGCGATGTCGAGCTTCTCACGCTCGATCAGCTCGCGCAGGGCGACGACTCGCTCGGGCGTTCCGGGGTGCGAGGCGAGCAGCGAGGCCAGGGGCGAGGACGAGGCGGGCATGGTGGCCGCGGCGTGCTGCAGCAGGCGGATGGCGGCGCGCGGGTCGTAGCCCAGGCGCCTCATCCAGCGCACGCTGACAGCATCGGCCTCGCTTTCCAGGGCGCGCGAGCGGCCCCGCGACAGCATCCAGTAGGTCAGCATGGTCGCGGGCGAGGCGCTGCGGGCCTGGGCCTCCATGTCTCCTTGCGAGGCGGCTTGAGGCCGGGGCGCCTCGGTTTTCTGGCCGCCATTTCTGAGCGCGCGCCTGGCCCCCTGAGCCGAGCTCAGCGCGGCCTCGCGGCGCATCTGGGCCAGGCGAGCGCCGAAGCGCACGAAGGCGTTGCGGTCGTCCAATTCCTGCGCGATGTGGCGCTGCGATACGTGGGCGGTCTCGTGGCCCAGGATCGAGGCCAGCTCGTCTTCCGAGCGCGTGAACGCCACCAGGCGGCTCGTGATGTAGATCGTGCCGCCGGGAGTGGCGAAGGCGTTCAGGATCGAGGCGTTGCGCAGCACGCGGTAGCGGTAGCCGAAGGAGCGCGGGCGCGCCAGGTGCGCGAACCGCCTCCCGATGCGCTCCACGCGCTGCGCCATCGGGTCGCTCAGCGGCAGGGCGCCCCCCATGCTGTCCGCGATCCTCGTGCTCATGGCCTGCCCCATCCTGGCCTCTTCCGCGTCCGTGATGGCCCAGGCCCCAGGCACCCGCACGCACGCGCCGCCCAGCGCAACTAAAGCCCCCGCCACACGCCAAGCGCCGCGCGGCAGCAGCTCTGGAAGGCCCTCTGCAAGAGCCACAGGCCAGGCCCCACCCAAATTCGTCCTCGCGCCGCGCTGCGAACCGGAATCACGCTGCTTCATCTGCTCTCCTCGGCTGGGGCTGCCCTTGGCTGCTGCTAAATGTTGGGCGCGCATGGCTCCACGCTGCCCGGCCAAGCCAACGCTCGGCCCTGGCGCGGGTGCCGCAGATTCAGGGCCCGGCCCGCTCGCGCCTCGCGGTTTGGCTGCGAGGCGGTGTAAGTACTTGCGCCCGCCGCCTGCTGTTCCAAGCCCAACTCAGCGGGCGCGAAGCGTTGAGCGAAGCCTTAGCCCAGGGCAAACGGCGCTTTGAAAATTATTGCTGTGACTCGCGGGTCACTCGGGGCCGAAAGAACCGTTGTGAGGCTGCCCGCCGCGCTTTGCGGGCTGGCGGCTCTATTCGGGGCGGGCTTGGCGCGGTTAAGATAGAAGCCACGGCAGGCGGGCCAAGCGGCGGCTGGAGCTGAAGGTAGCGGCGGCTCAGGGCAGCGGCGGCTGAAGGCAGCGGCGGCTCAGGGCGCGGGCTCGTGGCGGCTGAGTTGGGGTTCGAGCAGGCGGCGCGCAAGTACTTGAGGGCGCCACAAGGAGAGCAAAATGGCTTTGTGGGATCAGATCAAGCAGAGCGCGACGACCGCGCTGGCGGGCGGGCAGGCAGCCGTGGCCAAGTTCAAGAACACCGAGTTCGCCAACGGCTCGATGGCCATGTGCGCGCTCATCGCCTCGGCTGACGGCACCGTGGACGTCTCGGAGCGCCAGAAGACGGCGGCCCTCATCGCGAGCAACGAGACGCTCAAGATATTTCCGGCCTCCGAGCTCAAGGAAAAGTTCGACTTCTACTGCAACAAGATGGCGAGCGACATCGACTTCGGGCGCATCGAAGCGATCCAGGCCATCGCCAAGCTCAAGAGCAAGCCCGACCAGGCGCGCGCCGTCATCCAGATCGGCATCGTCATCGGCGGCGCGGACGGCAACTTCGACAAGGACGAGATGAAGGCCGTGCGCGACGCCTGCAACGCCGTGAGCATCGCGCCCAGCGAATTCGGCGTGTGACCCTGGGTCACAAACAGGCTGCAAGTACTTGCTGAAGTACTTGCGGCTGCTGAGTTTGGCAACGCCTCATCGGGTTGGCCTTCCTCTTTTTATGTCGATTCGTGTCTTCGATTCGCACACTGAGGGCGAGCCGACGCGCCTGGTCGTCGAGGGCGGCCCCGAGCTGGGGCGCGGGCCGCTCAGCGAGCGGCGCGAGGTGTTCCGGCGCGAGTTCGACTGGTTTCGCTCCTGCGTGGTCAACGAGCCGCGCGGCGCGGATCACATCGTCGGCGCTCTGCTGTGCGAGCCCAGCGATGCTTCGTGCGCGGCGGGCGTGATCTTCTTCAACAACACCGGATTTTTGCAGATGTGCGGGCACGGCACCATCGGGCTGGCGGCGACTCTGGCGCACCTGGGCCGCCTGCAGCCGGGCGCGCACCGCATCGAGACGCCGGTTGGCGTGGTCACGGCGCGCCTGCACGACGCTCACCGCGTCTCGGTTCGAAACGTGGCGTCCTTTCGCCTGGCGCGCGCTGTCGCGGTGGAAGTCGCGGGCGTGGGGCGGATCGTGGGCGACATCGCGTGGGGCGGCAACTGGTTCTTCCTGGTCGGCCCCGAGTCGCACCGCCAGGAGCTGAGCCTGGCGCGCGCGCGCGAGTTGTGCAGCTTCACGCGCCGCATCAAGAGTGCCCTGGCCCAGGCTCACATTACGGGCGCGGAGGGCGCTGAAATCGACCACGTCGAGCTGTTCGGGCCGCCGCGCGACGCGAGCAACCACAGCCGCAATTTCGTGCTGTGCCCAGGCGACCAGTATGATCGCTCGCCGTGCGGCACTGGCACCTCGGCCAAGCTGGCCTGCCTACACGCCGAGGGCACCCTGCAGCCAGGCCAGGCGTGGCGTCAGGAAGGCATCCTGGGCACCGTTTTCGAGGGCAGCATCGAACTGGACGCCGAGCTCAAGGCAGGCCAGGTGCGCCCAACCATCACCGGCTCGGCCTACGTCACGGCGGAAGCCCGCCTGCTGCGCCAGCAGTCCGACCCGCTCCGCGATGGCGTGCGCCTTTAACACGGTTGTAGGGGTGAGGTTCTCTCCCGAGCCACGCTTGCTGGGCGGTTGCCGGGCGAGAGAACCTCGCCCCGACCAAGCCACATTCGGGCGTTCGGGTGCCTACCATTTCATCCGCAAAGGCTTTCCTTTGTTGGGGCGCGGCTGGCCTGGCGCTTGGTGGCCCTCAAGTACTTGCAGCGCGGCGGGTTGAGTGGTTTAAGCGAAGCGTCAGGCTGGGTGGCCGTCCAGCAGGCGCGCGATGCCGAGCGGGTTGCCGTCGCGCAGCTCGGGCGGCAGCAACGGCTGGGGCGCGTTCTGGAACGAGACGTAGCGCGCGAACCGCGTGATGGCGCGCGTGCCGACTGAAGACGTGCGCCCGTCGCTCGTCGCGGGATAGGGCCCGCCGTGGATGATGGCGTGCCCGACCTCCACGCCCGTCGGGAAGCCGCCGAACACGACGCGCCCCGCCTTGTGCGCCGCGATTTGCACCAGCCTGCTGGCGGCGATTTCGCCTTCGCCGCCGTGCAGCGAGAAAGTGAGCTGGCCTTCGAGCGAATGCGCTGCGGCGCGCAGCTCGCCCAAATCCGCGAAGCGCACCATGAGAGCGGCAGGGCCAAACACTTCGTCGCCCAGCGCGCGGTTCCTCGTCAAGTTGTGGGCGCGGGTCTGGAAGAGGGCGGCGTGCGCCTGCAGCGGCTCGTCGAGCTGAGGCGGCAGGATGGTTTCGACCCCGGCATCGGCTTGCCAGCGCGCAACGCCCTCGCCGTAGGCGCGCCCGATGCCGGTTGTCAGCATCGGCAGCGGCGCGACGGCGCGCAGCTTGTGCGCCACCAGCTCGACGAAGCGGTCGCCGTCCTCGCCCACAGGCACGAAGACCAGCCCAGGCTTGGTGCAAAACTGCCCGACCCCGTTCGAAATCGAAGCGCACAGCCCATCTGCCAGAGCGCCCAGAGCATCCGAATCGCCACGCAGCGCACTCGCGAGCACGAACAGCGGGTTGACGCTGCTCATCTCGGCGTACACCGGGATCGGCTCGGGGCGCGCGGCGGCTGCGTCCATCAAGGCCCGCCCCGCGCGCCGCGAGCCGGTGAAGCCCACGGCCTTGAGGCTCGGGTGGCGCACCAGAGCCAGCCCGATCTCGATGCCATCGTCGAAGAGCAGCGAGAACACGCCGTCTGGCATCCGGCTCTCGCGGGCCGCTTCCTGCACGATGCGCCCGACCAGCTCGGAAGTTCCGGGGTGCGCCGCGTGAGCCTTGACAATGACCGGGCAGCCAGCGGCCAGAGCCGAAGCGGTGTCGCCGCCAGCCACCGAGTAGGCGAAGGGGAAATTGCTCGCGCCAAAGACCGCGACCGGGCCAAGAGGCACCAGCATCGACCGCAAGTCGGGCCTGGGCAGCGGGGCCCGGCTCGGCTCGCCCGCGTCCAGCCGCGCCTCGACCCACGAGCCGTCCTCGATTAGAGCCGCGAACAGGCGCAGCTGACCCGTGGTGCGCGCGATCTCGCCGTTCAATCGCGCGGCAGGCAGCCCGGTTTCCAGCCCGGCGCGCGCAGCCAGAGCGTCTTTCGCGCCGTCCATCTTCTCGGCGATGAGGCGCAGGAACACGGCGCGCTCAGCTGAGCTCAGGGCTTGGAAGTTGGGAAACGCCGCTTGCGCCAGAAACGCGGCGCGCTCGACATCGGCCTGGGACGCGGCGTGAAAGTAGGGCTCAAGTACTTGGCCCGTCGTGGCTTCGACGGCGCGAAATGTCCGAGCGCCGTCGCTTGGAGCGCCCGAAAACCCGAGCAGGGATTGGCCTTGCAGTTCCATAATCTCTCCGTGCCTTGAGCGCCCTTAGAGGTGCGCACCATCGGCAATGGCCGGCACGCCGTTGAGTTGCGCGTGGTTCAAATCGTTAAAGGGCGTGCTGCTCTGCGCGCTGGGCGGGCGATTGTTCAGGCTGTCGCGGATTGTGTTGAGCGCGGACTGGCGCTCGGCGCCTTCGAGGACGAGCCTCGGCGCGCGCACGGCTTCGGAGCCGCAGCCCGCTTCCTGCTGCGCCAGCTTGATGAGCTGGACGAACTTGGGCACGGTGTCGAGCGCGAGCAGAGGCCGGAACCACTTGTAAATCTCGAAGGCCGCGTCGTCTTTGCCGGCCAGCGCCAGCTCGAAGAGCTGCACCGACTCGCGCGGCAGGGCGTTGGCCAGGCCAGCGATCCAACCCGTGGCGCCCGCCGCGACGCCCTCGACGATCACGTCGTCCACGCCGACGCAGATGGCCAGGCGCTCGCCGAGCAGGGCCTTCAAAGCCGTGACGCGGCGCGCGTCCGCGCTCGATTCCTTGACCGCTTGCACGTTGGGGAACTCCTCGGCCAGCTCCGCCAGGTGAGGCGCCAGGAAGTCGGTGCGGTAGGCGATGGGGTTGTTGTAGATCAGGCAAGACAAGCCGGTGGCGCCGCAGATGGCCGCGACGTGCGCCTTCATCTCGCGCCAGTCGGTTGAGTAAACGTAGGGCGGCAGCACCATGAGGCCCTGGCAGCCTGCGCGTTCGGCGGCGCGCGCCAGCTCGACCGCCTCGTCCGTGGACAGCGCCGAAACGCCCGCCACCACGGGCTTGTCGCCCAGCTCGGCGACCAGGGTCCGCAGCACCGCGAGCTTCTCTTGCGAGCGCAAGGTCGCGCCCTCGCCCAGCGAGCCGAGCGCGACGACGCCCCGGCTGCCGTTCTCGATGAGCCAGGCGGCGTGGCGTGCCAGGAAGCCGTGGTCGATGCCGCCGCCCGCCTGCAGCGGCGTCGTCATGGCGGGAAAAACACCTTGCCAGTTCATAAGTTGATGAGCCTCTGGAATTCAAACGCGGTGCGGATCGGGCTGCAAGTACTTGCAGCCTTGAGTTGGGGTCGGCTGCCCTCAAGCGTAGCGGTCGGGCGAGAGCAGGGGGCTTGAGAGCGGCGAGGGCGCGCCCGCAACCGCCTGCGCGATGAGCTGGCCGGTGACTGGCCCCAGGCTGAGGCCCATCATGGCGTGGCCGGTCGCGACGCACAGGTTGTCGAAGCGGCGCGTGCGCCCGACGAAGGGCAGGCCGTCCGGCGAGCACGGGCGCAGGCCGGCCCACGCCTCAAGCCCCTCGAAATCGGCGGCCTCGAACTCGGGGAAGTAGCGCGGCATCGCCTTCAGGATGCCTTCGACTCGGCTGGGGTTGACGGCTGTGCTCAGGCCCGCGAGCTCCAGGGTGCCCGCCACGCGCAGGCTGTGGCCCATCGGCGTGACGGCGACGCGCGCCTCCATCAGCAGCGAAGGCAGCGTGGGCCGGTGCCTGGGGCGCGGCAGCGTGACGCTGTAGCCCTTGCCCGCCTGCATCGGCAGGCGCAGCTTGAGCTGGCGCGCCGTCTGGGGCGACCACGAGCCGCCGCACAGCACCCACTCGTCGGCCTCGATCGCCTCGCCCCGCGCCGTCCTGACGCCGCGCACGCGCCTGCCTTCCAGGTTCCAGCCGCTCACCTCGGTGCCCCACTTGAGTTGGGCGCCCGCCTGTTCGAGCGCGCGCCGCAGCTGAGCCATCAGCTTGTGCGGCGACAGGTGGCAGTCGTTGGGGTAGAAGACGCCGCCGCGCACGTCCATCTGGATGCCGGGGTCGCGCCGCGCCACTTGCTGGGCGTCCAGGATTTCGGCGGGCATCCCCAGACGGCGGGCGTGCTCGGCGACGTGGCCTTCCTCGTCCAGCGCGGCCTGGGTCTGGAAGAGCATCAGCAAGCCCCGGCGCTCGAAGTCGAAGCCGCTGGGCTCATCGCTCAGCTCATCGCTCAGCTCCTCGAAGGCGGCGCGCGAGGCCATGTTGAGCCGCATCAAGACCGGCGCGGCGGCCCGGACGCGAGCGGGCGTTCCGGCCCGCATGAACCTCCAGCCCCAGGCCGCCAGGCCGCGCGAGAGGCGCGGCTGCACGTAGAACGGGCTTTGCGGGTCGCGCATCCACTTGAGGCCGGCCCACGCCACGCCCGGCGCGGCCATCGGGATGATGTGCGAAGGCACCACCAGCCCGGCGTTGCCATGCGAGCAGTTTTCCTCGGCGGGCGCGCCGCGATCGAGCAGCGTCACGCGGTGCCCCTGGCGCGCCAGGTAATACGCGCAGCACAGCCCGATGATGCCGCCCCCGACAACTCCAACGTGCCTGCTCATAAGTCGCGGCTCAGCTCCCCTGCCCTCGCAAACCAGTCTCGAAACTCATGGCGCCCCGCTCCGCGTCCTGGTGAGGCGACGTGTTGCCGTCAATGCTCGGGCAGGTCGAGGTTCTCTCGCTGCCACGAAGTCTCCCGCAACACTGCGGCCCGAAACCAAGCCTCAAGTACTTGCGAGCGCCAGCGTGCGGCTACTTCGTTTTGGGCGCTGCGGGCGTCGCGAACAGCACGCACACGGGAGCGCCGACTTCCACGGCCTGCCCGCTCGCCTGCAGCCTGCCGGTGGC
>JAABUK010002963.1_pt1 | contig 29489 bp, 21 predicted proteins | sample 5559141 | NCBI WGS metagenome assembly JAABUK01 (sample SAMN10711869, study PRJNA513367) | rock metagenome | isolation source: Antarctica rocks | place: Antarctica: Victoria Land, Pudding Butte nord | collected 2016-01-03
GGCGGCGCGCGGCGATCGAAGGAGATTCTGATTGATGGTGCAAGCCATACCAATCCGGAATCGGGCGGTGTCGCCTTTGTATCGAACGGCGGCATTGGGTCGGTTGAGATGTATGGCGAGTTCAAAGTGCTGACCAGTAACTTTTCCGCTGAGTATGGCCGGAGTGGCGGCGGGATTGAAGTGTTCGTGACTAAGAGCGGCACCAACGATCTGCATGGAACGCTCTTTGACTTTCTGCGCAACGATAAATTTGACGCGGCGGGCTGGGGCGTGAATCAACGGATTCCGTTTGTCGGCAAATCGAAGGTGCGGCAGAATGAGTTTGGAACGTCAGTCGGCGGGCCGGTTTGGATACCGAAGCTCTATAACGGGCGCAACAAAAGCTTCTTCTATTTCACATGGAATGGATACCGTCAGAATAATGGCGGCGGCAACATCGTTACCACGGTGCCTACTAAGCTGATGAAGACCGGCAACTTTTCTGAGCTGGGCAGCCGGTTGATCTATGACCCTTCCACCACACGTACCGTCAACGGTGTTGTGACGCGCGATCCTTACCCGGGCAACATCATTCCGGCTTCTCAGTTCAGCAGCGTATCGAAGAACATCCTTGCGCTGATTCCCGATCCGACAGGACCTGGCATTTCGAGTAACTATGGCAGCACGAGTCTGACGACTGTTAACCGGAACATCTATAGCGTAAAGGGCGACCACTCCTTCAGTGACCGCAACCGCGTGAGCGGATTGTATAGCTGGCAGCGCGTTGCAATTCTGTCGCAGGGTGGATTGCCTGGGCCGCTGGCGAACGGCTTAGTCAGCAGCGAAAAGCCGGACATTACTCGCGTGAATCATGATTTCACCTTCTCGCCAACCATGCTGAACCATTTCACTTTTGGGTTTAGCCGCTACCAGAGCCTGTTCAACCAATTGCCGCAGCATCTGCAGGATTGGCCGACGAAGCTGGGGTTGAAGGGTGTGGCAACAAACGGCAGCCAATCGTTTCCAGTGATTGCGTTTGCGACGGATGGCTACACGGGGTTCGGCAACAACCCGAAGAACCGCGGTGCTCAGGAGAATTACACGACCGAGGCGATTGACGGGTTTACCTGGATCAGGGGTAAGCATGAGATCAAAGCAGGGTATGAATTTCACCGGGGTCGCACCTTCCAAATACCGCTAGATGATTCTTACGCGCAAGGACTCTTCAACTTCAGCAGCATTGAGACTGCAAATCCGGCGGCGCGCTCTACAACCGGGAATTCGTTCGCCAGCTTCCTGTTAGGCGGACCGGACAACGCGCGGCGTGACTTCAACACCAAGGGCGTGGACATCAAGTATCTGTATCACGCGGTGTTCCTGCAGGATAACTGGAAAGCGAATTCGCGTCTGACCTTGAACCTGGGCTTGCGATGGGAACTCTTTGTGCCGCGGACCGATACCAATCTGACGCTATCCGCGTTTGACCCGAACCTTCCGAATCCAGCAGCAGGCGGACGTTTAGGCGCGTTATCTTTCGCCGGAACAGGGCCGGGCAGAAATGGCAAAGTCCGGTTCGGCGATGTGTACCTGAACAACTTCGGGCCCCGCATCGGCCTGGCTTACCAAGTGATGGCGAAGACCGTGGTGCGGGCCGGGTGGGGCATGTATTATTCGTCCGCGAACGGCAACACGGGCGGCGGATGCTTCCCTTGCGGATGGGGTGTGAGCGCTTCGCCGACTCCGACATCGCCGGATGGTATTTCGCCGGCCTTTAACTGGGATAACGGCTTCCTGCTACCGAACGGTTTTGTGCCGCCGCCCGTGATCGATCCGAGTTATGCGAACGGCTCGACCGTGCTGGTGCTTTCGAAAGAAGACGGCCTTGCTGGACGGATCCAGAACTGGCAGGTGAACATACAACACGAACTGCCCAAGGGGTTACTGCTGGATGTGGCTTACATCGGCAGTTACGGAACTCATCTGAATAGCTATGTCCCGTATAACCAGGTGGACCCGAAAAATCTGGGCCTTGGTTCGCTATTGGGGTTGAACATCAACGATCCGCAGGTTGCCGCGGCTGGGTTTAAGAAGCCCTATGCCAACTTCGCGGGAACGCTGGCGCAATCTCTGCGGCCCTATCCACAGTACAACAACATTATTCACACTTACCTGGGAACAGGCGGCACCACTTACAACTCATTCCAGGCCAAGTTGGAAAAGCGGTACAGCGCTTTGAATGTTCTGGCTTCTTATACCTGGTCAAAGAACATTGAATTGAATGGTTCTTTCACGCAGACCGGAAATGGAACGGCTCCGCAGGACCAGTACGACTCAAGGCCGGAGAAGTATATCTCCATTCAGGATTACCCCCATGTAGGGAACCTGGTTTATACCTTCGATCTGCCCTTCGGCAAGGGCCGCAAGTTCCTGGGCGGTTCGAATTCCATTGTGAATGGAATTGTGGGCGGCTGGACTATTGCCGGGATTCAACAATACCGCTCGGGCAATCCGTTGTTGCTGGGAGCGCCCGTGAATACGCTGGGTACAGGTGTTCTATTCACGCCGGCACTGCGCGCGATTACTACGGGACAGGAGTTTTCAACCGGGATCGACCGGACTACACTTGACCCGAACGACCCTTCCAAGCGGTACTTCAATCGCTCGGCGTTTGCGGTTCCCGGCGCTTATCAATTCGGGACCGCTTCGCCTTATCAGAATGCTTTCCGGAATCCGCCGTTATTTACGGAAGCGCTGTCCTTAGTAAAGCGGGTGAAGCTATACGAGCGGGCGGATTTGGAGTACCGCGCGGACATTTCGAACGTGCTCAACCGGACTTCGTTCGGGGGAATCAATGTAAATTTGAACGATCCGAACTTCGGCAGAGCTACCGGCGCGCAGCAGGGACCGCGGATTATTCAGATGGCTTTGCGTTTGAACTTTTAACCGACTGCCGTTACAACTGCGGTACGGGGGGTTTCACCGGTTGCCAGGGGTGGAACCCTTTTCTTCGCAGGTGGCGGGAGAAGACTTTGTCGCCTGCCGTTACGTAGAGGGTCTGCATGTCGGGACCTCCTATAACGACGTTTGAGGGAGTGGCGGTGCTGGGTTTCGCGATGACGGCGACGACCCGGCCCGGCTGATCGCAGATTTGAATTCCCGTGTTGGTGGCGACGTAGAGGAAGCCTTGATCGTCAAAGGTCATGCCATCGGGATTGGCGCGGGCTGAGCCATCTTCGGGGAGGTTAAGGCGGTAGTAAGGCTGACCGTTTGCCAGGCTGCCATCGGGCTGGACCTGGAATGACCAGATGGTTCTGGTCTGGCTATCGGCGACAACCAGGAGCGATTCATCGGGCGAGAGGCGGACTCCGTTCGGGTACGTGATGCCTTCGTGCACCACTGTTCGCTTGCCGTTTCTGATGTGGTAGACGCGCTTTGTGGAAGGCTCGGTGAAATAGATATCGCCTTTGCTGGAGACGCAGAGGTCATTGGGCACGACGCCTTCGGTGATGACGGTTTCCGGGTTGTAGGAGACGATGCGTTTGCCATCCTGTTCCGCAGCGTAGAGTTTGCCATCGGGGCCGAACATGAGGCCGCTGGTGTGGTGGGCTTCGGCGAGAAATGTTTTGCCGATCTGGTAGATGCCGGCCCGTGTATCCGCAAAATAGAGCTCGCCATTCTTATCGATAGCGGGACCTTCGGTGAACTTGTGGCCGTTGCTGACTTCTTTCCATTCACTGGCAGGATCAAGAATTTCGCTGATGTAATGGCGGTTGCCGGTGGTGGAAAAGGACTTGGCGATGGGCGCGGGGTAGCCCTTCCAGAGCCAGCGCAGAGCATCGGGAAGGATTGCTCCGCCGTGTTTGCCGTTGTGGCCTTCGGTGCCGACGACGAAGGTGGCTTCGTAGCCCGCGAACTGGAGCGCGGAATAGAGAGCCTGGTTGGCGAGATACCAGTTGCCCGAGTAAATGCTCTGATCGTGATCGCCATCCTGAAGGAAGATACGCAAGGGCCGGGGCTCCGCTTTGCGGACTAGGCTGTCATAGGCTTCGCCGCCTTTAAGATCTGTGTAGCTGCCGACGAAAGTCATGACGCGGTGGAACGAATCGGGGCGGTTCCAGGCGGCGGTGAAGGCGGCGATGCCTCCGGAGCTGGAGCCGGCGATGGCGCGATCGTCTGGATTCTGGCTGAGGTTGACCAGCTTCTGTACTTCGGGGAGCAGTTCTTCGATGACGAACCTAGCGTTGCGATCGCCCAGGCTATCGTATTCGTAAGCGCGGTTGAAACGGTTCTGCTGGTTGGGATTGAGTGCGGGCATGATGCCGGGGTTGACCATGACGGCGACCGTGGGAGGCATGTCTTTTGCGGCGATGAGGTTGTCGAAAACAACGGGGACGCGGAATCCGCCGGTTTCATTCGCAAAGCCGCCGCCATCGAAGAAGACCATGAGGGCGGCGTGGGTGGCGGGGTCGTACTGGGCTGGAATGTAGACCCAATAATCGCGCGTGGTGCCGGGGAAGAGTTTGGATTGGGTGAAGGTGTATTTGGTGGTCTTGCCGTGGGGGACGTTTTTGGGCTGCGAATCCGGACCGAGCGTATAGGTCTGTTGCGCTGAGGCTTGAAGCGCCAGTATGAAGAGCAGAGTGAGTTTCATTTGTCTTCCGTTTCCGCTAGAGCAGGGACTGGGGATTTCGGGGTAATGGGCGGTTGCTTGGTGTGCCATTCGGTGGATTGTTCGTAGGCTCTGGCTAACGCGAGCACCTTGCCTTCTGAGAAGCGCGGGCCCGCGATCATGAGACCGATGGGCATGCCCTCATGATTGAAGCCGCACGGGACGCTAATGGCGGGGATGCCGTAGATGTTGAACTGGCCTGTGTTTTCAAGTTCGGGGTTTCTGGGCTTCTCGGTTTCTTCGCGCTTAATGCTGGCGTTGACGGTGCGGGGCGTGTGGCGGCGTGTAGGAAGCACTACTAAATCGTAGTCGGCAAAGGCGTCATCGATGGTGCGGCGGAGCAAATCCAGCTTCCAGCGGGCCCGGACGTAATCGGCGGCTTTGGCATTGGCGCTGGCTTGGAGGGCGTGCCTGGTCGAGAGCATGTAGCGGGTTGCGCCATGCGTGAAGTAGTCCTCGTGATAGGCGTACGATTCGCCTTGCAGCGTGATGCCACGGGTGGAGGGGAGAGTGGCGTCGCGGGTGGATTTGGTGAGGGTGGCGAGATGGCGAATGGCGGTTTCCATGGTGCTGGCGACATCGGCATCGAGGAGATCGAAAAAGGGCGCGCGGAGGACGCCGATGCGAAAATTTTTGACCGGCTGTTTCGAGAGCGCGGCGTAATCTTCGCGATTGTGTTCGACGCTGGCGATATCGAGCCGGTCGTAACCAGTTAGTTGATTGAGTAACATGGCCGCATCTTCGACGGTGCGAGTAAGTGGTCCGCAGTGATCGAGTGAGTAAGTGAGGGGGATGATACCGCGGATGGAGACAAGACCGTAAGTGGGCTTGAGACCGACGACGGAGCAGAATGAGGCGGGGGTGCGGATGGAGCCGCCCGTATCCGTACCGAGGGCGCCGAAACAGCAATCGGTTGCGACGGCGGCTGCGGAACCTCCGGACGAGCCGCCTGGGTTGTGCGCTAATGACCAGGGGTTACGCACGGGCCCGTAGTAACTAGTGGCGCTGGTGCCTCCCATGGCGAATTCGTGAAGGTTGGCTTTGCCGACGAAAACGGCGCCGGCAAGTTTCAGGCGGCGGGTGACTTCGGCGTCTTCCGTAGGGATGCGGTCGTCAAAGACGGCACTGGCGGCGGTGGTGCGGATGCCGGTGGTATCGATATTGTCTTTGAGTGCGAGGGGAATGCCGTGGAGGGGGCTGCGGAATTTACCTGCGCGGGCTTCGGAATCGAGCGTATGGGCCTGGGCGAGAGCTTGTTCCCGGAGCACGGTGATGAAGGCGTTGATGAGCGGATTATAAGTCGCGATGCGGGCGAGACAGGCTTCCGTGAGAGCAACAGAAGTGAGGGAGCGGTTGTGGATGCGGCGCGAAGCTTCGGCGAGGGTGAGGGACGAGAGGTCTTCAGGCGCGGATTGGGCACGAGAGATTGCGGCAGCTGCGGACGAGAGGAGGAACGTGCGGCGCGACGGCATATCAGGTGATTGTACGCGAACACGGTTGGCCCGAATGACTGCAAATTGATTAGCCGGCGATAGCGAGAGTGACCTTTTGGGGAGGCAATTTGCCCGCCAGAGCGTCTTTGCGGCGGAGAGCGGTTTCGATTTGAGTGTTTGTCGAAACGAAGCCAAATTCTTCCGGGTTGAAGGTCCGGCCTTTTTGTTTGTGCAGGTTGCGGATTTGCGTGGCTTGGGCGAGCTCCTCTTTCAGGTGTTGATGGCGAAGGGCTTGCGTTTCGCGGAACTGGTGGAGCGTCAAGTGGAACTGGCGGTTGAGGCGCAATTCGTGGATGCTGAGTATTTTCAGGGTATCGATGTTGTCGCGCAGGGATTGCGCGGCCGCGAGCGCGGTTTGCATTTCATCAGCGTGGGGGCCATCGCCCACATCGAGCTTGGGCGCGTTTTGTTCATGGCCGAGCGCGAAGAGGCTGGCTTCGAGAGCGCGAAAACGGTTGAGCCGCCATTGGTAATCGGCTAACGTTTGCGCAAGTTGGGTTTCGAGGACGCCCGCGGGGCGGAGATCTTGTACGAAGTCGCTTGAGAATTTGAGGTATTGCGCCAGATCTTCACCGGGAAGCACGACGATTTGAGCGGTTAAGCCATGGCGCAGAGCATTGAGAGAAGCCTTTTTCTTGCCGGCTTCCGAGGTGGGACCAGTGGAGAGTTGCGCGTTGCGCCGATTGGCGGCGAGTTGAAGCGGTGAAGTTGCCATGACGTGCGCATTGTTGCATGGGAAAGCCAGGGGATTTTGGGCTGATTGTTTGTTTTGTTGGAGCTAAGGGCGAAAACGGGATGTGACCAAAAACAATGGCATGTCACGCCAAGGCATCAAAAACAACTTGGTTGACAAAGATTTCGAATTAGGATCAAATCAGTCGTACTTCGAAGTTGCGAACCGGTCGCAACTAGTCGCAACTATGCAGCAGCTTACTATCCAGAGACCGTCGCTTGTGGAAGGCCTGGTGTCACGGGGAATTCGGATGACTCCGCAGCGGCGGGCGCTGGTGGAGACGATTCAATTTGCGGAACGGCACTTGGATGCTGCTTCACTGCTGGAACAGGCCCGTAAACGCGACCCGCGGATTAATCGTGCGACGGTTTACCGCACGCTGGAATTGTTGAAACGGCTGCGGCTGGTGGATGAGCTGGACCTGATGCATTTGCAGGGGGAGAAACATTTTTATGAAGTGAAGCCGGAGGTGGATCACGTTCATCTGGCTTGCTTCGAATGCGGAAAGGTTGCTGAGTTTACCAGCCCGATTTTCGAGCGGTTGAAGGCGGAAATTAGCAAGCAGAAGGGATTTCATATTCGAACGATCCGCCTGGAGGTTGGGGGGCGTTGTAGCAAATGCTGCGAACGGACGGAGGGTCCGGCGCAGTGCGGGGAGGAGGATTGCTGTAAAGACGGCGGTTGCCGTCACCAGTGCAAATAGCGGAACCCCACGGCAACTTTTAGCGAAGGACCGTGGGGCTCCGAATCAATCGACAACCTGACGGCTGGCGACCCTTCCATCTTAGATGGGTTTGCGAGCCAAGGAAAAAGAAAACCTATGACTAAAAACCTATCGTTCGGGCGGGGGCGCACGAATCTGATTGCCCTCTTGGGAGCAGGCTTGTTTGCTTCGCCATTGTGGGGTGCGGAAGGACCGTTTTTCATCACCTACACACACCAGATGGAAGAACCGGGAAATCTTGAAATTGCCACGAAGAATGTGACGAGCCGAACGGAGGGGGGCGACCGTTTTTTGGGGGCTACCACGGAATTGGAGTACGGCGTGAAGGGCTGGTGGACGACCTCGTTGTACCTGGATGGCCAAGCAACGAATCGGCAGGGTGCGTTGTTTACCGGCTACCGCTGGGAGAATCGGTTCCGGTTTCTACCACGGGAACATTGGATAAACCCGGTGCTCTATTTCGAATTCGAGAATATCAATGGAGCAGACAGGGGATTGCTCGCCGTAGTGGGGCATGACGGACAGGAAGATTTTAGCGAGCCGAATTCAGAAGCACGGATGGAAAAGAAACGGGAACTGGAAGCGAAGCTGATTCTGGGCAGCCATTACAAGGGCTGGACCATCGCCGAGAATTTTATTGCGGAGAAGAATGTGCGCCATGCGCCGTTCGAGTTCGGATATGCGGCGGGTGTGAGCAGGCCGCTCAAGTTTGCGGCACGGCCTGAGCAATGCAATTTTTGCGCGGAGAATTTCCAGGTGGGAGTGGAGATGTATGGAGGGCTGGGGACGCATGAGGATTTTGGCGTTCGTGAAACTTCGCAATACCTTGCGCCGACTCTGGGATGGACATCGGCGGGCGGAATCACCTTCAAGATTTCGCCTAGCTTCGGTTTGACGGACAAGAGCGCGCGGGTGATGATCCGATTTGGGGTGTCGTATGAGATTGCGCAGTTCGGGCGGCGGCGATGAAGTTAATCGGTGTGGTGCTGGCGCTGGGAACGGTGTGCCAAGCGGGAACGGATTTGCTGGGGCGCGCTCCGGCTACGGCCAGTGCGGCTGCGAACCCCTATGAGGGCGATGAGGTTGCGGTGCGCGCAGGGGCGAAACTGGCGGAGCGGGAATGCCAACCATGCCACGGAGAGAAGGGCTTGGCGAAAGCGCCGCGCCTTGATGCGATGCGGGTGCGGGATGCGTCGGCGGGAGCTTTGTTTTGGGTGCTTCGGAACGGGTCGCTGTATCGGGGGATGCCGTCTTTTGCCCATCTGCCGGAAGCGCAGAGGTGGCAAATTGTGGAGTATCTGAAACGGAACCGGTAAGGTGAAGATCGTGACGCGCGTCCGGATGGATAAGTGGCTTTGGGCGGCCCGATTTTTTAAGACTCGGGCGATGGCTTCGCGGGCTTGTGAGCTTGGCCGGATTACCGATAACGAAATTGCGGCTAAGGCTTCGCGCGAGGTGAGGGTGGGGAATGTTTTGCGTATCAAAAGCGATGCGGGGGAGTTTGAAATTGAAGTGCTGCTGCTGACGGAGATGCGCGGGCCGGCGGCGGTGGCGCAAACGCTTTATCGGGAGACCGAGGCTAGCCGGGAAGCGCGGGAGAAGTTCATAGAGGAGCGGAAAGCGATGCGGTTGTTCGATCCGGTACCGGAGGCGCGGCCTTCGAAACGGGACCGGCGAGACATGGAGAAATTTCGCGGGTATTAGGCGGTGCGGCCTCTGGGGCCTAGTTCGATGGCTTGAACATCTGAGATTTTTGGCGCGTCGTTTGCCGCCTCGATGGTGAAGCGCAGCAGTGTGCGGACGTGGTGCCATCCGATGTGACCGCAGGCACCGGGATTCATGTGGAGCATGTTGTTCAGCTTGGGATCGCGCATGACCTTGGCAATGTGGGAGTGGCCGCAGAGGAATAGATTCGGCCGCAGGCGCGCGAGTTCGGCTTTGGCGTGTCGATCGTAATGGCCGGGGTAGCCGCCGATGTGAGTCATATAGACGCTAACTCCTTCGCAGTTCCAGGAGAGATCTTTGGGGAGTTGGGCGCGGATTTCGGGGCCATCGATGTTGCCGAAGACGCCGCGGGTGGGTTTGAAGGCTCGCAGTTGATCGAGAATTTCGGGAGGACCGAAATCGCCCGCGTGCCAGAGTTCATCGCAGAGGGCGAAGTGGGTGAAGATGGCGGGATCGAGGAAACCGTGGGTGTCGGAGAGGAGGCCGATGCGCAAGGTTACATGGTGGCATGCGGCCTCCTGTTGGGTTACCGATGATTAAGTGGAACCGGGTAGGGGCGCTTGGGCTGGGGTGGCGAATCGCGTGGCGGCATCAGGACACGCACCTTGAAGTTATAGCGGTCAGCGAAATAGACCGTGCCGTCAGGAGCAGCGGCAAGTTGCGAAACGTGATCTAATTGCGCGTTGCGCGCCCAGCCGCCGTCGCCTTCATAGCCGTAGTCTCCGGTGCCGGCGACCGTATCGATATCGCCGTCCGGGGTGACGCGGCGGATGCGGTTGCCGGTGTAAATGCCATTGCGGTGCTCGCCGATGAAGATGCTTCCGGAGGGATCGATAGTGAGCGTTTCCGGTCCGAACAACTGAGCTAGCGTAGCGGGGCCGCCATCGCCTTGCGGGAAGGGCCAGCCATTTTCGAGAGTGGACGGACGGCCGGTGCCTGCGACGGTGGTAATGGTTCCATCGGTTGCTATGCGGCGGACACGGAAGTTCAGGTAGTCAGCCACATAGAGATTGCCTGACGAATCGAACGCGAGGCCTTCCGGGTAGATGAAGCGTGCGTCGGTCGCGGGTCCGCCATCTCCGGAAAATCCGAAAGCGCCGGTGCCGGCGACGGTCTGGATTATGCCATCGGGAGTTACTTTGCGGATTACGTTATTAAAAGTATCGGCGATGTACACGTTGCCCGATGCGTCGACCGCGAGACCCTGCGGCGAGGCGAGTGCGACGCTCAGTGCGGGACCGCCGTTCACCGCGGCGGCCTGGGAGCCTTGGCCACCGCCCGCGATTTTGGTGAGCACCCCGTCAGGCGTTGCGCGCCAGACAGTACTCCCGTTGACGAAGTACACGTTGCTATCGGAATCCGCGGCGAGCATCCCTACGGTACCCAAGCCGCTTGCGAACGTGGTGATCAGGCCGGCGGAATCGATTTTGCGGATGCGGCCTGCTCCGTTGTTTTCGGAGACGAAGACATTGCCGCGGGAATCGAGCGTGACGCCAAGGGGGTCATTGAGGATGGCGGTTGAGGCGTAAGATCCATCACCCGCGTATCGTTCACGGCCAGCGATCGTTGAGATGTTGCCACCCGGGACAACGAGGCGGATTACGTTGTTGAAGGCCTCCGCTATGGCGAGAGAACCATCGGGAAGGACCGCGAGGAACCAGGGGTAGTTCATTGTGGCTTGCACGGAAGGGCCGCCATCGCCCGAGTAACCAGCGGCACCGGTACCAGCGACGGTTTCGATGACGCCATCGGCGCGGATATGGCGGACGCGGTTCGAACTGATTTCGGCGAAATAGAGGCCGCCTTTCCCATCCGTTTTCGCGTCTGCTACTACTCCAATTCTGGCGGCTGTGGCGGGACCGTTATCTCCATCGCTGCCCCGAACGCCGGTGCCGGCGACTGTGGTGATGATGCCGTCTGGCATTACCTTGCGAATGCGGTAGTTGAAGAGATCGAGAACGTAGAAGTTGTCTTCACTATCAATGGCGATGTTAGCGACGCCGATGCGCGCCTGGAGGGCGGGGCCGCCATCGCCGGATGAGCCATTGACGCCGGTACCCGCAACCGTTTGGACCAAGCCGTCGGAAGAAATCTTGCGAACGCGGCTATCGCCACTGCCGGTGTAAACGTTGCCTTTCGAATCGACTGCAATGCCGCTGAAAACTCCGAAGCGGGCGGCTGTTGCGGGACCGCCATCACCGGTAAAGCCGGCAAGCCCAGTACCTGCGATGGTGGTGATGGTGCCGTCGGCCGTAACTTTGCGTATGCGGAAATTGTAAGTATCGGCGATATAGAGGTTGTCGTAACTATCAACCGCGAGTGCGGCATCGCCATTGATTTGCGCGGCAGTGGCAGGGCCGCCATCGCCGCTATAACCGCTGCGGCCATTACCGGCGGCTGTGGTGACGATTCCTTCCGGCGTGACTTTACGAATGACGCAACGGGCGATATCGGGGTAATAAACGTTGCCTTTCGAATCTGCCGCGATGGATGCGGGTTGACCTATGTATTCTTCGAGCGCGTTTACGCTGTCGGCTATTGGGGTTCGAACCCGCGAATGTTTGGATGCGGTAAGCAAGGGGAGCGGGGGCTTGAGCGACAAGCGCCACGCAGAAAGCGAGAGCAACGATGCAAGGTGCTGGTTTCATAAAAATCTCCTCACCCGGACAAGCGGTGGTTTGGGAAAAGTCCGCCACGCGGGGGAGATTTTTAGTTGGTGTTTTAACTTTTCTTGGCGGGTTGGCGGAAGCCGCGTTCCACCATGTCGTTAACGTCTGTTGAGACAGGGCTATCGCGCCAGAGCCAGCGCATCATTTCCGGCATGATAGCGCCACCGAATTTCTGGCCGTGCAGGTTGACGCCCCAGGAATAATTCACGTCATAACCTTTTTGCGTGAGCGCTTTCATGAGGCGGACGTTTTGGTAGAACCAATCGCGCTTCTCATCATAGACGCCGTCGCGGAGGCCGCGATTGTCATTACGGCCATCGCACAGGAAGATGCGGATGGGCTTTTTTTCAGCGGCCAGGACGCGTTCGGGATAGACGTAGCCGCCGCGAATGTTGGTGAAGCTGCCGACGTTGCTGAGGACTTTGCGGAACTGGTTGGGGCGCTCCCAGGCAACTGAAAAAGCCGCGATGGCGCCGGAACTGGAGCCGCCGATGCCGTGCATTTCGGGGTCTTTCGAAATGCTGTACTCCTTGTTGAGAGCGGGCATGAGCTCTTCGGTGATGATGCGGGCGTACTTGTTATCGGGCGTGTTGTATTCGGTGCCTCGGTTGGTGGTGCCATCGCCCCAGCCTGTCGCGGGGGAGGGTTCCGCCTGTTCGGGCGTGCGGCCGGGATTGATGAAGACGCCCAGCATGACGGGGATTTCGCGGCGGTAGATGAGATTGTCCATAACGTTCTGCGCGCGGATATCGCCCTTCTCATCTTTGAAGGCCTGACCGTCTTGAAAGATCATGAGGGCGGCGGGGATGGCGGGGTCGTATTGCGCGGGAACGTAGACCCAATAGGTGTGCTGGGTGCCGGGATAGACCTGGCTGGGAAGCGTGAAGGGGCCGCGGATTTCGCCCTTGGGTACGCCTTCCTGGGGCATGGAATCGGGCCTAGGCGGTACTGCGAGTTCGGGTTGGGGCCGGGCGGGACGGTCTGAGTACTTTGGGAGAAGGCTGCGGCGGCGGTGAATGCGAGCACGATCAGGGTGGCTGGTTTCTGGTTCATGTGGAAGATCTCTAGCCATACACTTTATCCGGAATGGCCGCGTGAGAGAGTGGGGCATATGGCATGGGCATTGGTGACGGGCGCTTCGGCGGGAATCGGCATGAAGCTGGCGAAGTGTTGTGCGCGCGATTTCGATGTGATTCTGACGGCTCGGCGGGAAGCGCCTTTGCAGGAGTTGGCGCGAGTGATTGAGGCGGGTGGGCGGAAAGCGAAAGTGGTGGTTTGCGATTTGGGCAGCGCAGGTGGGGCAGAGCAACTGGCGGCGGCGTGCGCGGAGCTTGAGGTGGACGTGCTGGTGAACAATGCGGGGTACGGGCTTGCCGGGCGCTTTGCGGAGTTGCCGGTTGCGGGGCAGACCGGTGAGGTGGATTTGAACATCCGCGCGTTGACGGAGCTGAGCCGTTTATTGGTGCCGGGGATGGTCGAGCGCGGGCGGGGACGGATTCTGAATGTGGCATCGACGGCCGAGTTTCAACCTGGACCTTACATGGCGGTGTATTGCGCGACAAAGGCTTATGTGCTTTCGTTTTCGGTGGCGCTGGGAGAGGAGTTACGGGGGACGGGAGTGACGGTTACTGCGTTGTGCCCGGGTGCCAGCTTCCGAGTTTGCGGCGGTTAGCGGAGCGAGCGCGAAACTGTTTGCTAAAGGATCGACCATGAGCGCGAGCGATGTGGCGGAGATTGGCTATCGGGCGATGAAGCGCGGTAAGAGGATTGCGGTTGCAGGGATGAAGAACCGGTTGATAGCGCTTTCGACGCGGCTGGTAAGCAGGGGCATGGCTGCGCGGATGGCCGCCGGGATTTTGCGACCAAAGTGAATCCCGGCCATGGCCGGGACCACAAAGCCGGTGGAGGAGCACCTCCCTCCTTCCACCGGCGCACCGCAACTCCGCTATGTCTGACGGAGAAGCTGAATCCCGGGGGGTGCAGCCGCAGTCGCGCTTTCAGGTGCCCAAACCTGGAAGTGTGAACCGCGGGAACCGTGTCCCGGCGAGTTCAGACTAGCGCGCCTTAGAGTGCGATCCAGTGGGGATTGCGAGTATGTTACTGAAAGTACGGCAGATAGAGATTTATAAAATTTGTGACCGGGGCATGCGGGAAAGGTTGCAATACTCAAGTTATGGTCCCTGGGGGGAAAGTTGAAGTGGAAGCGATACGCCGTTTGCTTACGGCGGGCAAGCCGTTTTCAGCCGTTTACGCATTGAGCGCGGACCGGCCCGGGTGGGATGTGGTAACAACGGTGGCGCGCGAAGGAATGCCTGTTACGGTGCTGTGCCGCAACGCAGCAGAGAGCGAAGCGCGGACACTGGCGCAGGGCTTCCCCACAATTTCCGTGATGGCGATTCCCGATGGCATTTATCACTTTGGGGAGTTTGCCAAGAGTGGAGTGTACGAGTTGCTGTTGATTGACGAATACACATGGCAGCGGGATCTGTTGCGCGACACGCTTTCAGGCGGAATGAAACCAGCTTTGATTGTGGCGCGCGACGGAGCCGAGGATGCCAGCGCGCGGCAAGAGAAATACGCGCTGCTGATTCAAATGCAGTATTACTTCGCGGGTCTTTCAGGGGAGCACTCGCTGTGGACAGCTTCGAAGCAGACCGCGGAGAACAGCGCGACCGTGTTGCCGGAACTGCCTGAGAAGATTCGAGGGCTGGCGGTGGCGGGAACCGGCGTGGTGCACCTAGACCGCGTGTTGGTGGCACCGGGCCAAGTTCTGCAGATATCGGCGCGCGCGGAATTTGGAATTTCGGGCTGGGCTATGATCAACCCGGATAAGCCTCCCGCCGGATATATATTTGTGCGCACGCGTCATGAAGAGACGGGAGTGGAAGAGTATTTGCGGCTGCCGCGCGATGCGCGACCAGACGTAGTGGAAAATCTTCAAACCAATCAACTTCTGATGACTGGCTTTCGCGCGGACCTTGCTCCGTTGTGCCACCGCATGGGGACGCATACGGTTTCCGTAGTGCAGTCTGACGGGGTGGAACGCTATGAGAGCGGGCCGTTGTTTCAATTCGCGATTGAGGTTCAAGAGTATGAACGCACAGCGCGCGTGGGTTTGGCGAACCGCTACATTCGCGGTAGCGGAATTGAAATTGGAGCGTTGCAGAAACCGACCAGATTGAACGGCGCCTGCCAGGTGCGGTATATCGACCGCATGAGCTTGCAGAAGCTGCTAGAACATTATCCGGAGATGGCAAAGATTCCCGTGCAAGCGCCGGACATTGTGGATGACGGGCAATTGCTTCAGCATATAGCGGAAGATTCGCAGGACTTTGCGATTGCGAATCATTTTCTAGAGCATTGCCCGGACCCAATCCGCAGTATTCACAACATGCTGCGCGTGGTGAAGCAGGGCGGGATGTTGTATCTGGCGGTGCCGGATAAGCGGCATACCTTCGATTTGCGGCGACCGATTACTCCGTATGCCGCGTTGAGAAGCGCGTATGTAAGCGGCCAGCGCGCCGGATGCGCGGAGCTATTTTACGAGTGGGCGCACCTGGTGTATCAGTTACCTCCCGATCAAGCCAGAGTGCGCGGGGAGCAATTGAGGGAGGAAGACTACAGCATCCACTACAACGTTTGGGCAGCTAGCGATTTGCTGAGCTTCTTACTTGCGGCGCGGCAGGATTTTCAAATTCCTTTCGAACTGGTGGCCGTGGTTTCTTCCGATAACGAAACGATAGTACTGCTGGAACGTACAGCGGGCAGACTGCCGATCTGATTCCACAGGTCACACCTGAGCGCGTGCTGAGCGGCAAGGGTGTGAGTTATTTGCACGTCTTTAAAAGCGGCTTCGCCCATCTTGCGGCGCAATTGTGAATCGGTGATAAGGAGACGCATGGCGCTGTACCAGGAGCTATCGCCGGGCACGCAGATTCCGTTTTCGCCTTCGCGGACCACACCTTCAAAGACACCAATTCCGGAGAAGATGGCAGGCAGGCCGAGCGCGGCATAATCCAGGTACTTGATATAGCTTTTACAGCGGTTAAATTCGTCATCGACAAGCGGAGCAACGGCGAAATGCCACTTGTTTTCTTTGCGAATCCATTCGGCGAAGAGTGGGTAGGAGTGGCCATAGATATTGGGTACGGGGATGACGTTGAACCAATCGCGCTTGCGATGGTCTGGCATGATGCCGATTAGGTCAAGCTCCACGCCAGCACCGAATTCGGCCTTGAGGCGGCGCATGGGCTCTTCCAGAATTTCCAGATCTTTGCCATGGGTCATAGTGCCCATGTAAAGGATCCGTACAGGCTTCTGCGTGGCGGGCAACAGCTTTTTGAATCCGGGTTTGGATTGCGGGAACCAAAGCTTTTCATCGAGCGCGTTGGGTATGACGCGGATGTCCGCGTTCAGGTGGGATAGCCGCTGCTTCAGAACTGCGCTTGAAACAAGCACCAGTCCCGCATGGCGCGCCAGCAATTCGGCCGGCGCGATGAGCGGCGTGTAATGCATGCTGTCGGCGTGGTTCGGATGAATGTTGAAGAGATCGTCATCGGTTTCATAGACAATTCGTATGCCGTGGGCCTGGCAGTGCTGTACCAATTCTTCCGCCAGCGCGAGAGTGGGAATGGTGGTGCGCTGTACCAGCAGGACGTCTGCCGTCATGGCCAGCGCGCTTTCCGGCGTGGTGACTGCAAGACGGATAAAGCTTTCCATCCTGTCATGCATAAGCGGCAGATAGGCGCGGATATAACCGCAACTTTGCATCTGGCCGGATTCATAAGAGGACAGCAGGGCGATGACGGAAAGACGTCCGGATTCGCGCAAGTCTACCGCAGGCTTTAGATCCGGCTGCGCGGTCTGCCGTTTTGCCAGGTAAGTTTCTGGATAGAAAAATTTGTCGGCCTGCGGGCGTGCGGGAGGTTTATGGGGTGCAACGCCGGTCACCATGGATTCGCGGATACGCAGGAATAGCTCGATGAGCGCTTCGGGTTCAGTGGCCCAATCGTACACCCAGGTCCAGGCGCGGCCGCCGAGGCGTTCGGTGAGTGCACCCAATTGCGGGGCAGCGACAGGTAACCCAAGTTCCAGGCAGACACTGAGGGTATAGCTGAAGGTTTCCGGCCAGCGCTGCGGAAACCACATCAGGCCGGGATCGGTGGCGGCCAGAACGCCGGGCAATTCGGGGCCAGTGTATTCGCCGGTTTCGCTAAAGGTGAAGGGACCATGAGAGCGTACCTGCGGTTCGCAATAGCCAATCAAAACGAATTCAAGCGGGAGTTCGCGCTCTTGCGCAATTTGAGCGCAACGCTCGAGATTCTGCAGGCCCTTGTGCCAGGACATAACCCCAAGCGCGGCGATTCGCAGTGTTTCATCGGGCGCAACGCGGGGCGGCTGCACGGGGCGTGAAGGCGGCTGCGCCGGATGGACAGCGGGCTTTATGGAAGCAGCCGGATAATGACGGCTCATGCGAGCCGCGGCATCGACGGAGGGAGTGATGACGCGCTCAGCGGAGTTCAGAAGCCACGAATATTTTGCGCGCCATGAACCGATATCGAGATTCAGGTGAGGCAGCGTAGTGCGGATGCATTCGTTGCAGCCGGATTCATCGGGCTCGCCGCAGTATCTGCCGTCCGGGTTAGCGAGTACGAAGCGGGGACAGATGGCGAGGTAATCATGAACGGTGAAATCCATGGGCACGTTCAGGTCATGCCGGAGTTTTTCCAGCGAAAGCGAATGCCGCAACACATGGTGGATGTGCATGCGCGAAATATTGGCGGAACGCAGCAGGGTAAGGAGAGTTTCGTACTGGCGCGAGATATCGAACCGAATAGAGATGCCTTCGGCGGGATCTGGAGAACGGAGCAGAACGACCGAGCCTTGTTCCGGAAGCAGTTCGAGGAAGTTGGCTTTGCCGCGGAGTGAGGCGACCAGTTCCTGAATGTGCTGGGGAATGCCGCCGCCTAGATCATGAGTGACCAGGAGAATCGTTGGGTTTGGCGAATTACGGAAGCGGGCGGCGGTAAGGGCGAAGCGGTAAGGCTGCGCGGCGTCGCGCATGACATGGCGGGAGACCTGCGCGAGGTATTCCGGGTAACGTTCCGCTATGGCTTGCACGCCGCGGTCGCGCAGGAGCACAGTACCTTTGGCGAAGCTGACGCTGCCTGCGTGGAAGACGAAAGTATCGGCGGCGAGAACGTTGCGCCATCCGTGGGCGGCGGCGCGCAGCGAGAAATCATTCTCTTCGCCGTAACCTTTGCCGAAGGTTTCCAAATCGAAGAGGCCGGTGCTTTGCAGGCAATCGCGGCGGATGTACATGCAGAACCCCACGGCAGTGGGCACATCGACGACGCGGCCTTGATTCACCGTGGCGGCCAAGCGATCCAACTCCTCGGGGCTAGTAGCGGGCGGGAGTGGGTTATCTTCGCAGAAGAGCGGGTAGGAGCAGATGGTGGCGTTGTTTGAGAACGGCGTGACGGTACCGATCCGGGGGGCGCTATACGCGGAACGCACCAGACGGTCGAGCCAATCGTTCGCGACGGTGGTGTCGCTGTTCAATAGCAGAACATCGCGATCCGGATGGAGCGACATGCCGAGGTTCACAGTGGCGACGAAGCCCAGGTTGGAGGCATTCTCAAGCAGCGTGAACGCGCCGCCGGCGGAAGCTTCCCGCAGCCATGCCGTGAGCAACGGTTCCGGGCTCTTGTCATCAATCACAATGAGTTCGAAGGGCTCCCGGGTGGGTGCGGCGAGCACGCTCTGAATGCAGGCGCGGGTTTCCTCGAGGCCACGATAAACAGGGATGATGATATCCACGGTGCGCCCGCGGGGAGGCGGAGGCGCGTAAGGCGTGACGGGCAGGAAGCGCTCGGCGGATTCGGACTGCGTGATGCGGTAGCCTTCTTTGCGGCCGGTGCGAACGTAGTGCTCGAGGGGGCTCATGCCGGCAAGCGCATGAGCGTATTCTTCCTGGTAGAACGCTGTATCGAAAGCCGGATGCGGTCTGCGGCCTTCCGCATGGCCGTATTCCATGTAGTGCTGAATGGCTTCTACTTTGGACTGCGCAAGATCAGGGTTGGTGGACCGGTAGAACGCTGTATCGAAGAGGGGATGGGCCTGGCGGCCTTCGACAGCACCGAAAATAACATAGTGCGTCAGAGGATTCATGCCGTCGACGGCAATATCGGGATAGGTCTCGAGGTAGAATTTGCCGTCGAAGAGCGGATGCGGCTGAAGGTGGTGCTTCCAACCGGTTTGGAGATAGTGAGTAAGCGGATTGAGTTTCGCGCTTCTTAGCTCTGGGATCTGGCTAAGATAGAAATCCGTATTGAAAAGCGGATGGGGATTGCGGCCTTCGCGCCACCCGGCACGCAGGAAGTGGACCAGCGGGTCTACCTTTGCCGCGCCAACATCGGGGTAAGAGCGAAGGTAGTAATCCCGGTCGAAAAGCCAGTGAGGAGACACTTCGGAGTGGAAACGAAGGTAATGATAGACGGGATTGAGGACGGATCTGGAAAGACCGGCGACGCGCGAAACGTAATACGGGCGATCAAAAAGCTCTTCAACATCGGCACGAAGAAGAGCGCGGGCCGCTTTGACGTACCATTCCATATACTGCGCGTACAGCCGATTCGCAAGGCCGCTGCTTGCGGAAGGCATCGAGTTCTGGAGCGCAGAGAGAGACGAATGGATATGCGCGAATTCGTTATTCTGCCGATCGATAGCGGCGCGAAGAGACTCTAACTCATTCTCGATCGCGCGTAACCTTTGCGTAATCGGTTCGCGCGCAGTGATGCGTTCATCCATCTTTCGTTGTTAGTCCGATTACCTATTTAAGCATGGCTGAGAGCAAAAAGCGGGGCGGCGATGGCGTATACTCTATGCCTCAATGAGGTTTCTCCCGTTTCTCTCAGCGGCGATTTTTGCGTTTCAGATCTATATTCCTTGGAGCGTCCCGCACCTGGTGACTCAGGACGGATCTTCCCATGTTTACACGGCCTTCGTAACGAAAGATCTTCTGTTTCACCGGCACACGTCGCCTTATCACGAGCTGTATCGCGTACAGAAAACCGCGCTGCCGAACTGGACGGGCACCTTGATTCTTGTCGCATTTCTGGGTGTGTTCGGACCAGGCGTGTTTGGACCAGACCATGCCGAAGCGTTCCTGATGTCAATTTGTCTCTTGGCTGGATATGGATCGATTGCGTACTGCGCAGGAGCGCTGGCTGGCAGGAAGACGGTGCCTTTGATTCTGGGGAACTGGCTGGTTCAAAGCTGGTTCCTGTGGGCCGGGTTTTACAACTTTTATCTGGGCATGGCGCTGATGATGGCGATGGTTGGTTATTTCATCCGGCACAAAGAACGTTTTGACTGGAAGCGTGCCGTGATGGTTGCCGGGGGATTGGTTTTAATCTTTTTCACTCACTTGATTCCGGTGGTTTTGGCCGCGTGCGCGATGTTCATGATTGCCGCCTGGCCGCGGAAGAATTGGGGGCGATTGGGGAGACTTTCAGCCGCGATTGCGCCCTCCGCGATATTGGTTCTGCTTTACGCTTCGGGCTTCCACGAAAGCTTGGGGCTACACGAAAACATTCGAGCCGCATTCCTGAGCTTTCCGCAAAAGACTTTCATGTATGCGGGCGGGTGGGTGGGGGAGCAGCGAATGCTCTGGCCCGTGGCGCTTGGCCTGATTATTGCCGCCATGGTTTGCATGCGGCGAGCGGAATGGATGTCGGCGCGGGGCGCGGTGGCGGCGGTTACGCTCCTGATGTTTGCGCTTTACCTGTTGATTCCAGATTTGGGCTTTGGCGGGTCAGTGGTGAAGATGAGATTTGCCTGGGCGATGTTTCTGTTTGGGAGTCTGCTGATTTTTGCGGCAGACCGGCTGCAACGGTTTCAAGTGGCAATCAGTGTTTTGGTTGCGGCTTTACTAGTAGCGCAATTGGTAGTGATAACACGGCAGGTGAGAACGACCAGTGACGCGGCGGGGCTTTACCTGGCTGCCATGGAGCAGCTTCCCGCGGGGGCCCGGTTCGTGCGGGCTGAATACCCGGCGCCCGTGACGGCGCGGCATTTCGAAACAGACCGCCTGGTTTTCGATCCGCTGCTACATCTGGCTGCGCTGGGCGCAGTTCGCAGGCATGCGGTAGATCTTTCTGATTATCAATCCGCCACTGGCACGTTCAGTGTGGCTTTCAAACCGAGTATCGGCGAAGGGTACCGGGGCAGCCTGTGGTCACTCGAATCGCCTGAAGCTGGCACGCTCGCCGGCCTCGATTGGGTACGGAAGAATATTCCGGTCTCAATCGATTATTTGGTGGTGTTCGGGGAAGAACCGCCGGAGGAAGCGACGGGGCGCGGAACACTGGTGGGGGCGGAAGTGAGTGAGGCGTTTGTGCGGGTGTACCGGCTATTGCCAGCCGCCGCCCAGAGCCCTGTACAAGTTCACGATCGCGCTGAGTTCATCGCGGCGCAGGCGGGCCAGATCGAGTTGGCCGGTAAATAGATTCCGTTCCGCGTCCAAAACTTGAAGGTAACTATCCAGGCCGCCGCGGTAACGGAGGGTGGAGAGGCGTTCGGTATCCACAAGAGCCGCTACCAGCAATTCTTCTTGTGCCCTCTGTTCCGTGAGACGGCGGTAAGCGACCAGCGAATCTGAAACCTCGCGGAGAGCGGTGTTGATGGATTTTTGATAAGTAGCTAGAAGCTCCTGCTGCTGCGCTTCACTGAAGCGCACTTGATTGCGGATGCGGCCCGCATTGAAGATGGGCACGGTGGCGCCAGGTGCAATGCTGAAGCTTTCCGCGGGCCGGGTGAAGATGCCGGTGAGCGCGCGTGATTGCACGCCGAGCAGACCGGTCAACGTGATTTGGGGGAAGTATTGGGCTTTGGCTGCACCGATGTTTGCGTTCGCTGCAATCAACTGCTGTTCGGCCTGGCGGATATCCGGGCGGCGTTCCAGAAGGTCTGAAGGCAAGCCGGGCGGGATGGTGGGAGGGGAGAAGAAATCTGTAATCGCTTTGCCGCGCGGGATAGGGCCGGGATTTTTTGCGGCCAGAACACTCAACAGATTTTCGAACTGCTCGATCTGGCGATGGGAGGCGGCGATTTGGGCGGTGGCGGTGTACAGGAACTGCTCGGCTTGGCGGACATCAAGCGAGGTAGCGACTCCGCCCTGACGGCGGATTCGAGTGAGTTCCAGGCTGCGCTGAGCAATCTCGACGGCGCGGCGGCCGATGGCGAGTTCATCGTCAGCTTCGCGAAGGAATAGATAGTTGTTGGTGATGTCGCCCACCAGCGTGGTGACCACGGCACGGCGGCCTTCTTCGGTAGCCAAGTACTGCGCGCGGGCGGCTTCCGTGAGACGGCGCAGGCGGCCCCAGACGTCCAGTTCCCAGGAGAGATTGAACCCCGTGGCAGTGTAATCGACATCGAGGTTGGTGCCGCGGGGAATGAAGACGATCGACCCCACCGAGGAGCCGCGCTGAGCCGTGTTGCCGGCGGAACCGGAGAGCGTGGGAAAGATATTGGAGCGGGCGATGGCGAACTGTGCGCGAGCCTGCAGCACGCGCGCAGCGGCGATGCGGACGTCATAATTATCGGTCAGCGCCGTGGTGATAATCGCGGTGAGTTGCGGGTCATTGAAGACCGCTGGCCATTTCACGTCCGCGATGGAATCGGTTATGGGCGGCACGCCAGGCGCAGTGCCGCGGAAGGCTGGCGGGGTTTGAATGGCGGGCCGGTGATAATTCGGGCCTACCGTGCAGCCGGCACCTACGAGTGCGGCAACCAAAGCGGCTAGAGCAAGAGAGAAGCGCATTAATCGGCACCTACCGGAGAAGGCGTGGCGTTGACCAGCGCGGGTTCTTTCTTGCCGCGCTCGGCGATCTTATCAATTACAAAGAACAGAACGGGCACTAGGAAGACGGCGAAGATGGTGGCGCAGAACATGCCGCCGAACACCGTGGTCCCGAGCGCGCGCCGGGAGGATGCGCCCGCACCCGTTGCGAACAACAAGGGAGAGACGCCCAACAGGAAGGCAAATGACGTCATCATAATCGGGCGCAACCGGAGGTTAGCGGCTTCCAGCGCCGCGTCGCGGATGGACTTGCCTTCCTGACGGCGGAGCACCGCGAACTCAACGATCAGGATGGCATTTTTGGCGGCAAGGCCGATCAAAGTGACAATACCGATTTGGGCATAAATATCATAGGAGTATGAGCGAATCCAGTTCGCGGCAAGAGCCCCAAAGATACCCAGCGGCACCGCGAGAATGACCGCAAAGGGAATGGACCAACTCTCGTAGAGAGCGGCAAGGAACAGGAACACCAGCACAGCCGCAAATCCGAAGATAAAGCCCTCTTTGCCTTGCGTGAGCTTCTCCTGGTAAACGGTGCCGGTCCATTCATATCCAAAGCCATTCGGGAGAACCTGCTTGGCGACGTCTTCCATAGCGGCGGCGGCCTGCCCGGAACTGACACCGGGAGCGCCCACTCCAATAAGCTTGGTGGCTCGAGAGCGGTTATAGCGATAAATCACTTCGGGGCCGGTAACCGGCTCGATTTTCACCAAAGTGCTGAGCGGCACCATGTCGCCCGTGCCCGTGCGAACGTAAAAGCGGCTGATATCGCTAGGGCGGTCCCGGAATTCGGGTTCGGCCTGCAGCAGCACCTGCCAGGTGCGTCCGAATCGGTTGAAGTCGTTGACATACAGCCCGCCTAGAAAGGTTTGCAGGGAATTGTAGACATCCGTAACCGGAATCCCCAAGGTCTGCGCCTTGTCCGTATCCAGCTTCACCTGGTACTGCGGCACGGTGTTGCGGAAGATACTTTGGACGAACAGGAATTCAGGGCGCGCGCGCGTGGCCCCCACCGTTTGGTCGATGACGTTGGCGAGTTGCTGGGTGTCTGTGCCGACCTTGTCTTCGAGCATGAATTCGAAGCCGCCAGCGGTGCCGAGACCGAGGATGGGTGGCGGACCGAAGCCGACCACCACGGCTTCCTGAATGCCCTGGAACTTCTGCGACACACCGCCGAGGATAGAGGCAAAGTTCACATTTTTTTTGGTGCGTGCATCCCAAGGCTTAAGGACCGCAATCACAGTGGCGACATTAGAATTGTTTGTGGATGTGAGAAGGTCTAAACCGCCAAAGACAAACACGTCTTCGACGCCCGGTTGATCCTTAACGATCTTCTCAACCTTGGCGGTGACCTGGCGGGTGCGCTCAAGCGACGCACCATCCGGCAGACGGACGGCAGCGAAGAACCAGCCTTGATCTTCGTCGGGGAGGAATCCGCTGGGAAGAACTTTGAAAAGAACGCCGGTGAGAACGACGAACAGTAGCAATCCGGCAACTGCGACGAATGTGCGGCGCAGCAGGAAACCGACACCTCCCAGGTACTTGAATCGGGTCCAATCGAACGCGCGATTGAAAGCGGCGAAGGCGCGGGCCAGCAGGTTCTTCGATTCCTTGCGCGGGCGAAGGAGCAGGACACTAAGCGCGGGGCTGAGCGAGAGAGCATTGAATGCGGACAGAAGAACGGACACCGCGATGGTGAGAGCGAATTGCCGGAAGATCTGGCCACTGATGCCCCCCAGGAAAGCCACCGGAATGAACACCGCGGCAAGGATGAGCGCGATTGCGACAATGGGCGCCGAGACCTCTTCCATCGCCTTGATTACCGCGTCGCGGGGAGACATCCCGTTATCGAGATTGAGCTGAACCGCTTCAACGACCACGATGGCGTCATCCACTACGATGCCGATAGCGAGGACCAGACCGAACATGCTGGTCATGTTGATGGAGAAGCCCAAAATTGGAAAGAGCGCGAAGGTTCCCACGATAGCCACGGGTATGGTGAGAAGCGGGATGAGCGTGGCGCGCCAGTTTTGAAGAAAGACAAAAACGACGAAGATGACCAGCCCAATGGCAATAAAGAGGGTGAGGATCACGTCAGAGACGGCGGCGCGAACAAACTTGGTGGCATCATACGGAACCTTTAAATCCAGGCCCGCGGGGAGTGCCTTCTTCGCTTCCGCAAGATAAGCGTTCACGCTGTCGGAAGTTTTTACCGCATTGGAACCCGGAGTGAGAAAGACGATAATCAACGCGCCTGGGCTGCCCGTGGCGGCTATAAGTTTTGTAATCTTGGGCACCTAATTCGGCGTGGCCGATATCGCGCAGGCGAAGCAGGGAACTATCGGGCTGCGCGCGGATGACGATGTCGTTAAACTGCTGCGGATCTATCAAACGGCCGGTCGCATTGATCGGATACTGGAACTCCGATCCGCGGGGAACCGGAGGTTGCCCGACCGAACCCGCTGGATTTTGCCGGTTCTGCGCCGCAATGGCGCTTTGAACGTCCGTCGAAGTGAGGCCCAGCTTGGCCATCTTGTCGGGGTTCACCCACACGCGCATGCCATAGCTCTGGCTGGCGGCCAGGCGGGAATCGCCCACGCCGGGAAGCGACCCGATCTTGTCGACCATGTTGATGGTGGCGTAATTATTTAAGAAAAGATCGTCGTAGCGCTTGTCGGTTGAAGTGAGGCCGATCACCATGAGGAAAGAAGAGGAGACCTTCTTCACCGTGACGCCCTGGCGCTGCACTTCAGGAGGCAGGCTAGGGAGCGCGATATTGACTTTGTTTTGAGTTTTAACAGTGGCGATATCTACGTCCGTCCCGAGTTGATAAGTGACATCGATGGTGAGAACGCCATCGTTTGAGGAGCGGGAGAAGAAGTAGAGCATGCCATCGAGGCCGGTAAGCTGCTGTTCGATGGGTTGCGCCACGGTCTTCTCAAGATCCTGAGAGTTGCCGCCACGGTACACGGCGGTGATTTGCACAACGGGCGGAACCACTTCGGGATACGTCGCAACCGGCAGTGACGGGATGGCCATTGCGCCGATGATGGTGATGACGATGGCGATAACCATCGCGAAGACGGGGCGATCGATAAAAAATTTTGCCATGGGATTTATGCCTCGGCTGCTATGCCTTCGGCGGCGGCGGTGCACGGTAAGGCTGGGGAGCCACGGGAGCGCCGGGGCGAAGTTTCATAACGCCTTCGACCACAACTTTGTCGCCGGGCTTCAGGCCTTGATCAACAATCTGATTCTGACCCACATGCTCACCCATCACGACACTGCGGACGACAGCCTTGCCATCGATGACGGTGTAGACGGATTGAAGGCCTTGCAATTCCTGCAGCGCGCGTTGCGGGATAACGATGACATCGTTGCGTTCATTCACGCGCAGACGAACGCGACCGAACTGGCCGGGGAGCAGAGTATGGCGCGGGTTCGGGAACGTGGCTTGCAGCTCAAGGGTGCCCGTCTTGGGGTCCACCTGATTTACAGTGTTTTGAATGTGGCCCGGCGAGGGAAAAGTGGTGCCATCGGCCAGCAGCAATTCCAGAGGCAGGCGGCTGATTTCCGTGTTGGCGCGCTTCATGGTTCCCAGGTATTCGGCTTCACTTACTTTGAAACGGACCCAAATGGGATCGAGCGGCACCACTGTGGTGAGAGGCTGCGAAGCTGTTTTTGAGACCAGGCCGCCGACGGGAACCAGCGTATCGCCGACGCGGCCGCTGATGGGTGACCGGATGGTGGCGTATTCCAAATTCAGTTCGGCGGTGCGGACAAGAGCGCGCTGCGCTTCCACCTGTGCCGAAACGCTATCGATCTGAGTTCGGGCTTGCAAACGGGTTTGCTCCAGGCTGGCCCGCTTCGCATTCGAGGCAGCCTGATTGGCGCGAAGGGAGGCTGTCGCGTTATCCAGATCCTGCGTGGGCGCAGCTTCCTGCTTGACCAAAGGCTGCAGGCGGGTGACATCGTTCTGAGCCTTAAGGGAGTTGGCTTCGGCTTGGGCCAGATCGGCGGTGGCCTGCGAGACGGAGACCTGCTTTTTCGCGAAATCGAGATCGGCAAGTGCCTTTTGCAAATCGCCTTTTGCTTTTTGCACTTCAGCTTCGTAGGGACGGCGATCGAGCGTATAGAGCGGCTGACCGGCGCGGACGTTAGCGCCTACCTGGAAAAGCCGCTTCTCAATGTAACCATCCACGCGACCGCGGATATCCACCATATCCCGCGAAAAAGTCTGGGCGGAATAGTCGTTGTAAATCGGGACATTTTCGCTTTTCGCTTCGACAACGCTCACCGGCGTGGGAGGGAACTGGGGAGGCGCTTTCGCGTCGTTTGCTTTCGATGAGCAAGCGGCGTTGAACAGCGTCAAGCTAATCGCAATACAAACAACGGAACAATTCTGAGCACTTTTCACCATCTAGCCGATTCAGATGAGCGGGAAGCGGCTTGAGTCGCAAGTTTGACTGAAATCTAGGGAGAATTGATATTTTCGAGGGTGTAATTCAAATCGTTCACAACTACCGTGGCGGTAATGGAATCTCCCGCGTGGAGCTTGGAGGGATCGGAGACTGGATATTCCATGGTCATGGCATCCATCCAGCCCTCGATTTTTTCGTTGTAGATGTTTGCGGTCTTATTGGCTACGTCTACTGATCGAATTTTGCCGTGAAGGGTGTACCGGCGCACCTGTGGAGTTTGCTTACAAGAGGCACAACAGAGCGCAAGACAGAGCAGGGTTCGGGGCAGCAACTATTTCATCTTATATCCACCCGACTCAAGCTTTTCGCGGTGGGCGGCATGGCAGGGCATGCAGGTGGCGCCAATCTTCTTAGCGCTCATGCCGGCTTTTTCCAGGTCATTCGATTTCGCGGCTTCGGCGGTTTCGTTCGCAGCAAGTTGAGCGTTGTGGGCCCACTTTACGGCATCTTCCGTACTTGTCTTGGCATAATAACCTTCCACATCTTTAAACAAGCTGGATACCTTTTCGGCATCCTTCGCGGCATCTTCCGCTTCTTTGGCTTCAAAATGCTTGCGCATGCTGCCCATGGTGCCGGCGATGGATTTCATCCATTTACTGAACTCGGCTTCGTCCTGAGCAAAGCTGGTGGAAGCCAGAAGAAGCGATGCAACTGTGAGAACAAGTTTCCGCATGGGAGCGATCATCTCACAGTAACCGGCGTGCCGCCAAGGCGCGCGAACATTAAGGGGCGGGCCAGGCGGGTAACAAAGTAAAGCCAGAGCACAAGAACCGGATATAACTTGATTGAACTAAGCAAAACCCACCAACCTGCGTGGAACAGGGGATGATCGAGCGGCACTTTCCAGGCAAGAATAAAGAGGCAGAGCAGAAGAAAGAAGCCCGGAAATCCTGTAACCTTTTCGCTGATAAGGCGGCTAATTACCACAGCCAGCGCGGGAAGTATATAGACCAGGTGATGGTCCCAGGAGAGTGGAGCAACCAGGAAAATCAATAGCAGGTACGCTGACATTTCGTCGTCGCGATAGCGTTCGCGGTCAGGACGGCGCGCTAGCAAGAGCGAGAGTCCGAGGGTTGAAATGGTCACCATCGCGGCGAGAAAATCCGTCACGGGTGCGGCTAACGAGGGTTGCGATAACGGCGATATGGCAAAGCCGGAAGGCATCACAAGCCTGGTGACAAATCCATTTAAACTTTGGTTCCACACGAAAGCGGCAGCGATGGCATTCTCCCCGTAGTGCCCAAGGGGCGCAATGAGCGTAAACCAATCGTGCCAAACTTCACTGCGTAAAGACGCAACCGCGGCCAGTATGAATGAACCGAGAAACGCCAGTGTCATTAAGGCGGCTTTGAATTGGCGGCGAAACAGAAGAAGTAATACCAGAAGAACCGGATAAGTTTTCAACAGAATAGCCAGGGAAAGAGGAAGACCGATGCGCCAGGGGGCTGAATCGTGCTTGATCGCCGCGAGTGCCAAGCACATGAAGAACAGGACGATCAGATTGATCTGCCCGATTGCTAGCGTGGAGAGTGCGGGGTCGAAAACCAAGGCGTAGATCAGGATTGCGCCTATCATCAATTCGCGGCGGGGCGTTGGCGCATCAACAGGAGTAATCTTGAAAATAATGAGCCAAAGTGAACCCAAAAAGCACAAGTGGCTCAGTACCAAAAATGCGGATTGTGCCTGTTGGATGGTTAAGGGAAGGAAAGGCCAAAACGCGATGAGCGAATACGGCGGATAGAGGAACGGGTGAACTTTGCGGCCCAACATGGCTGAGACCGCTTGGAACTTTTCTAAGCCGTAAGGGGAACCGTTCGAAGTGAAAGCAAGCTGAGCCGCGTAATAGTAACTAGGAAAATCGAGAAGTATTCCGTAAGTGAGATTGAAGCCAAAGTGGTAAGCGACCGGCAGGTAGAAGAAGAGAAACGCGGCGATCAGAAACTTTTTGGCGCGTGTTGTGAGGTCCACGGTTTCAGTCACAATAGCGCAATGGGTGTGCTGGCGGACTGACAACGTGTGGTGCGCCCGACAAGATTCGAACTTGTGACCTTTTGCTTCGGAGGCAAACGCTCTATCCAGCTGAGCTACGGGCGCGCGAGGCTGTGGTAATCTCTCAATAGTATCGCACCACGCTACTGAAGTTGGAGAGGTGGCT
>JAABUK010002965.1_pt1 | contig 29487 bp, 27 predicted proteins | sample 5559141 | NCBI WGS metagenome assembly JAABUK01 (sample SAMN10711869, study PRJNA513367) | rock metagenome | isolation source: Antarctica rocks | place: Antarctica: Victoria Land, Pudding Butte nord | collected 2016-01-03
ACAATATAAATTATAAATAATTGAAAATCAATACTTTATGAAAAATTAGGTTATTGTAGGTAAATACAAAAATTACCCATGAAAATTCTAATCGAAATTTAAAGAGTTTTTAGAAGTTCCCTAAACATCATCAGGTTTATTACAGGCACTTTTGGTACGCTGATAGGTACAGGCGAAGTGTCTTTATCTTTATAAAAATTAAAGAAAATGAAAACAGTTAAAATAATAAAGCTTTTTCTATTTATAACAGTATTGATTATTGCACAAAAAACGTGGGCTCAAAACCCGGAGAACTGGACAAGTAAACAATTAATTGAACCTTCAGAACTGGCGCAAGTTCTTGAGGAAGGGAAAGACTTACCGGTGATAATCAGTGTCGGTCCTGCGGCAACGATTCCAAATTCGATTGAGATAGGAATGGCAAAAGAAAAAGATAATCTTGACACGTTTAAAAACAAATTAACAGCTTTGCCAAAAGATACTAAAATTGTTATTTATTGCGGTTGCTGCCCTTTTGAACATTGCCCCAATGTAAGACCGGCGATTGCAGTTTTAAAGGAAATGAAATTTACAAATTATAAACTCCTTGATCTTTCGCACAATATAAAAGCCGATTGGATTGATAAAGGTTACCCGGTTTTAAAACAATAGTTTTCCTATTCTTTTTTAAGCTTCTATATTTATGTTCAACAACAACATTTATTCCATGACCTGGTATTTTTATTAAAAAATTTATGAATAAAAGGGAAATAGTTGTTATTAGATTGATATTAGAAAATATTGGAGTTTCTTACTTCTGTCTTTATAAATATTGGTTTTTCCGCCACAAATTCTGAAAATAAAAAATCATCTCAATATTTTAGTTTTACCATATATGAGTTTACAATTAAACAGAATCAATTTTGGCGACCCGGCAAATATGGGAAATGTTTTAACAAAGCAAGAAGCTGAAACGCTGTTGAATGGATGGGTTTTAAATGAGCGTCTGAAGCTGCATATGAAACAGGTTGCGTATCTAATGAAATGCTGGGCAAAAGAAAAAGAGCAATCAGACGAGGCGGATCAATGGCGCTGGGAAATGGCAGGATTGCTGCACGATGCAGACTGGGATCAGTGGCCTGACCAGCATTGTAAAAAAATAATTGAAGAGCTGGAATTAAGACAAGTTGATCCTGAAATTATCCGGGCAATTGCTTCTCATGGCCCTGTACATTTTGGTGTGGAACCTGAAACCAAAATGGATAAAATGCTATATGCATTTGATGAATTAAGCGGTTTAATCCACGCATATTCTTTGATGCGACCTGATGGGTACGAAGGTATGGATGTAAAAGGTGCAAAAAAACGATTGAAGGATAAAGCTTTTGCTGCTAATGTTTCCCGCGATGAGATAAATGATGCTGCAGGCCGGGCTAATGTGTCAACTGATGAATTGATTGAATTTATTGTAACGAGACAGGGGTTCCGTTAGATAGACTGAAAGGAATTATATATATAGTACTTCATTTAAAAGTTTAGCGTTTATACAATTTGTGCACGTAACGTTATATAACTATATTTTTCATGGAACGAAAAGTTCAAATGGACATTTGCTTCAAAAATTCCAAAGATGGTGCTTCCGCTTCCTGTCATTGAAGCATATATTGCTCCCGCATTATAAAGATTATTTTTAATTTCTTTTATCTGAGGAAATAGTTTAAAAACATTCATTTCAAAATCATTTACCAATTCATTTTTCCAGGTAGAAATGGGTTGGGAAATAATTTGCCGTATACTTTTTTCAGGTATTCCAGGTATTAAGTCTGAAAATGCTGCTTTGGTTGAAATATGTATTCCGGGATTTACCAGTATTATTTTATAAGCAGACAAATCTACTTCTGCAGATAATAAATTTTCGCCTCGCCCGGTTGCAAAACAAGGTTTATTGATGATAAAAAACGGACAATCGCTGCCAAGCTGCAAAGCAAAATTAATTAATTGTTGCTGCGTAAGATGTAATTGAAATTTATCGTTAAGTATTGACAGCATAAAGGCTCCATTTGCACTTCCCCCGCCTAACCCTGCACCCATTGGTATTGCTTTGTGCAAATAAATAGTGACACAAGGCAGATCAGGAAAATGTTTCTTTAGCAATTTATAAGCTTTCAGGCAAAGATTATCATCGGTATTTCCATTTACAGGCAAACCGGAAAGATGAAAACTGCTTTCAGAAGATTCTATTACTTCAAGTGCATCTTTTAAGTTAACAGGGTAAAATACAGTTTCAAGATCATTATAACCGTCCGGCCTTTTTTGTACAACGTTTAAACCTAAGTTAATTTTAGCATTGGGGAATAGAACCATGGTCTGAACTGGAATTTGTATGAAGTTGTCTGAACCATGATTTAGAAGGATTAAATGGATTATGGGAAATAGAAATTGTATGATTTGAAAGAGAAGATTTTTAAATTCATTCATCCTTTCACCATCTCAATCATCCCAATGATCCCACAAATCCCAGTTCAGACAAATGCCGAATAAAGATAAAACAGTACAAGAGTGCGACGCAACAATGATGCAATGAAAAACAAATGCCGGTTACCAAAAACAGTCGCTTTTTTTGCCAGACTTCATAATTAATAATCTTACCTATTTCATCACAATCCAAAAAAATCCAAAAAATCGTGGTTCTATTTCTTCCTCTTATTCATTTCGTCCCTGATAGCTATCGCTCTTATATAATCTTCCTGCTCAAGCACTTCGCTTAGCAGGTTGGTCAGTTCTTCAATAGTTAAGCCGCTAAGATCGTCGCGGCTTCCGGGTTCGGCAGAAGGTGCTATTGATTTTTTCTTGCCTGTTCCTGAATCTTCCATTAAAATGCCTGCACTTTCCAAAATATGATCGTACGTAAAAACCGGGCATCCAAAACGCACGGCTAAAGCAAGGGCATCACTGGTACGGCTGTCAATCTCGATAGTGTCGTGCTCATTGATGCACACCAGTTTTGAATAAAATATTCCTTCCTGCAGATCGCTTATAATAATTTCCTGGAGATCTACACTATAGGCATTCATAAAATTCTTTAATAAATCATGTGTCAGCGGCCTGCTCGGTTGCATTCTCTCCAGCGCTACTGCAATGGCCTGTGCTTCGTAACCGCCAATAACGATAGGCAGCCTGCGAAGGCCGTTTACCTCGCCCAGCACGACTGCATACGAATGCGTTTGAGTGATACTATGCGATAAAGCTACAATTTCCAGTTCTATTTTCTTCATACCTGCATTACTTCAAAAATGTAAATTAAGCGCAAATGTAAAGATTTACGATTTCATATTTTTGTATCTCTAAAATTGATACCGGATTTTCTTTAATTATGTTTTTATTTTAATAATTACAGCACCCCTGCCGGCTGTTTATCGCTGGTTATTGTTTATTACCTTTGCACTCGTCTATAACAATTTCAACTTTTTTATGATTAATGTTTCTTTTCCTGACGGAGCTGTGCGGCAGTACGAAAACGGCGTTTCTGCGATGGATATTGCAAAATCAATCAGCGAAGGCCTGGCACGTAAAGTATTGGCGGCAAAGGTGAACGGACAGGTCTGGGATGCTTCACGACCTATTGATAATGATGTTTCTTTACAATTATTAACATGGAACGATATGGAAGGGAAATCAACTTTTTGGCACTCTTCTGCTCACTTAATGGCAGAGGCTTTGGAAGCTGTTTATCCGGGTGTAAAGCTGGGAATCGGGCCTTCGATAGAAAAGGGGTTTTATTATGATATTGATTTAGGCGACCGGCAAATTACAGACGAAGATTTGAGGAGGGTTGAAGTAAAAATGGCTGAGCTTGCCAAAAACAACAGTATTTTTCAACGCAGAGAAGTCAGCAAAGAAGATGCTGAAAAATACTTTACCGAAAAAGGTGATGAATATAAACTGGAGCTGATTGAAGGTCTTAAAGACGGAGAAATTACTTTTTACAGCCAGGGAAATTTTACCGATTTGTGCCGTGGCCCGCACATACCAAATACAGGATTTATAAAAGCTGTAAAGCTCACAAGCATAGCAGGAGCTTATTGGCGTGGTGATGAAAAACGTAAAATGCTTACACGCGTTTATGGTGTTTCATTTCCTAATCAAAAAGAGTTGGATGAATATGTTTTGCTGCTGGAAGAAGCGAAAAAAAGAGACCATCGAAAGATAGGAAAGGAATTGGAACTATTTACCTTTTCAGAAAAAGTCGGGTTAGGACTGCCATTATGGCTTCCAAAAGGAGCCATGCTGCGTGAACGGCTGCAACAATTTTTACAAAAAGCCCAGCTCGAAACCGGATATTTACCTGTGATCACTCCACACATCGGTCATAAAAATTTATATGTAACCAGCGGTCATTATGAGAAATACGGAAAAGATAGTTTTCAGCCTATAAAAACTCCGCAGGAAGGTGAAGAGTTTTTTTTAAAACCTATGAACTGCCCGCATCACTGCGAAATTTATAAGGCAATTCCGAGGAGCTACAAGGATCTTCCGTTGCGGTTCGCAGAATTCGGAACTGTCTATCGTTATGAACAACATGGTGAGTTACATGGACTTACACGTGTTCGTGGATTCACCCAGGATGACGCACATCTGTTTTGCCGCCCTGACCAGGTAAAAGACGAGTTTAAGAAAGTAATTGACCTTGTATTGTACGTTTTTTCATCGCTTGGTTTTTCAGATTATACTGCACAAATCTCTTTGAGAGACAAAAATGACCACAGTAAGTATATAGGAACTGACGAAAACTGGAATATCTCTGAACAGGCAATTATAGAAGCGTCTGCCGAAAAAGGTCTGTCAACTGTAATTGAATATGATGAAGCTGCATTTTATGGCCCAAAACTTGATTTCATCGTCAAAGATGCGATAGGCCGAAAATGGCAGTTAGGCACCATACAGGTAGATTATAATTTGCCTGAAAGGTTTGATCTGACTTATGTCGGTGAAGACAATCTGAAGCATCGCCCGGTTATGATTCACCGTGCACCTTTTGGCTCATTAGAAAGATTTGTGGCTTTGTTGATTGAGAATTGTGCAGGAAAATTTCCGTTGTGGCTTGCACCAACGCAGGCTGTTATTTTACCGATAAGCGATAAGTTTACAGAGTACGCTGAAGAAGTAAGAATGTTGTTAAAAAACGCAGACATACGGGCAGAAGTAGATGAAAGAAACGAAAAAATAGGAAAAAAGATAAGAGAAGCTGAAATGAATAAAATTCCTTATATGTTTGTGGTAGGAGAAAAAGAAATGGAGGAAAGAAAAGTAGCCGTAAGAAAGCAGTCAAAAGGTGATAAAGGTACAAAAACCATAAACGAGGCCATAGATTTTTTAAAAGAAGAAATAGATAGTAAACGTGCGTTTGAATAAATGCTTATTTTTACCTGTATGACCGCAAGTCAATCATTAAAGATATATGAAATTCTTCAAAGGCATTTTAATAGTGATGCTGACACAAGAACTATGGGTTGAGGAGATAGAACAAATAGTTTCTGAAAAATTTTTGGAAGAAAAAGAAAATATAGCTCCCAGATCTGAAATAATGTTGGTAAGAAAAGACCTGGAAATCTTAAGACAGGAAATTAAAACCGGTTTTGCAGAAAGTGAAAGCAGGGTAAAATCAGAAATTAATAAATTAATAATCTGGATAATTGCAACTATGTTTGGGGCAGGCGCATTATTCATAACTATAGCAAAACTATTTTTTGATAAATAAATAAAAAAACAAACAGTAACCAAAAAACAATTAATGGCAGTAAACCCAGGTTTTTTTAGGGGAAGAAACCCGAATTTTAGAAAAGAACAACAACAGGAACACCGCACCAACAGGATGATTCGAATTCCCGAGGTAAGATTGGTAGGAGAGGGAATTGAACCCGGTGTTTATCCTACAGAAAAGGCTTTGGCAATGGCTGAAGCGCAAGGTCTCGACCTTGTTGAGATTTCTCCAAACGCCGTTCCTCCGGTATGCAGAATTATTGACTACAAAAAGTTTTTGTACGAGAAGAAGCGCAAGGAAAAGGAGATGAAGGCAAACTCCAAACAAAGCGAAGTAAAAGAGATCAGATTTACACCAAGTACTGACGAACATGACTTTGACTTCAAATGTAAACACGCTGAGAAATTTTTGAAGGAAGGCGACAAAGTAAAAGCTTATGTACAGTTTAAAGGACGTGCAATTATGTTTAAAGATCGCGGAGAATTGCTGCTCTTAAAATTTGCAGAGCGTCTATCAGAAACAGGTGTTTTGGAAGGAATGCCTAAAATGGAAGGCAAAAGAATGTTAGTGATTTTTGCCCCAAAAGGTAAAACTAAGAATAAATAAGTCTTTTTCAGATAATAATTGAAACAGTAGATTTTCTGCTGTTTTTTGTTTTACAACTATGTCTTCAGTTAATGAAATAAGAGTGAATTATCATGATATGGAAAAAGTTTTCCATGACATTTTGCTTGGATATTCTTTTAATGAAGATAAAGCTGCAATGTGTGCCCGCATTTTCGCCGATAACAGCCTCGACGGAGTTTACACACATGGCGTAAACCGGTTTGCAAGGTTTATACAAATGGTAGCTGAAAAACATGTATTTCCAGAAAAAGAACCAACAAAAATTTCAGGTTTTGGAGGAATGGAACAATGGAATGGAAATCTGGGCCCCGGACCTTCAAATGCCATTTTTTGCACAGAACGAGCTATGCAGCTTGCTGATAAAAGTGGAATAGGATGTGCATCTCTGGCCAACACAAATCACTGGATGCGTGGCGGAACCTATGGATGGAAAGCTGCTAAACAAGGCTATGCCTTTATTTGCTGGACAAACACTATTGCCAATATGCCTGCCTGGGGCGCCAAAGAAAGTCGTTTAGGAAATAACCCCCTTATCATTTCCATCCCCCAGGACAATGAAGCGATTGTGTTGGATATGGCCCTTTCCCAGTTTTCTTATGGAGGAATGGAAAAATTTGCCATGCAGCAAAAACCGCTGCCTGTACCGGGGGGATATGATGAAGCAGGGCAAATGACAACCGATCCCAAAAAGGTTTTACAAACACAAAGATCTTTACCGATTGGTTATTGGAAAGGCTCGGGTTTGTCATTGTTGCTTGATATGCTGGCAACAATTTTATCAGGCGGGAAATCAACTTTTCAAATAACAGAGCAAAAAAGCGAATCTGCAGTCTCGCAGGTTTTTATTGCTTTTAAGCTTTCTTCACTTTATAATTCATCTGCCATTAATAACGTTATTAACAGCATTATAGCTGATTTTCATAATGCTGCGCCAGGCGAAACTTCCGATAAAATACTTTACCCCGGCCAAAGAGTTTTACTGACGCGAAAAGAAAATACTGAAAATGGTATTCCGGTTAATAGTAAAGTTTGGGATGAAATACTTGCATTATAAATAAAAACAGCGGAAAAAATTATATAACAGCTTCTCATCCCCGACATAAGTTATCCACAAAGCGGGAAATTTAATATTAAGAATTTTTATTTTTTGATAAAGTGTTTAATTTTACTATTCAAAATCCATCCATTTATTCATCCTTACCTGTAGTTAAAACTGCTGGTGAAAAAAACCACCCACATGTATATTCATTTCAATTATCACGGTTCTTCTTACGAAGCAGGCCTGGCAAAACAACCTGAAGGAAAAATTGTCGTATTATTAAATGACAATGATTTAGAAAAGCAGTTTGGTTCCTCACTTCCCTTTTATGTTGAAGACAAATCAGTTAATTTTAATACTTTAAACCGGTGTCATTCTGAGTTATATGCTTTAAACAGCACAATATCAAAAGCTATATCTGAGCAATGCCAGGATATTTTGTAAAGGTTGTCATTTAAGTTTATATAGCAAACATTATTGTTTGGATGAGGAAGAGAAACATTGTTTTAAAGTAGTTCTTACGCTTATGCTTTAACTTTTCGCTGCTGCTTTGGCTTCAGTTTGTTAATGATTTTATATTTTAAAAGCAATGTTTCTCATTTTTTTTCTGACCTCTTTATTTTCTTCAACTCCTTCTAATCCGATAAATGTAGTTTCGCTCTTTTATTCTTAAACTCTTACCCTTCATTATAATTTATAAAATGCGGTATTGCCTATAATGAAAATGAAATTATTATGAAAACAAAATTAGCGAAAGAGAATAAATATTGATAATTTATGCTTTAATAAGCATGTTAGTTATCCCGCTAATGATTTTAATTTGAAGTCGTAAAATGCTGAATAATTACAAAAGAATAGGTGAAGTTGATACAGATTTTATAAATGAATCAAGAAGGTTAGAGTCTTTTCAACGAATGGATTTATAATAATAGGAAGTTTTAAAGCAAGTTTCGAAAAAATATCTCTATTTTTTTCTTTGAAAACTCTTTTTATATCTTTTCTTTAAATCCGGCCTAAACTGCTTTACCTGCTGATAAATTTTACAAAACTTCTTTTGGCAATTGGCAGCAAAGTTTCTTCTATTGGATAAACCAAATCAGTTTCAATATTATATACTGCAGGATTAGGTAAATCCCTTCGGTTTTTTATTAATTCACCTTTTATGTTTTCAGGTGAGTTGCTCACAGTGCGTTGCCATGCCTGAATAAAGTCAGTGCGGATACCACGGTATTTTTCATCATGCTTTTCAAAAAAGGTTAACCGGTATTGGTATACAACCGTAGTATTGTAGTTGCCATCTTTCAAAAGTAAATAACCTTCATTTATATCAAGAGGCACAAGGCCTACAGGTTCGATAGTTAGTTTTGTTTCAACAGACTCATAAATTTCTGCACCGGTTTTAATAGTGCTTTTTATTTTACCTGCAGAAAATTGTATAATGTCTTCCAGTTCTTTCATCAATTCATCATCTTCTATCATTCTCTCGTAAGCTAACTGCAGCTTTTGAATATTTATATCGGTCAGTTGTTTTGGAAAATGCTCCTGCAAAAATTTCTTATTCTCCCTGAAAGAAACAATATTATTGTAATGAAAAACAACATCAGCTAATTGCGGGTACAGCTTATTTTCATTGAAGTATTTGTTCACTTCGTGCAAATAAGCAAGCAGTGTATATTTTTTTAATTCAAAATCTATATATCCTTCTGTAAACCATGTTTCTGATAATGTTTTCATAGCCGCCTTTTTTTAATTATCAATATACCGATTTGACATTTTAATAATACTAACGTAAAAATAATTGTATTGTTTTAACAAGGAATTATTTTGGAATGAAGATATTTTATTTTTAATAGCAGGTTAAGCTATTTTTAATGTAGTTAAAAATGCATCTGAGAAAGCGTAAGAATGAAAGTAAAATAGGCTGAGAAATTACCTTTAACACAAAAGAAATAGACAAAATATTAATTTATTTGCAACTGCGCTAATTATAAATCTAATTTTATTTATATCGTTTTCAGCGATGTTTCTGATTTTTCATTTCTGTATAGTTGTATATCTATTAAACCGATCCAAAGTAAGAAAAACAGAAAAGTAATTTTTTGAACTACCGGTAAATATAATTTTAGTCCTGCGCCGTAATATAAAATATTATTGAGCGCGACAAGTGCCAGGTTGAAAATACCTAACCAAAAAAGCTTTCTCCATTTTAATTTTCGTAATGCTGTAAATATACCTCCGAGTGCAACAAGGCCAAAAAGGCTTGCCACATTTATAATTATATCATGAAGGTTTGTAAAAAGAAACATTCCCGTTGTCATGGAAAGTATACCTGAAATCTGAATGGCAATCCTGCTCTTTTCTGGTAACCCGGTTTGCCGGGGAAAAATGAAACAAAAAATTGCAAATGTCAAACAGAGAACAAACATAGCAGTGATAGCTATAGGTCTTGCAGGGTTATACTGCCCGTTTAGAGCATTTTCATTGAATAGGTTGCACCAATAATTTTGTGTCCAGCTAAACCCTTTTGCATTTTTATCAGTTTGCGAACCACCAGGATAATAAAATGTCGCAATAATATACAGGCAAACAAAAACCAGTGTTCCGAATAAAGGTGTCAATATCCAAAAACTACGACTTTTATTTACTTTTTTCTCCAAACTGGTTTTCCTGGTTATAGTTTATACAACATCACTTTACAATTATCGCCGGACTTTAAAATTGTTGATTTCATTCAACTTTTATTTTTTCTACCATTCCCTGTTGAGGTCCCAGTTTTCAAATTCTTTTGCAACTGCAGTCAAAAAGCTTGCACCCACACTTCCATCTACTACCCGGTGATCGTAGCTGAGAGACAGATACATCATGTGCCTGATACCGATTGAATCGCCTTCAGAAGATTCTATAACCACCGGACGTTTTTTAATTGCCCCTACAGCAAGAATGGCAACCTGCGGCTGGTTGATAATAGGCGTTCCCGCCAGGCTGCCAAAAGTGCCTACGTTGGTAATAGTAAAGGTGCCGCCGTTGGTGTCATCAGGTTTTAAAAGGTTGTTTCTGGCGTTGTCGGCCAGCACATTTACCGACTTGCTAAGACCAACCAGGTTAAGATAATCAGCGTTTTTTATAACAGGCACAATCAGGCTGCCTGAAGGCAGGGCGGTAGCCATACCAATGTTTATATCTTTTTTCAAAATTATTCTGTCACCTTCTACAGAAGAATTAATATAAGGGAAACGTTTTATAACCCTTGTAACACATGCAATAAACATGGGTGTGTACGTAATCTTTGTTCCTTCAGCCTTTTCAAACTGCGTTTTTACACGCTCTCTCCACTTCACCATATTCGTTACATCTGCCTCCGAAAAACTGGTCACATGCGCACTTATTTGTTTGCTCGATACCATATGTTTCGCAATCATCTTGCGCATTCTGTCCATTTCTATTATCTCTGTATTTCCGGGTGGCGCTGTGTAGATTTGTTCAGGTTTTGTCGCAGGCTCTTCAGAAGTATCTTTAAAAGCAATAGCCGTTTTAGCAGGCGGAGCAGAAGTTACTTCTTCTGCCTTTGGTGCAGATACCTGTTGACCTGGTTCTGGTAGTGCAGCGATTTTGCCTGATTTTTTATCGGTTACAAATTGCAGCATATCTTTTTTGGTAACCCTGCCTTCATTGCCGGTACCCGCGATGTTTTCTAATTCACTTATTGCAATGCCTTCACTGTTTGCAATATTCAGTACGAGCGGCGAGTAAAATTTATTGTTATTGCTGCTGTTTGCGACGGCAGGCACATAAGTTGAGGCGGGAACAAAAGGAACCTGTTCTTCAAAAGCTGCTTCTTCCTCTTCATGCACAAAAGGTTCGACGGGTTCATTGTTGTCAGCCATAATTTCCAACTCAGGTTTGGTTGTTTCCTCACCGGCTTCAGTTTCAATTCGTGCTATTACTGCACCAACCGGCACTACGTCATTTTCTTTATATAAAATTTCTGCAAGCACACCTTCAGCAGTGGATGGCACTTCACTGTCAACTTTATCGGTCGCAATTTCTAATACTGTTTCATCCTGCTGCACATTTTCACCTTCCTTTTTTGTCCATTTCAAAACAGTAGCTTCCATTATGCTTTCGCCCAGTTTGGGCATAATCAGGTCAACTAAGGCCATAAAAAATATTTAATTTTTTAAAGAAAGAATTATGAACCAGGCTTTAATCTGACTATAATCTTACTATTTCCTGTTTCGCCAATTGGCGGACACTTGAACTTTTTAATTTCTATTCACCCAAAAAAACATCAAATTATCTGTCAGAATAGTTGTTACATGCAAAGATGTTTGTTTTGCATCACATAACAAAAGAAGCATCAGGGCAAACGCATCTTAATGTTTTAAGCCTGAAAGGCTGATAATTTTATAGAAAACGGAATGAGCGTACGTTGAATAATCCCGAAGGGATGATATTATCACTCCTTCGCAGTTTTAAAACGGCACAAATATTTGAGCTTCTATAAATATGTCATCCCTTTGGGATTAAAAAACTATTGATTCACCGATTGCTAATTTAGATTCGTTTGCTGCGAAAGAAGCATGTAAACTGATAAAGTATTCGAAGTTAACCGCAGGTCTGCACAAACCTGAAGAAAACAAGCCTTTTAGTATATATTTCTTATTTTTTTGTAAAAACTTCCATAATACGCATTACTTCTGCGCCATCTTCTGCACGGCAGGGATTTTTACCTTTTCCTGAAAAATACTGAACAACTTTCTCAATCATCGGCTGCTGTACATGTTCCAGCTTTTCAAAATGAACGGTTGATGTTTTGCCTTTTTTTATAACAGCAATCTGGGCTTTACCAAACACGCTGAAACTTATCTTGCCTTCAGAACCGATAATTTCGCAGCTATCTTTTGCTTCTTCTTCAGGCACTGAAAAACACCATAATCCATTAAAAACCGCACCGTTTTCAAACAACATATTTCCTGATACAACATCATCTGCATTATACAAGCCTGCCTGGTTCAGTGAAATTCCGGACGCTTTTTTTATTCTGCCAAAAAAGTACAATACCAGGTCTAACTGGTGCGGCGCCAGATCGTGAAACAAGCCGCCGCCTGCAATAGCAGTGTCTACTCTCCATTTCGTTTTGGTTTCCTGTAATTGAGCCGGAGACAAAGCAGGCGCCAAAAACTGAAGGTTAATGAATTTTATGTCACCTATTATTTTTGATTCTAAAAGCTCTTTAAGTTTTATAACCATTGGCTGTGCACGACGGTAATGAGCTACAGAAAGCCGCATGTTATTTTTATCAGCAGCATTGGCCATTCTTGTGGCCGCTGCTTCACTTACAGCCATCGGTTTTTCTACATAAACAGGTTTCCCGGCTTCTAAAGATGCAATAGTGTATTGCTCATGCTGAAGCGGCGGAGTCGCAACATAAATGGCATCTATTTCAGGATCATTAATCAAATCATAAGCATCGGTATACCACCTGGGTACCTTGTGCCTTTTAGCATAATCTTCTGCTTTAGCTGCATCTCTGCGCATGACTGCACCGAGCATCGAGTTCGGCACTTTATTAAATGCAGGTCCGCTTTTTACTTCTGTTACATCTCCGCAGCCAATTATGCCCCACCGTATTGTATCCATCGTATTTTTTTTTGATATTCTATTACGGTTTGTTTAGCTAAAATTGCCACGAGCTTCAGGCCAATGTTATTTAGTTAAAGAATTTTCATTTTTCTTGCTCCAGAGAGCATAATGTTTGTTAAAATTCATTAACCAAAATATTGTGCGCGTGCCGTAGGTACGCTGACTTTTATTCCGCACCTGCGGCACGGTTAAATCATTTTTAATGTCTTTATTCTACCAACATTTCACCTCTGCGAGGTTGTAAAAAATCTTACCTAAATGACATTGACCTAAAGGGCCGTGGCAATTGAGTAGTTATAATTACTCTTACTATCACTTTAAAAACTTTTCTTAAAACAATAACATGCTTATTTATCCTATTGCTTTTACCTGCTTCAGCGCTTCTGCAATTCTTCTTTCCGTTTCTTCATCACTCAAATCTTCAGGTATAAATTTTTCACCGATTAACTGTTCGTATAATTCTATGTACCTTTTGCTGATTGTTTGTATCCATTCGTAACTCATAGCAGGAATTGTCTGGCCTTCTTTGCCCATAAAGTTATTTGCTATCAGCCATTCGCGTACGAACTCTTTGCTCAATTGTTTTTGGGGCTGGTTGTTTTTAAGTCTTTCATCAAAACCATCTTTATAAAAATACCTTGACGAATCGGGCGTATGTATTTCATCCATCAAATAAATGGTTTCCCCGATTTTTCCAAATTCATATTTAGTGTCAACCAGTATCAATCCTCTTTTTGCTGCAAGTTCTTTACCTCTTTCAAACAGCGCAAGCGTGTATTTTTCCAACTGTTTATATTCTTCTTCATTTACAATATTTGCAGCAATTATTTCTTCCCCCGATATATCTTCATCGTGGCCGGCTGCTGCTTTTGTAGTAGGTGTAATAATGGGAGAGGAGAAGAAATCATTTTCTCTTAGATCGTCTGGTAAGCTGACACCGCACAGTGTTCTTTGTCCTTCTTTATAAGTTCTCCATGCATGTCCGGTAAGGTTACCTCTTACCACCATTTCTACTTTGTAAGGTACACATCGTTTGCCAAGCGCCGCATTTGGTGCAGGGGTGCCGACGAGCCAATCAGGACAGATATCTTTTGTTTTTTGGAGCATGTACGCAGCAACCTGGTTTAATACCTGTCCTTTGTAAGGAATGGGTTCAGGCAAAATAACGTCGAAAGCAGAGATGCGGTTACTTGCTATCATTACCAGCCATTCGTTATCAACGTAATATACATCTCTTACTTTTCCGCTATAAAAACCTGTTTGCTTAGGAAAGTGAAACTTAGTCATGCACTCAAAAATAATATGGCTTTTACAATAAAAATCATTTTTATTCTTTTAATATTAAGGGTAATAAGAAATAAATTTCGAATCAATAAAAACTATATTTATTTTGTTGTTCCAATACTTCAAAAAAACTGTTTATTTATGAAAAAAATGTATGGCTGTATGATTTGTCTGGCAGCAATAGCTTTGTTTCCGGTTATGTCTGATGCTCAGCTTAATAATACAATTACCGGAAATGTAAAAAGCAGCTTAGAAAAACAAAGCCTTCCTGCTGTATCTGTCACTGTAAAAGGCAGTGACATCGGAACCTACACTGATGACAGGGGTAATTTTAAAATTATTAATTTAAAAAAATTTCCCGCTACATTAGTGTTTTCTTCCGTAGGCTTTACTAATAAAGAGATTGCAGTAACAAATGCTTCTTCATCAGTTCCGGTTTTACTTGAGAAAGCTTCGGGCCTCACGGTTGATGTGGTAGTTGCTGCATCCCGTGTTGCCGAACGTATTTTGGAATCTCCTGTTTCAATTGAGCGTGTTAACCTGGCGACTATTCGCAATACTCCCTCGCCAAGTTATTATGACGTTATCGGAACTTTAAAAGGCGTAGATATTACTACATCCAGCTTTGCATTTAAAACCCCCAGCACAAGAGGATTCAATGGAAGCGGCAATCTTCGGTTTAATCAATTGGTTGACGGAATGGACAACCAGGCTCCGGCATTAAACTTTTCAATAGGAAGCATTGTAGGCCTCACAGAGCTCGATGTTGAAAGCCTGGAATTATTACCGGGAGCTTCATCTGCCCTGTATGGCTCAGGAGGTATGAACGGAACTTTACTAATAAACAGCAAAAACCCTTTTAAATACCAGGGGCTAAGCATACAGGTGAAGCAGGGAGTGAATCATATAGATAATACCCAGCATGCAGCAGCGCCTTATTATGACTATAGCTTGCGCTACGCTAAAAAACTGTCTGAAAAGTTTGCTTTTAAAATAGGAGCACAGTACATAAAAGCACAGGACTGGCAGGCATCAGATGAAAGAAATTTGTTAAGAAATAATGTTATCAGCAATGTAAAACCAGGTAACAGGCAAACCGATCCCAATTATGATGGAATAAATGTTTTTGGAGATGAAGCCAGTGCAAGCATGAATGCTTTGGCCCAGGCAGTAAAGGCCCAGGTAATTGCTGCACCAGGGGGAGCATTGGCGGCAGCCGGTGTTGATGCACTGCTGACGGGTGGCGCTACGCCGCAGCAAATAGTGGGTGCTTTTAGTTCAAATTCTGCTACGTCAGGGCTTGTTCCTTATCTTCCTTTTTTAATACCTGCCAGCACTGTCCAAAATAACTTATACAAAGGTACATTTGGAAACCAGTTTGTAAGCAGAACAGGTTACCAGGAAAAGAATTTAGTTGATTACAGCTCTTATAATGCCCGTTTCTCTGCCGGGGTAAATTATAAAATTACAAACAATCTTGAAGCATCTTTTCTCGGCTATTATGGTATTGGAACAAGCGTATACACAGGAGCGGACAGGTACTCATTGAAGAACCTGAGAATGGGACAGTATAAACTTGAATTAAAAAGTAAGAACTGGTTTTTAAGAGGTTATACCACTCAGGAAAATTCCGGTGACTCTTACACTGCAACTACAGCCGCGTTATATATAAACCGCGCATGGAAAAGTGATGCTGCCTGGTTTTCTCAATATGCAGGTGTTTACGGAGCTGCAAAATTAGGCATTTTACCAGCCGCAGGCGGAGCAGCATTATCAGAGGATCAGGCGCATGCCATTGCAAGAACGGTAGCTGAAACAGGCATGTTTCTTCCCGGAACTCCCCAGTTTGACTCGGCGTTTAACAAAGCTAAATCAACAGATATAAGCGCCGGAGGCGCAAGGTTTGCTGACAAATCAAGTCTGTATCATTATGAAGGACAGTATAATTTGTCTGATAAGGTAAAAATTGCAGAAGTGTTGATAGGCGCGACTTTCAGGCACTACTCTTTAAACTCAAAAGGAACCATCTTTGCAGATACTGCCGGTCCTATAGGCATTAACGAGTATGGCGGATATCTGCAGGTTCAAAAGTCATTACTGAAAGAAGTTTTGAAACTGACCGGTTCCATTCGCTATGATAAAAATGAAAATTTTGCCGGCCGTTTCACCCCGCGCTTCAGTGCGCTTATTAAAGTAGCTCAGGACAACAATATCCGCTTATCATATCAGACTGCTTACCGCTTTCCTGCTACGCAGGATCAATATATAAATTTACTTACAGGCGGAGCTAACAGGTTGTTGGGCGGGCTTCCTCAGTTTGAAACCTTTTTTGGATTTGATAAAAGTCCGGCGTATACATCTCAAAGTGTTGTTGCTTACCGCAATTCTTTTGGAACAACACCTAATCCGGCTTTGCTTGTACCTGCTAAGTTTGTGAAGATAAAACCTGAAACAATGCAATCTTACGAGATTGGCTACAAAGCTTTATTCTCTAAAAAACTGCTGTTGGATGTGTATGGGTATTACAGTAAATATAAAGATTTTAACGGCCGCAATGCCGTTGCCAGGGGAAAAAGTGGAATTGCTGCTAATGCTGCCGCAGAACTGCCAAGTCCTTTCACTACAAATAACTATTCTTTCCCCATTAATTCTCCGACTCCGGTTAAAGCAATTGGTTATGGTGTAGGATTGGAATATGCTCTGGTTAAAAGTTATGTTGTTACAGGTAATTTTTTCAGCGATCAGCTTACAGATGTTCCCGAAGGTCTGATTACTTTTTTTAACGCGCCCAAATACCGTTTTAACATGGGCTTTAATAATGCAAACGTGTATAAAGGAATAGGCTTTACGATTAATTACAGGTGGCAGGATAAGGTAAACTGGGAAGGCACTTTTGCCGCAGGCGAAGTTCCGGCTTTTGGTACTTTAGATGTAATGGTAGGTTTCAGATTGCCTAAAATAAAGAGCCTGATCAAAATTGGTTCTACCAATGTATTAAATAAGTATTATAGAAGTTCTTTTGGAAATCCTGAAGTGGGCGGTTTGTATTATGCCAGCTTTGCTTATAATGTGTTGTAGCCCCAACCCTAAAGGGAGCAAAAAAAACACAAGCTTTATGGCAGAAAGCTATGTTTGTTAAATAAAAGAGTAGTCAAAGTTTTTTCTTAAAGCCCCTTTAGGGGTTTGGGGCATATTTTTGGGATTATAATTCATAATCTTATATTTTTGCCTTTCTTTTTAATTAATAGTAACTTTTATTTATTATAAATAATCCCACTGATAATATGCGAACAATTCTTTTCAGAGAAGCGCTAAGAGAAGCGATGAGTGAAGAAATGAGAAAAGACGAAAATGTTTTTTTAATAGGTGAAGAAGTGGCAGAATACAATGGCGCTTACAAAGTCAGCCAGGGAATGTTAGCAGAATTTGGCCCGAAAAGGGTAATAGATACACCGATCGCAGAGTTAGGTTTTACAGGTATTGCTGTTGGCGCGGCTCAAAACGGCCTTCGTCCGATTGTTGAGTATATGACCTTTAATTTTGCAGTATTGGCTCTTGACCAGATTTTAAATACAGCCAGTAAAATGCTTGCTATGAGCGGCGGACAGGTTGGTTGTCCTATTGTTTTTCGCGGAGCAAACGGCAGCGCCGGCCAGTTAGGCGCACAACACTCTACAGCTTTTGAGAGCCTGTATGCGAATATCCCCGGATTAAAGGTTGTCTCGGTTTCTAATCCATACGATGCAAAAGGTTTACTAAAAAGCGCTATCATTGACAACGATCCGGTCATTTTTATGGAAAGCGAGGTAATGTATGGTGAAAAAGGAGAAGTGCCGGAAGAAACGTATTATATCCCAATCGGTAAAGCAGATATCAAAAGACCAGGGAAAGATGTTACCATTGTTTCTTTTAATAAAATGATGAAAGTAGCCTTAGGCGCTGCCGAAGAGTTAGCTAAAGAAGGAATAGAAGCAGAAGTGATAGATTTGAGAACCATTCGTCCATTAGATTGGCAGACCATCTTGGAAAGCGTTAAAAAAACAAACCGCCTGGTAATTGTAGAAGAGCAATGGCCATTCGCATCTGTAAGTTCAGAGATCACTTACCGCATTCAAAAAGAAGGCTTTGATTATCTCGATGCGCCTATCCGCCGTATCACAAGCGCCGATGCACCTATGCACTATGCGCCAAATTTGGTAGCCGCTTATCTCCCCGATATTCCCAGAACTGTAAAGCTGGTTAAAGAAGTAATGTATTTGAAGAAGTAGTCTTTTTAAATCAATAGCTGTAAGCTTTGAGCTACAAGCTATTAGCTTGAGCTTCACGCTTATAAGATAAAATTTCGAAGGTTCATGCTTGTAGCTCGCAGCTTGCGGCTCGTAGCTCGGATCACCTGCTGATATGCAGTAAATATTTCTCTTTAAAAAATTCTTCATTAAAAAGCCCGTCTATAGGAATCATGCGTGGCCTGACAGAACTTTCAGAGATTTCCTGCACGAGGTCTCCGCCTTTCAAGCAAATTAACCCGTTTGGTAATTCCTGCTTATTCCCTTTTTTTATTAAAGGAAATCCCCATTTCCACAGGTCTTTAATGGGCGCAACAGCCCTTGAGACAGCAAAATCAAATTGCCGGTTTTTTATTTCTTCAGCCCGAATATGCTGTGTGGTAACATTAATTAATCCAATCGCCCGGGAAACTTCATCAACCACCTTTAATTTTTTAGCAATACTATCAACAAGATAAAGTTGAACTTCAGGAAAAAAAATGGCTAACGGCACACCAGGAAATCCTCCGCCCGTTCCAATATCAATGATGCGGGTGCCTGGTTCAAACTCTATAACTGCAGCAATCGCCAGCGAGTGCAAAACATGCTTTAAATAAAAATTGTCAATGTCTTTTCTTGAGATAACATTTATTTTACTGTTCCATTCTGTGTACAAATCAAATAAATCAGCAAACTGCTGCAACTGCTTTTGTGTGAAATCACCGAAATATTTTAAAATGGGTTCCATTAAAATGGTTAGTTTTCTTTTAAATGATAGCTGTTGAATTTTCAATAAATGAATAATTCGATATTTTCTATTCAATCATTAATACTAAATAAATCAATATTCAAATTTGAAGGAAACATCTCAACACTAAAACTGTTTAACTATAAAAAATTAATCATTTAAAATCAATTCCATGTCTTTTTTTCTTTTTTAAATAATGCAGGAAGAAAAAGAACATAATACAAACACATCCATAAATCAAGTAACAGGAACATTGGAAAAAGGTCGCCTTCATTCAGTTTCTTCATGGTATTAAAATAGACAAAACCCTGGATGATTATTTTGACTGCAAAAATTAAAAGAGCCATCCACCAGTTAAAGAAAACTGCAGCTAAAACAGTGAGCGTATAAAATAAAAATTGTGTTGCAGAGTACAATCCAAGTAAAAACCTGTGTTTGCCCTTATAATATTTGGCGGTAGAGTAGTGCCGGGTTTTCTGGATATACCATTCTTTCCATGTTTTTTTCGGATCACTCAACGTATGCGCTCCGTGATCAATTACAATAGCTGTATTTTTTTTATTCGCCACTTTATTAATAAACAAATCATCGTCTCCCCCGGGTATGCGATTGATAGCAGAAAAACCTTTATTACGCATAAAAACATCTTTTTTGTAACTAAGGTTTCTGCCGACGCCCAAATAAGGAATACCGGCCAAAGCATAACTTAAGTATTGAAGTGCGGAATGAAAAGTTTCGAAACGGATAATTTTATTTAGTAAGCTTTTTTGTTTGTGATAACCTCCGTAGCCTAATACAATTTCTGTGTCAGGTCTGTATCCGTCCTGCATCAGTTGCATCCAGTTTTCACTTGCAGGTACACAGTCGGCGTCTGTCAGCAACAAGGTTTCGTACTGCGCAGACCTTATTCCCATGCTTAGCGGAAACTTTTTTCCTGACATCAGCTTAACTTCCTGGGTGAGCGGAAGATGTATAAGGTTTTTAAAGGTTTTTCGAAGTTCATCAAGCAGGTATTTTGTATCGTCTGAAGAATTATCATTTACCAAAATAACCTCGTGTGAGGTGCGATAATTCTGAACAAGCACACCAGGAAGATTTTTTACCAGATTACCGGCTTCGTCACGGGCACAAATAATAACAGAAACCGGCCGTTGTTCGTTGTGAGGTTTTGTTGGAGATTTGTAAAAAACGAGGCGGCTGAAAAGGCCGGCATAATAAATAATCTGAATAAACGTAACAACACAAAATGCTCCTAAAATAATCTCACGCCAATACTTCCATATCATAATCCGGCAAAAATAGGGTTTGAAAGGCGGATACAAATTGTAAATGTCTGCACTTTACCTTTAACTAAAACTGGAGCAAGGGCTTCATTACAGTTTTCTTCCGCGTCAATATTAGCAACATACATATTGTGTGCAGTAAAAATTACTTTGAAATTTTTACCGGCTCCCATTTAGTCTTAGGCATTACGGGTTTAGGTACTGGTCCTAATGAAGTTGAACTAAATTTTTTTAGTTCAATAATATAAGACGCTAAATTTACTGTGTCTATTTGCTTAATATTGGTGGTCTTAATTAATGTATCCAGACATATGCTCAACTTGTTTATTTCATTAATATTTTTAGATTGAATGAATACTATTTTCTTTTGACTATTGTTTTTTGTTCTGTAGTCCATGCAATATGTAAATCCATTATAAAATGCATTTTCAAGTATCCTGGATTTGTAGTTAGTTTTGAAAGTGTCAACACTAAAAGTTCTGTCAATAAGTTTACTGATTGTGTCATTTATAATACCGTTGAAATACCTTGGTTTACTCATCAAACTGTCCCTCAACATTAAGATGAACTGTCCATTCTTTCCAATATCTACATAATAATGTAAATAAAATTCCCAATGTCCTGTATAGTAATACCACGAATACGCAGAGTATTTTAAATCTTCTGTGACTAAAGAAATAAGTGGTTTAGGTTGCTTAGATTGTTCTGATTGTTGACAAGCTAAAAGTCCGGTTAATAATGATGCTGCTATGAAAGTTCTCATTTATCGCACATAATTCTAAAAGCTTATCACTGTTATTTATTTTAAAAAAGGTTCAATATCTATAGACAAACATCCTTCTACGGATTCGTAAATATTTGGTATCAGCTCTTCTATTGTTTCGGCCTGTGTAACACAGCCTGTAAGCGCAGGAATTTCTGCCCATAACCCGCCCTCTTCAGCTTCATGTATTGTAGCTTTCAGGTTCATAATTCTTTTTTTAATGTACAAACTCTTAAGGTAAAAGTTTGAAGATGCAGGTCTTATAGCTAAATCATGTCTTCTTTTGAAAATAGCAGACTTTATTATTACTATTACCTTTTTTAATTACCAAATCTATTGTACTGATAAACCTAAGCCGAAAAAAGTTATCCGTTAATAGTTATTTGTCAACAGTCATCTGTCATCCCGAAACTTCCTACTTTTGCCGCTTATGCCCGCATTACAGTTTGAGCTTCAGCATACACAGGAGCAATCTAAAGCAAGAGCAGGAAAGATAACTACAGATCATGGTGAGATTGAAACGCCGATATTTATGCCTGTCGGCACTGTGGGAAGTGTAAAAGCTGTTACTCAACAGCAACTGCACGATGACGTAAAAGCACAAATAATTCTGGGAAACACGTATCATCTATACCTGCGACCGGGAATGGAAGTATTGGAAGGCGCAGGCGGTTTGCATAGATTTATGGGATGGAATAAACCTATATTAACCGACAGCGGCGGTTACCAGGTTTTTTCTCTGGCAGCAAGCCGGAAAATAAATGAAGAAGGCGTAGTATTTCAGTCTCATATTGACGGAAGCAGGCATTTATTTACACCTGAAAAGGTGATGGATATACAAAAAACAATCGGCGCCGATGTCATAATGGCTTTTGATGAATGTCCGCCTTACCCGAGTGAATATAAATATGCTAAAGACAGTATGGAACTAACGCACCGCTGGTTAGATCGTTGCTTTGCACATTTTAATTCTTCCCCCGGAAAGTATGGATATGCACAAAATCTTTTTCCAATCGTTCAGGGCGGAACGTATAAAGATTTAAGAAAAGCATCGTGTCAATATGCTGCTTCAAAAGAGGCTGCAGGCAATGCTATTGGCGGCCTCAGCGTAGGAGAGCCGACAGAAATGATGTATGAATTTACTGCTTTATGTTGTGAAGAATTGCCTGAAGAAAAGCCTCGTTACTTAATGGGAGTTGGCACTCCGTGGAATATTTTAGAATGTATTCATTTAGGTATAGATATGTTTGATTGCGTAATGCCAACCCGGAACGGAAGAAACGGGATGTTATTTACAACAAAAGGAATTATTAATATAAAAAATAAAAAATGGGCGACAGATTTTTCTGTTATAGACAGCCAGCTAACAAATGAAATAAGCAATTATTACAGCAAGGCGTACATGCGTCACCTGTTCGTTGCAAACGAAATTCTTGGGCTGCAATTAGCAAGCATTCACAACCTTGCTTTTTATTTGTGGCTGGTGAAAGAGGCGAGAAAACATATTTTAGAAAATACTTTTGCAAGCTGGAAAAATGAGATAGTAAAAGTATTGCAGGAGCGGCTATAGTCTAAACCTGGATTGTCTGAACCTGGATTTAAAGAATTTTTAGGATTATCAGGATAAAAAATTAAAAACAATAGTCCCGCAGATGACTAATTATTCCCGCATACTTCAATGCAAAATTAAGTTTCAAATATAATTCAACGCCTAATTAAAAACTTGCTAAACAAACAAATCCAATAGCTGAAAATTTTTCACAAAAAGCAAAGGATAGATTTTTGCAGATAAACAGGCAGCAGAAATTGCTGCCAATTTTATTTCAAATATTAAAAAAGAATATTATGGGAAAACAAACTATGGGAAAAGATGAGCATGGAGAATTTCATCCCGGCAAAGGGAAGCCATCAGGAATAAACAAAGAAGAGGGTTTAGGTATTCAGGATACGCCCCGTGAAAAAATGAATGAGTATATTGAAATCTCAGAAAAATACACGATCGGAGAAGATACGCTTGATCCTTCCGTGCATGTAAGGCATCCAAACCGCAATACCACAAAAGGGGAAGATACTTATAAAGCTAAGGAAAATAAACCGGAAAGTGACAAAAGCAACAACGAAACCTCGGTTGAAGAGCATACACAGGTTGTTGCAGAGCAACTGCCAGGGGTACTTACAAAAGAGCTGTTTACAGAGGTGGCAAATTACAAAAGCGAGTGTTGCATATCACTTTTTTTAGGCACACATTCATCAGGTATAGAAGTTAATAAGCATTATGATCCTGTTAATTTCAAAAACCAGCTGCAGGAAATAACAAGAAGATTGAAAGACAAGGGCTACGATCAGCTTTATGCAGACAAATTATTGCAACCGGGATATGAACTGATAAAAGACGACAATTTCTGGACGGAACAATCACCGGGCATCGCAGTATTTATTGCAGACGGTTTTTTTAAGTATATTAAAATGCCGGTTGTGCCTGTTGAAGAAATCATAGTTATCGAGCCAACTTTTTATGTTACTCCGCTTATACCTTTAATGACAAACAAAGAATATTTCTATTTGCTTATTATCAGTAAGCATTGTGCCAAACTGTTTCATGCAGATTCTTATGGCATGCGAATAGTGCCCCTGGAACTTCCGCAAAGCATTGACGAGGTTAAAAGACTATCAGAACCTGACGCCAGAACATTCCGCTCAGGAGACTCAGGCAAAAGAGCTTCTTCAGCTTCACAACCCGGTTCAGTTCATGGCGCTGGCGGCGGAAATCCTGGTGATAAAGACAATATACTGACCTATTTTGAAGCAGTTGATGATATATTGTGGGAAAAGGTTTTTAATAAAGAAAATGCACCTCTTTTACTGGCAGGTGTAGAATATGAAATACCTATTTACCGCAACGCTGCAGATTATCATAATGTCTGGCCCCAGGCTCTTACAGGTAACCGTGAGCGCCAGGAAACAACCAGCCTGTACAATGAAGCGATGGAACTGATGAAACCTTATTTTGAACAAAGGGTAAATAAGGCTCTGGAGACGTATATGAATAACTCTGCTAAAGGCATCACATCTTCTATAGCAGCAGATGTAATTCCGGCCACTTATTATTCGCAGGTTTCACATTTGTTTGTCACTAAAGGCGAACATATCTGGGGAACTTTTGATGAAATGGCAAATGAACTCGTTTTTCATGATACTCCCGATGAAGACGGCGAAGACCTGATTGATAATGCGGTGGTAAAAACACTGGCTAACGGCGGAGAAGTATTTTTGCTTGAAAAAGAAAAAATGCCTGCAGACTGCCAGGTAGCAGCGATAATGCGGTTTTAAACGTTTTGCCTGCAAATTCTATATAAAGAGAAAAAATGCCACAATTGATAAAAGCAACTTAATTATGAATAGTTATAGTGAAAAGGAATCAGGAAAAAGCGGAAAAAAATGGTTAATAGCTTTAGCAATTGTGGCATTACTTGTTGCAGGCTTCTGGTTATGGTGGCATGCGCCACACTCCGCTATAAAAAAAGAGGCACAACATTTAAAGCCGGGGTTGAGTGTGGCTTCTTTTGATATTACAGATATTGATGAGGATAAAATAAGTGCAACTTCAAAAGTAACGCTTACCAACAACCTTCCGATAGAGGTTAAAACCAATCGTCTTGATTATGTTATTTATATAGACTCAGCGAAAGTTATTGAAGATTCGTATAGTAAACCAATTACCCTTCGTTCTTCAGACACTACCGTTATACGCTTTCCAATGGAGATATTCTTCAGAAAGATGGAAGCTGTATTAAAACGTTTTGATGATAAAAAAATTGACAGTGCTGATTATACCGTCAAGGTTACTTTTCAGGCAGATGTGCCGATAGCGGGCGAACGAAATTTTACAATGAATTTTTCTAAAAGATTACCGGCGCTCCGGTTGCTGAAAGCAAAAATGGGAGATGTAGATATTAGCAAATTTGGTTTAAAAGAATCTACTCTTGCTATGACACTCAATGTTGAAAATCCGAATGCTTTTCCAATTAAAATGAAAGATGGAAAGTATAAGATTTCTATTGATAATGATAAAAATATAATGGAAGGTACAATAGCGACTGTAAATATTCCGGCGCATGGCACTGCGCCTGTAGTAATGCACGCAGACATGAAAACAATGAAAATGCCAAAGCTTGGATGGAAAATGTTATTTGATGAAAAAGATACCAATTTCAAGCTTAATCTCAGTGGCAGGCTGCTATCTGACAATGGCATGCTAAACAACAGCAAAATGGCTTTTAACATGAGCGGCACGCTGGATGAATTGAAAAATGCCGTGAAGAAAAAAGGGTAAATGAAATAGGTTTTTATATACAAGTGGAGAATAGCGGGTTCGAACCGCTGGCCTCTTGCATGCCATGCAAGCGCTCTACCAACTGAGCTAATTCCCCTTTCTATAAAATGCAAAAGTATAGGTTGGCTTTGCATGCAACAAATTTTATAATCATACCCATTTCCTTGTTTAAAACAGCCTTTTCTGCAATATTAATAAATAAAATCTAAGCATTAAATTAAGGTAAAAGCAGAAACAAAATTTTGGTAACAATTAAGACAATTATTAATCAATAACAGTTTACACAAAGCCATATCAGGAATTTGCTGTACAAGTGTGCGACAGCAAAAGCTGCATTTTTATTCAACTGCCTGTTAACAAAATATTATTCCCAAACTTCACCTTTACCTTCCAGCCATTGCTTTACAAGTTCGGTCGTTACACTTTTGGGTCTTTCAAGCGGAAAGCCTAACGCTCTGTCCCAGCATAAACTTGCAAGCACGCCTAAAGCCCGGCTTACGCCAAATAAAACCGTATAAAATTCATATTCTACAAGACCATAATGCACCAATAAAGCCCCGCTATGTGCATCAACATTCGGCCAGGGATTTTTTATTTTTCCAAGCGATTGTAATATAGGCGGAACTACTTCATAAATATTCCAGACAGTATTAACCAGGGGATCATCGGCCATGTGTTTTTTGCCAAATTCCATTTGAGCAGTAAAGCGCGGATCGGTTTTGCGCAGCACCGCATGACCGTAACCAGGAACAACCTTTCCCGCTTTTAAAGTTTCCTGCACATACTCAGCAATCTGTTCTTTATCGGGGCTTTCGCTTCCTAACTGTTCCCTCATTTCAAATATCCACTTAATCACTTCCTGGTTGGCAAGACCATGCAGCGGGCCGGCGAGACCGTTCATACCGGCGGCAAAACTCTGGTAAGCATCGGCCAGGGCAGAACCCACGAGGTGAGTTGTATGAGCGCTTACATTGCCGCCTTCATGGTCGGCATGGATAGTCATGTATAAACGCATTAATTCGCGGAAACTTTCATCGTCATAACCCATCATGTGGGCAAGGTTGCCTGCCCAGTCGAGCAGGCCGTCTGGTTGTATATGCTGGTTGTTTTTGTATTTGCGGCGATATATATAAGCAGCAATGCGCGGAAGGCGCGCTATCAGATCCATAGAGTCGTCAAAAGTAGCGCTCCAGTAGTCTTTTTTATTCATGCCTTTGGCATATTGCTTTGCAAAGCAACTCTGGGTCTGCAGTGCCATAATACCTGTTACAAACATTGTCATTGGATGAGTATCAAGCGGCAAAGCATCAATAGTTGCAAACACGTGTGTGGGCACGTGGCTGCGGCGCTGCCATACGCCGGTAAGATGTTCTACATCCTGCTCAGTTGGCAGCTCCCCAATAAGCATCAGGTAAAACAAACCTTCGGGAAGAGGTTCATCTCCGCCCTCGGCTTTGGGAAGCTTCTGCTGCAGTTCAGGAATAGTATAACCGCGAAAACGAATTCCTTCCTGTGCATCCAGCAAACTGGTTTCTGACACCAAACCGGTCATTCCGCGCATGCCCTGGTATATTTGCGAAAGAGTTACTTCACCTATTTTTTTGTTGCCGTGCTCTTTTAATAATGCTTTTATTTCCAGATTAGATTCATCAGCTTTTGCTTTAAACCGGTCTTTAACTATACCCATGACAAGACAATTTTTTATTTTATACGTAAAAAGATACACACTGCAGATCAGAAGCCGCACCTAAAGCACCTAAACCGTCAGGCGATAAAGGTAAAGCAAATGACCGCTTTAACAAAAGTATTGTAATAATGTTACGGAAAATATTCCGGCGAAATCATTTTGGAGCTCTTTTATAAAACCATAGTGCAACAAAGGCAAAAATGATATTAGGCATCCATGCTGCAACTGCAGGATGCAGACTGCCTTTGGTAGAAAATATGGTAGAAAAACGATCGGTTAAAATAAATAAAGCGCCTGCTATAAAACCAATGGCAAGATGTACTCCGCTGCCACCGCGCACCTTGCGGCTGGCAACTACAGCACCAATGAAAGTCAGCAATATAACGGATGCAGGCGTAGCATCGCGGCGGTTGCGCTCAACCTTTAAAGCATTTAATCCTTCCACGCCACGCAACTCTTCAAACTGTATAAACCGGTCTAACTCGGGAGTGGTTAATTTATCTTTTGCATACTCGTCGCGTTTTAAATCAAAGGGCTTAAAAGTAAAAGTCTTTGTCATTGCCGGCGTCATTGTCACCGTTTCTTTCAGACCATCTATCCGACGCTCAATTACATTATCCAACAACCATTTATTATGTGCGGTATCCCACCTGATTGTTTCGGCACGCAGGTTATAATCTACTTTATTACCAGTAACGTGCTGCACAAAAAAACCGGTGCCTGATTTAGAAGCCGTATCATAACTAAGACCAGCATAGCTGGCAGGATCAATCTGGAGATATATATTGCTTCTGTTGGCAACTAAGGGATTATACGAAGAATTTTTATCAATATAATTTGCCTGAAAATTTACCCTTATACCATTTGCACGCGGAATTACATAACGGTTACCAAGCCACAAAATAGAGCCGAGTATAATGCCACTAAAAAGAAAAGGCCGTAAAAAACGATTGAAACTGGTGCCGCTTGCCAGCACAGCTACAATTTCACTTCTGCCTGCCATTTTACTGGTAAAAAAAATGGTGGCAAGAAATACAAACAGCGGAAAAAGCAGCGCAAGTATATGCGGAACAAAGCCGAAATAATATTGCGTGACTATCTGTGTAAAGCTTAAACCCGAATTAACAAAATCATCTGTCTTTTCGCTGATATCAATAACAACACTAATAAAAGCAAATAAAAAAAGGGAATAGAAAAAAGTAATCAATAAGTTTTTGAGTATGTACCAGTCAATTTTTTTCATGCTAAATCAGCGAAGTCCAAAGATAGAAGGAAGTGTTGAGAGCAGGAGGCAGAAGTTGTTAATTGGCGAATAATTTTGGTACAGGCATTTGTAATATAATTAAGCTTTTGTTGCGACGCATTCCGTTCATCCGTAAATCTTTGTGGAGCTTTTTTAACATATATTTTTTGTCCCGCAAATTTCGCAAATACGCGGATTAATGCAGATTTCATTTAAATAAAATTAGTGTGCTATTATTTTTCTCTTTCAGCGTCAATCCACATTATAATAGTGAAATTTGCAGGAAATAACCCATACTGTTTTATCTTTTACTTCATATATTATCTGCGTTCTTGTGTAATTCTTCGTGACCATTTACCCTTTAATGAGTATTCTAAAGCTTCCGGCTTACCGGTTCCTGTAAAAGGTGCAGATGCTATTTGAACCAAAAAGGGATATTATTTTTGAAAGGTGCTTAGGATCGGATTTTTTCCAATCTTCTAACTGCTGCAATGCAACAGGGCTTACAGTAATTATTTTCATTTATTACCGAACTTTTCTTCAAGTTCCTGTACAGGAAACATAACACCTTTTCCTTGTTGAAGTAATTGCTCTGATTGTTGAAGATGCTTCTTATTAGCTGAAGAAAGCAAATAGGAGGTTTCATCAATAGCTTCGGTTTTACAGTAATTTCAGTTTCTTTATTCCTAAAAGCGGCTTTAATTGAATTAAGGGAACTTCTAAAAACTCTTTAAATTTCGATTAGAATTTTCATGGGTAATTTTTGTATTTACCTACAATAACCTAATTTTTCATAAAGTATTGATTTTCAATTATTTATAATTTATATTGT
>JAABUK010002966.1_pt1 | contig 29486 bp, 30 predicted proteins | sample 5559141 | NCBI WGS metagenome assembly JAABUK01 (sample SAMN10711869, study PRJNA513367) | rock metagenome | isolation source: Antarctica rocks | place: Antarctica: Victoria Land, Pudding Butte nord | collected 2016-01-03
ATATGAGCTTCGAATTCAGCATGTTTGCTGACGTAGAATAGTGGAGATAGAAATACGATATTTCGCTTTTTCTAGAATAATGGCGCATTAGGCGGGCTGGCGCAGTAGACGGGTGGGGGACTTACCCTGGTGTCATGTTTGATCTCAGTACTCTTGTCTGACAGTCTCAAAGGGCCTGGCACGCTGCCAAACACACCAACCCGATAGAGTCAGGGGTTATTCTTCTCATCGTCCGCATCAATGGCTTCAAGACGAATGAGAAGTTGCTCAACACTTGACAGTATCAATAGCCCCTGATCCCCTTTCAAACCATATCTGTATTGCCCCAAGGTGAATGTGGATTGGGGCCCATGAAGTACTTTCTATAAAGGCTAGGCACTGACCGAGTTACTACACAGTATTTTTCGAGTCTAGATGGTCGGATATTTGTATTAGTTCCAACACTATATCACCCCTGCTGAGCATGATCGTGATTGCTTTTGGCCGAGTTCCGTATCTTTGTTGCGAGGCCTTCTTCTACGCCACAGATGGTTGGACAAGCAGCCTTCATGATCAAAACTAGGGATCTTATGCAATGATATTATGGTTATTGCTGCCATCTTAGAACAAGTACTTAAGAAGAATCTTGGATCGGTAGCTTTGCCACACCTAGACGACCATTTTATCGTTGCTCGAGATCGCTAGAAGACCGAGAATACCCTCCTGTGAATGACTACTCGATAAAACGCCGGCTTGATGCTAGGAATTGAAGTGTTCCTCGACGAGTATAGCAGACCACATGTTTATCGTTCACACCCGATCAGACCTCATGAATGAAAGACTTTGAACTGTTCACCTCGATATCAGCGTTGAGACGTGGCGTCAGAGGTAGACATCTCACCTTTTGCTTGATCCTCGTTCGACACATCGGACACTTGGCCGATCTATCCTTCGGTATACTTTTGTCTTGTTTGTGACTGGGAGCATGTAGATCGGCACACCAATTACACATCACTGCATGCCCGCAGGGAAGAACGACCGTATCAATGAGGTGCTCTTTGCAGATAGAACACGCCATATCGAGCATCATCGATTCAGAACTCAAGGGCGGAGGTCGATTTTGGGTGTCAAATGTAAGAGACGGCTCAGATTCACTGTCCGATCCGCTTTCGCGCTGGTGGTATTCGCCAACGTAATGACTTCGAGAGAGCCCGCCAGGTGGCATGTAAGGGTATGCCGTACGAGCTGTGATTACATCAACGCCGGAAAGCTCCAATGCTCTCCCGAAAGTACCGCCCTCTGATTCACCACGAGTGCTGGCTCGCCGATGTGCCTCCGACGTCCGCCGGATTGAAGACGTGCTGTCTGTATGCCTCATTGCTCGATCTGGCGCACTGAGATTCTGTAGTCTGCGATTGGCACTGGTGGGGTTCGCAAGATGTTGAACTGACCAGAGAGGTGGCGGTGCGGCGGATGCATCACGTTGGGGATAGCGTACTGGTGGGGTCAAGTCTGGCGTTGTAATGCCTGGTAAGCCTACCGGATTCAAGTATGGCTGTGGGCCACCCAGGCCTGGATTTGCAAAGTATTGGGGCGTGTATTGTTGCATGGCTGGAGGGTTGATCAGCGGATTAGGAATCATTGGCTGGTGATGTTCTGCTGCGGACAGCCCATTCAAAGCACCGGGATTTTGGCCTTGTCTTGCTGCTTCGGCGTTTCGGTATTCACCCCATGCGTTGCCATACATGTTTGCAACAGGACTCTGATAGTCTGGGCGCTCGACTTCCTCCCTGGTTCCCAAAGCTTGGAAAGGGTTCTCGCGCACAGGTCTCTGATAAGTATTTCGTGTTGCTGTCTCGCTGCTCATAACGTTGGGCAGACTTGTTTGACGTTGTTGGTCTGACTCAAGATACGCTCGTTGTCGTACTCGCAGCGAAGGTGGATCTTGGCCATTTGGTCTTGGTCTTGCTGGGTCTACGTGCGGAAGATTCCTCACTGTTGGAGGGATATGAAAACGTGGCAGACTTGGGATGTTTGACCATGCTGAGGCTTCTAGATTGCCTTGAAATATGGATGTCGAGGCCCGACGAGGAGGGGACAGCTCTCCTGTTCTCGTAGACATGGTGAAAGAATGGAGACTGGCCTGAGCAGCGAGTTCTTGTTGATGAGTAGTCTCGTTCAAATCGTGCAGTCCTGATACTATGCGTTGGATACCAGTCCGTACTCCTTGTAATTCCGATCTCAATCGTGCGATGCGTTCATTCGAGCCGTCAATAGGATAGGAAGCGTGGGGGGGCAGGTTCTCGCTAGAATTGTTGTCGTGGTTGGAGGGTAGCGGCAGAGGAGGCATGCGCGGATAGACAGGTGACAACGAAGGTGGCGAATTGATATGGTGCTGTTCAGTGTGCACAGTTTGAGCGAGAGTAGGTGATTGGAATAGGCCAGCTGGATAAGATGCGTTCCAATAATCTATGCAAATAACACACAATGACTTAGCGAGCGTGAAGCCAGAGAGCTAAACAAACAGTACATGCAGATATGTTGCTAAGAGGCCGAACACAATATGTTGTACCTTTGCACTTCCAGCAGTATCTTTCCCATCGAGTGCCTTGGTACTTGATCCCCTCCCCATCAATATACACTGGGTAGGCAGGAGCGTATGGCCGTTGATCGGTGCAAGCACAGCATACTCGAGTAGCTGTAAGGCAACAGCCGGTCAACGCCTTGTGTGAACAAGCAGTCGAGTTCATCTCATATCGACCGAATGACATGGCATCGACCGACCTTTTCACGTGAGATACGCCGTCTTATCAAGGTGTCTGTTTGCTCATCTGATAGTCTCGAGGACAAAGCATATCTGGCAGCGGGCACCTATCAGCAGAAAAGCAAGATTTCGCCGCAGTGGGTCATCATCAAGGCTTGAAGAGTGGGCTGACTCTTGTATTTAGCTGAGGCCTGAGGCTGGTGGAGATGGGTCAATTAGCAGAGAAGGTGGAGTGCCACGCAGAATGGTCGAGCCCACGCCCCACCCGAGGCATGAGGACAAATATCACGAGTCAAGCTATTTTACAGCGTGTCTCCTATAATGTCTCATTATTTTGTCAAACCCCACCGCACCACCCACCAGGCTAGCCGGCTGGCATCGCCGCCTATCATGCATTCCTTCGTACTCTTATCCCGAAGATGAACTCTTGCCACCGCTGATGCTCATACTCGGCTTGGAAGAAGGCGTTTGCATTGTAGGTAGAATCGTCACAGCATGTTCCCGAGAGTTCCGCGAGAGCTGGTTCTAATCCCTTTGCACGCTTCAAGGCATTCCTCTTCTATTCTACAGCTTTCCACCTCCTGAGCCGTCTGTTGGAACTTCTGCTATCTGATCGACGCCCTGGTAGTCAGGTACGGTCAGATCGTACTTCCGCGCCATCTCCTCGCTCAAGAACCTGCCACCCACAAAATGTGTCCCTTTGTGGTATTTTACACTCGGCTTTGCGGCGGTGAGACTTATCAGGTACTGCGGCATGAACTTTGCTCCCAGCTCTCCTTCTTTCGGCGGCCCTCCTTCGACATCCCAACATGAAGGACTGTCCACACTCAGGATGGGCTTCGATGTTTCTGTCAGAGCCTTAATAACCGCCGGAAAAGGTTCGCGGACTGGCGGCTGGAAAGAGAATCCAAAGATTGCATCAACAATGAAGTCTGTTGATTTCAAAGAGCTGTGAAAGTCCTCGGTAAAGGGAATCGACAAGGATCTGAGCTGTGTTTGTAGACGAACAAATAAGTCGGGATTCGATTTTTTAGGATAGTAAATCGTCGGCTTGTAGCCAAAATGATGGAGGTGGCGGGCAGCCACCAAACCATCGCCCCCTGCCTGATGGTTAGGCTCGGGATCGTGAGAGACGCAGGATAAACATGCCGTTGTTTCCCGGTCCGCATGCCAGGAGTACATTCTTGCCCTTGGTTGGTGGGTGGACTCGATGAACAGCCTCTGCCACCGATAGACCGGCAAGCTCCATAAGCTGATCTAACGAGAATCCGCCATCGCTCATCAACTCCTTGTCTAGGTCGGCCGCCCTGGCTGAAGAAAGTGTCTTTTGCGGGTTAGCACAAAGATGAGTGATTTTATCAATGAAGATCCAGCACCTTCAGAGCCATTCTTCTAAGCATAAGGGCAGCTGCTAAATAGACGAGATTACTAGGACCGCAGGGAGAAAAACAGTAATTGGAGAAGAACAGTAATTGGAGAAGAAGGGAAAGATGATGAGTTGGCTACGTCATGAACGCGATAGCATATCGATACAATCAGCTTCGGCGGTGATTATTGAAATGGCGCGTTTCGTGTGTTTGGAGGCTCGTATCATGTATAGCCATGATGATCTCAAGAGGTTAGCAAGACACAGGAGTGGCAAACGGCGAGATGTGAGAGGCCTCGGCGAAGATCCTTATATCTTGGCATTCGCGGGACTTCCGCAGAGCCTCAATAGCCTGGCGCAAAAAGTTTATGCTCCCCAATGTCCAATTGCTACCATCCTCCATCACGGTGCACGCTCTCAAGTCAGCAATGGTCGTCAAGATACGCCTCTCTCGCTTCGGCAAGAAGCGTCAACCCTTCTATAACATCGTCGTCTCTCAAGCTCGGTAGGCTTGCTCATCTCTAGTTTTTGGGTTGGCGTCTGACCCCGACTGCAGCACCGCCCGCGATTCGAAGCCCATGGAAGTCCTAGGCACCTACGATCCGACACCCCGCGTGCCCCTTGCGACCGATGCTCCAGAAGTCATCGACCAGCTGACTGGTGCACCGAGGAGGCCGAAGAGATACAAGGACATACAGCTAGATCAGAGTCGAACTAAATATTGGCTTGGTGTTGGGGCGCAGCCGAGTGAGCCTGTCGAGAGGTTGCTGTGTATGGTGAGTTTTCACACATCTGTGCTGTAAGCCGGTCGTTTGCGCTGCACTGTGCTGATGGAGATGGATTAGATCGGACTGATGGAGCCGCGACCGAGGAAGACGACGAAAGCGGTTCGTCCGCCTCCAACGTCTGAACCAAACATTTCGAAACCTATTGCCGAGCCATGACAATGATTGTTTATTTTATAAAGTGTTGGTACTACAAAAATCTCTCATTGCATCGCGAAGGAGTTTGAGATCCGTCTTTGCGGAGCGATGTTGCATCACTGCCGAATAGGGACGCGATTTCTGTATGCGGCAAACTCTACTAGGCCCCAAGACATCAGGGCGTCCAATGATTTTGAAGATTTTGAAGAAATCTCATTGATGTTTCAAACAAGACCTTCGATCTGTCCACTCTATTTCAGCCGCTGGCTGCTATCATGAGCTCATGGCTCCATGTCTATTCACTTTTCAAATCGTGAAACGCCATCGCTATGCGTAGGAATGCCGTGGAACATGCCCAACTCACGTTGAACTATTTCAGAGTACCTTCAACTTCGTCCACCAAGCCCTGAAATCGAGGTTCTTTGAAGTACCCGCGCTGCCTTAGCTGAGACACTACGATGGGGATGTTGAAGATAGTCCTGGCTGCGTCCTTCAATTCAGCATTGCGCAGACCAGCCAGCACGGTTCCAACGGCAAACAGTCCACGATACACAGGCTCTGAAGCCTGCTGCAGGGCATTGCCCGAAGCCTTGGCGTCAATCATAGGCAGAGGCTCCAGGATATGAGAGATTGCTTCAACGATGGTCAATGCCCTGTCTTCTCTTCCTGCGAGATGAGCATTTTCTGGTCTTGTAATCCAAACAGCCATGTTCAGGTAGTAGGTGGTCGATGCTATTGACAAAGACGAATCTTTGGGGCAGTAACGTGTTGTGCTCTTGATTTTTTGGAGTACCAAGTCGGACTGGACTTCCAATAGACCACGGCCCATTTCAGAGCCAAACATCATATTGGAGAACAGCCGAATCGCGACCATGGCAAGCTTGGTGTTGGTAGACACAAGGCTAGGATCAAATACCCCGCTAGTGATTACAATCGTCACAATATCTTCTCCTTGCACTTCGAAGTCCGGGAAATCAGGTGTCGCAGCCGCCAAAAATCTGAGCAGATCGAGACCCGCAAGACGATTGGTTCGAGGCTGCCATTGCGTCGCGATTTTCACTGCAACATGGAGACAAGCCTCGAGTGCAGGGGTCTTAGGAAGGGAACTTTTACCATCAAATCTGTGGCTTTGAAGTTGTCGGAAGATCTTAGCGAGAGCATCCAATTCCGAGTCGGATAAAGTAAAGCTCGACTCGCCAGACTTCAAGTACCTAGAGTTGAGCTTCAAAATCTGCTGGTAGGTGGCATCTGGCTTGCCGGCCACGATCGAAACGTAATCTTTCTGGGGCAATTTCTTAGCTGATGCGGATGAAGTTGGTGCAGGTACTTGGTAAGAAGAACTTGCGTCGGGTCGGTATCTCGATTCGGTCCCCATCGGATCGGGCTGATATGGATCAGGTGGATCAGAAGACGACTGTCCCAAGGCAGCGCCCTGTGTACCCTTGACTATGAAATTCGCCGTTTCTTCCAAATAGGTCAATGGCAATCCGTGATCCTGAAGCCATTTAGTAGCAGCCTCGTGAGGATTTTGTGTCACATTGTACGGAAGCTTTAGGGGTGATTTGCCATCCTCGATATCAACATCGAATACATAATCATACTCTTTCCCCTTGTAGCTCACTTTCTGGCCGCTTCCAACACTATCAACAACAGTGCCAACCATATCCCATGATTGTTTAGCGATTGACCAAGAATAGGCAGCCACAGAACCGTCTTGTTCTTTAATCATCTGGATTTGCCCGTCTTTGGTACCAGACTTTCGTTGTAGGAAATCAGGACCTTCCATGTCGGTCTTATTAATTGCCCCAACCGTTTGTTGTGGGATTGCGGATGACTTGACTGCCTCAGTGAGCTCGCGCTGGACAGCAGCATCAGCCACTCGTTCTAAATCAGTCGTAAAAATCCGGGCAACCTTGTCGCTAGAACCGGCAATGATGTCTCCGTTATCACAAGTTGCGACAGACCACACTGACACCGCAGGAAGAGTTATAGTCTGGATGCATGAAGAAGCCTGCCATACTCTGACGGTGCGATCTTCACCCGAGCTGACAAATTTCCCATCAGGCAGCACCGCCAGAGAATATATGAAAGCTTCATGACCGTGTAGTTCTGAAATCAGGTCTCCATTTAAGGTCCATACGCGGATAACACCATCGTTGCTGGCAGACAGAAGTTGCCCATTGGTACTGTGTCCTTCCGGGATCTTTGCCAGGGCTCGGCAGACATCTCTTGCTGAAAATTCTGCCATCACCTTGGCTCGGGTATCAAAGACACGTATCCTTTTGTCAGCACATCCTGGACCTCTTTAGTCTGACCTTTGCATGAAGGTTGAGATGACACACCTGTAACAACGATTTCATGGCTGTAAGCTACCACGGCCCACACTGTACCTCGATGACCAGGAAATTCAACTTCAGGCTCCCATTGTCCTATTCGCCAGAGCTTAGCCGTGCCATCCCAACTTCCGCTCACGATCCAGCCTTCGTCTGTATTAACATCCAGGGAGGAGACCTGGTTTGCATGCCCAATCATGAGCCCATCTGCATTGCTTTCTGCTGTTGATGCTGGGCGTCGTGCCTCTATGATAGTGTCTTGACCACCGGAGATGACCAAACCTTCTGGATACTCTTCTGTCGGCGGCACATAAGCAACACATGTCTTGTATGCGGCACCATGAGATGATTCTGTCGATTCGTAGGTTGGAGGATTCTCAGCTGTCCGCTTCCATGTTTTTGTTGTTCCATCGCGGGATGCTGTTATTGCAAAATTGGGGTCTGGCAGTGCAACCGCGCGGACCTGAGATCTCGTTAGGACTCCGGTTGCCTTGCGGTCGTATGGAATTGCATAGACATACATCGCTGGAGTGGCCGGTGAGCACAGCGGAAAGCTTGAACTCCCTCATCGCAGCAATCTCAGCACTTTCTGATGCACATCCACATCTACACCAAGATTAATGATGATGCTTGCTAACGGAAAGATTATTAGCTCTCCGCGCTGAATACCTTTGGAGAAATGCCAAGCATAGATTTGGAGAAAGTGTCTCGCTTAGTCATCAATTCTGCTTCAGGCGGCAGTATTCTGGGCGTCACCTGAAATTGAGCGTAGACATGGTTTGGCAACACTTATTTTCGACAAACATAGATTTTTTCGACGATCACTTTGATGCGGGATCAAATCGTTATCTTATGCTGTCACCTGTTCGCTTCAGTCTCTGACTTTTATGCTTGCATAGACGGGAAACAGTTTGAGCAACAACTTCTTTGACGAGGCAGGGTGTCAATGAGCACTCTTTACCTAGCGTCCGGAACATTGCAGCGCTGCTTGTGTAGCACTTAGTGCATCTGCGGTCTTACATCAGTCATCTCTCCCTGATACTTCTTCCCTCCTGCATCATGGCTTCTGGTAAGTTCTCGACATTTGTTACCGCGCATCTAGTGAGAACCAATGCTGATGGCCACAGATAACCCAAAAGTAATACCACTGACCTGTCATGGTCATTCTCGACCAATCACACATCTGAACTTCTCCTCTGTTGTCGAGAATGATCAATATTACTTGATCTCTGCCAGCAAAGGTACAGATCAGATTGCCGTACGCATAGACTTACTCACTTATATCAGACAACCATCCTATGCTTCGGGATGGTATTACCGGAGATTGGTATGATATGCGGTGCTTTAGTTTCCTATGACTCTGACAAAATTAGGATCGGCACGTTCATTGGTCACAAAGGCGCCTGCTGGTCTGCAGCACTCTCGTCCGATGCTACATTGGCAGCGACTGGATCTGCTGACTTCTCAGCGTACGGCTGCCATTTCTACAAGGTATCTCCACGCTAATTGGACTCGTAGAAAGGTATGGGATCCGCAGACTGGCGAGTGTCTCCACACTCTAGCACACAAACATATTGTCCGCTCTGTTGCGTTTCCTCTTCAGTTCACTCCAGGTTGCGTAGCAACTGGTGGGCGTGAGAAGAGACTGCGAATTTTCGATCTCACGAGAGGGAGCACCTCCTCGTCTCCCACCTCACCAAATGCTAGTGGAGGGGGAGGCGCAGAAAGTAGCATCGAGGGCCACGAGCTTGCACCTGACACGCACGGCGATACCATCAAATCTGTTCTATGGAATGTGGATTACAACATCATTACCACCGCTGACAATAATAATCTACGATGGTTTGACCTCAGATCTCAGAAACCGATCTTCACTTTTAAAACCAAGGACGAAATTATGTCATGTGAGCTCAATACCTTACAGACCATGGGAAATGGTAATCCTGGCGTTATCAGTGTCGCAGCTGGGAAGTCGTGCTACTTTTTCGATGGTGGGAGACCTGGAGAAATGCTAAAAAAGATGGATTTCGATCAGGACATCGCCAGCGTGGCGATTAATCCTCGAACTCGTAAGGTTGTGACGGGTGGGAAGAACGAGACATGGGCGCGTGTCTGGGACCTACAGTCAGAGGAAGAGCTCGGTAAGGTTTTGGTCTGGAGCCGGTTTTAGGTTTTGTAACCTGACAAAAGCAGAGGTTCAAAAAGGACATCACGGCCCGATCTGGTCAATCCAATTCTCGCCAGACGGCAATCTGTATGCAACAGGCAGCGAAGATGGAACAATAAAGTTGTGGAAAGCGTGCAAGGAGCCATATGGGCTGTGGCGATGATACCACTGGGCTTGTTTAATTTGGGTACAGGCGTATCCTTGAGGCGTCGGGCAGTAATTGCCAGTAAGCGGTGAGTAAAGCGTAGTAGACAGTGCTTGTTTGATGGCAAATGCTGACTTCTGGTGAAAAGCCAGTTTCTTCTTTTGACTGCCTCCACGTTAGATTTCTAGGGCGGATGTGGAAGATTATGTAAGCAATCAGCAAAAGACAAGCGAGAGATGAAGCTTGAGTCAATGCTTACGGCATATTGCACGGGGAAAAAGGAGCCGTACTATCTTTGGGTGCGACAGCTGTCACGAAGCTTTCCTGGAAACCCTTTTCCCGTGGCTCATCTTCCCGAGAGCGTAGTACGGACGTCCTCATTGAAGAACGATTCCAGGGTTCATCTTGGTAAGGTAAAGCTCTTCTTGATTTGCGGGATCTCAGAAGGCTTAATAAAACAAGATCGAATCCTTGAGCGTATAGATCTCTGTCATTTTTGACGCGAAGAATCTGAGAATTTGTGGTTGATGACACCTTTTTTCGTGTGGAAACAGATCGGTTTCATTGTAGAGGGAGATCTGTAAGGGTCTTCTATCGGAAGCCCAAAATAAATCACGCCGGCGCCATTTGGTTATCGTCCGCCAGACCGCCATGGTGTTTATCATACGCGGGCCTCGCAGGCCGAAATGGGTAGAACATGCGGCTTCTCCCGCCGCTTCGACTGAGGAGAAGAGCGAGTGAATGGCCCTGCTGCATGAAGAGATTGGAAGGCACCGCATCAAGGGCTGGATGGTTGCTTAGAGGGAAGGGGTCTGATTACACTTGCTTTCTGGTGTTGATGGGACGAGGAGTAAATGGCAAGGAGCTTATCTTAGAGACATTGCCTTTAGAAGATCGAAAGACAGATAGCAGCACAGATCAGACAATTATTTTTATGTTTTTAAAGTTCGCATTTATTGCTTGCATACGTGTGAGAGCTATGAAAACCAGCCGGACAGCCAGCAATCCCCCGTCCTGCGGTCACAAGTTGTGAGGAACTGGACTTCAGCGATCTCACACCTTCTCTTCGCTCGTTGACCAGACCTGGCATGACGACGGAGCGGTTGATGAAGCAGAAGAGCGTAGATAGAATCGTTCGATAGGATAGGCGGATCAGACTTCCCGTGTTGTGGGATGAAAACGAACGGCGTGGTGATGACAGTGACGGAATTCTGGAGGGTGTATTCTGCAGCTTGGGTCTGCAAAGGATGGAAAAACCGAAAAAGTAGCGAGAATAAGCACAGCACCGAGTCACTCCCTAGAACCTCTTGTTTGGACCGGCGGAAATGGGTCGCATTCATGGCCATGCTTGGCCGTGAACGTGAGGACCGGTTTGATCCATTTGATCTGTTGCTGTAGCTTCCATGTCGCGTTCTTCGAGGGCATCGGCTAGTCGTATGAGGTTCGCACGGGCATCGCGTTTGGAGAGTGAGTCTGTTCCTCCATTAAGTGGGATTGCGGTGGTGAGAGCGATGAGGAGGGAGGTGATGAGCGTGAGAGAGAGAGATTTCATTCTGAAGATTTTGGTGGTGGACTTGGGGAGATTTTGCTGTTGAAGTTGAGGAATTGGCTCGTTAGATCTTGTGGGATTGATGGAGACTTCTGAGAAAGGGCACATCTTTATATTCGTCTCAGAGCTACCGGGTCATCGTGGGATAGGACGGAGCCTGTGGGACAAACGTATTGTATGACAGATGTCGATTGTATGACACCAGCATGGGTGCCAACAGACGAACCCGAGATTCTTTGGACAGACTGGTCCATGGTTGCAACATCCCGAACGACTCGAATGTTGCTGCAGGTGGCCATCGACTCATCGGCCCCGTGGATTTCCAATTGAAAAGACTTGTGAAAGGCAAGAATCACCAGGTAAAGTGGTTGCAATGGGCAGCTGTGAGACGAGTGGTTCTTCTCTTCTCTGAAACCACTTACAGTCGCACGGTGGTATGCTCACCTGCTATCGACGAGCAACAGTACTTCCGAGGAAAAGGGAGAAAAACAAGGGGGAAAAGGGCTGTAAGGGCACATGCAGATCTTTGTGCTTACGCAGAAGATACGCGTCTTCGTGTCAGTCAGTCCTCGACGCACCTCTCGCAAATGCTGCGGTGCTTGTTGTTGTTGTTGTCAAACTTGATGGACTTGGGCAGCGCACCGGCTCTTTGCAGTCAGCATCTGCCTGTCATGTGTATGACAGCCTTTACAAAATCCCATTTCCAGAAACGTGGTGTCAGGACTGGAACTGAAAAGGAGCTCAGATTTGCCCCTTTATTAGATGGATCCTTTGAGCATGTAGGCCTCGGCAAGCCACGATGTTTTGTCAGCGACGTGGGGACAAAATCCTTCTTACTCGAGTGTTGTGCAGGCTTAACGTTATGCCTCGAGACAGCGACGAACTTGATAAGAAGCCTGTGAAGCCATATCCAGAGAATTCCCCTTTCCCGTTTCTCCTTTGAATACCAATGTCTGTGGAATTCATTCCTGCTTCTCAAACCGGGCCCGCTGATTCCTGAGTGGCGCACAACCTTTGATTGGAACCGTCCTCGCCGTCGTTTCTTGTTCTTACCCTCACCGCCACTCTCTATCATCCACTTTCCATGGTGCTCGTAGCCTAGCGTCATGTCTCGATGCACGTTCTATCTGCTCTCGCTCAACGGCTCGGCTTCTGACTTCCGAGCCTCGATCTCGACCCTTCCAAATAGTCCCCTCTTTGTCGGTAAGGTACATCGCTGGGTGGAGCCTCCTACAATGTACATCGATCCACTCAACACAACGGCTTGGGATGTGTTCTTGTTATTCGCTGGCTCAGTCGAGCTACCAGCAGAGACGAAGACCTATGTCAAGGCCGATTGGAAGCTCGAAGCCGACGCACCACCACCCATGCTAGGCGCTTTCTCAACCACGAACCAACGGCAATCTCGCCCTAAAGCAGAGGATGTTCCTCCTTTGACAGGCAAATGGGATCATCCAGATAAACCTGACCCAGGCATACACCAAAAATTGGACTATTCGCCAGAACTGCAAGACTGGGTTCGCACCTTTGGAACACGAGAAGGAGAGGGGGCTGTATCGATGCTTAACCTCCTTGCGTACCACGATGGTAAACGCGAAACGTACATGAAGTATGTCGAAGCGTTTGGTGCCTCGGTCGGCAAAGCGGTAGGGTCTGAAGCGAAGATCATTGGTCATGTCACAAGCTGCTCATCGACTCCGGATGGTGAAAGAGAATGGGAGGATGCAGCGATCGTGCACTACCCTTCGATATACCATTTTGCGGACGTGCTGGGCAATGAGGAATATCAGAAGCTTGATGTCAAATACAAGGTTGGCACTATCAAGGATACATGTATCCTGTGTTTGACGGGATTTTAGAGATTGAGAGATCGACTTTGAAACATACCATAGCATATCCGTCACCAATATCTAAAACAATCGTTGCGGAGCCAGTTGTGGCATTGGCTTGCTTGCCCACATGAATCCATACCGGTGAAGAGGGAGCGCTGACTAAGCTGAGAGTTCTTCGATTTCCGCTCCGAGCTTCCTACAACATCTTTTGGATTCCTTTCTCAACGACCACATGAAAATAAGAGATCGCGGGACCCATGAGCTTCCCTATCGCGTTCCTGCCTCTTCAGCCATCGGATAAACCCAGAATCCCATGCTGTATTACTGTTCATGTCCGACAGATCGGAATTCCGAGCGGGGGTCACGTGATCCAACCTCATTTTTTACTAACCGTGACCTCATTACCAGACCAATATCCTCTGAAACACCGGCAAAGATGCCTTTCCTCTCAGAGAGCTTACGTTAATACATCTCAGAAGGAGAAAGGCGCACCGAGCACGAGGCAACAAGCGAGAAGAACTAAAAACCCGCAACCATGGGCTCCCTCCCCATGACCAACACCACCCTCTCCCCCACCCTCAACTACACCGAACCTACAACGGCCCACCTGCCTGCCATCCTCTGCCTCCATGGCGGGGGCTCCAACTCCACCGTCTTCAAGATCCAAACCCGTCGCCTGTACTGGCGCCTCTCCTCCCGCTTCCGCTTCGTCTTCGTGCAGGGTCCCGTCGAAGGCGAGCCGGGGTGGGGGATGCTCCCCACCTTCGCCTCCCTTGCACCCTTCCACCGCTGGGTGTCGCGGCGCTTTAAGCCGGGGGAGGGGGGTGACGAGGTCACGCCGAGAGGGGAGGTGGAGGTTATGGATGCGATTATCCTGCGGGCGATGGAGGAGAATGGTGGGCGGGGTAGCTTCGTGGGCGTGATGGGGTTTAGTCAGGGGGCTAGGCTGGCGGCGGGGCTGGTGTTGAGGCAGCAACTAGAGATCAAGGAGTATGGAGGCAGTAAGTGGGGGTTTAAGTTTGGGGTTGTGATTGGGGGGCCTCTCCCGCCCATTGGGGTGATGGCTGATGAGGGAATGGAGTTGGATTACAGTGTTATGGGCCAGGTGCCGACGGTGCATGCGTGGGGGAGGGAGGATCAGGTGAGGCAGGGGGCCAAGGAGATGGCTGATGCGTGTGACAGTCCGAATACGTTTGTGATGGATTTTGCGGGCGGGCATCATCTGCCGCTGACGGATCATGAAGCCGATGAGCTTTGTGGGTTGATTGTTGATGCGTGGCATGCGGCGGGGGGCAAGGACCAGAAGGGGCTGCTGAATACGTTAGGGTGGGAATATTAAGTAATTGTTGATGATATATCCATACCTTCAAGGAGATGGTTCTTACCGCGTCAACTATGTCTTTCCTTGTTTGCAGGAGGATGCATGCTCTGCTAGAGCGAAGGTTGGTCCAATAGAGAAACGCTTAACATGCCCATGTTACGTGGGATGTGCACAGCGTTGATTGGGAGCCCATCTTGCTGAAGATGGAAAACTCCTTGCAGGTCGGAAGGCAGGGCTGAAGTGGACATCAATTTCGTATTTACTGAGTGGCAGGTGTATCATCTTTGCTACACGTTTTCCCTTCTGACCCGTTCGAATCCAAAGCAGAGAAGGATCATAAGCTGCCAAAGTGGACAACGGCGAGCCCTTGCATGGCTTTCCCACGTTTGGCAACATATCCTTCCTCCACCATTCCCCGCCAATTGAACAGCAACGGCTCCTCGAACTTGTTGCGGTCCCTTTGCTCTACGCACCATCTCCCCAAATGCCCACAACTCCCATCGCAAACCCAATACCACTCACCAGCGCTCTTACGCCCTGTACCCTCCTTTCCCTACTCATCTCCATCTCCACCTTCTCGCCATTTACACTCCGCTCATCCTCATCTTCCACCATCACATACGATTTGGACCCGTTATTGGAGCTTCTCAGCTTTGGAAACCGCTCCAATCCATTGTACCAATACTCCACTCCCTGACCCCCCAAGAACGCCATCAACGCGGTCCATAAGAGGTAGGGGTGCTTTCCTCTAGCCGAAGCGAGGCTATAGCAAGTTATAAGGGAGAGAGAGGAGATGGAGGCGAAGGTTAAGACGTGGCGTGTCGTTGCGGTTTGGATTTGGGTGAGGGTGCGGGAGGCGGAGGAGGCAGTGGGGAGGAGCGCGAGGGAGGGGAGGGTTATTGTGGAGATGTTGTATGAGATGCCCTGAAAGTTAAGATCAGCAGAGGTTTAGAGCTTGGTGAGAGGCTGGCTGATGATCTGGAAAAGGTGACGTGAGGAAATAATGGCGGGTACCTACTGTGAGGAGACCAAGGGATATTGTCCCGACGAACTTCGTGATGGTGATCGGGCACACCATCTTGACAAGTGATATACCTGTAGATGGATAACGACCGGTGTGTGCGCTCTAGAGCTCGCCGCGAAGGATTTGTTCGAGTCGCAGTGTTCTGCACTTTCGGCAGCGCTAACGGCCGCCAATGACTTCACCGTCAATCGGATATCCTCCTTCACGACGCACCCTAGTCTATCAGGGAGACTCTAATATCAAAGGTCTTTCATTCGAATCACTCGCTTCACATAGTCACCGAGCAGATCAGTTCACACAGAACTATTGCGACCGAGGCCGTCTTCCGCACGTACCTCGGCCGTCTGCCCCCGCTCCTATCCGCGGCTGCGAGGAAATTGATATCGAGCTTCTTTTCCATTTAATGAGCGTTTTCTTTTCCTATTGATTGACTGGAGGACTTGATTGTATATGCTGTCTCGCTCAATCATTTGTTCTGTACCGCCGCGTACAATTCTTTCTAAGCAGTCCCCCCCTTGTATTGTCAAGGTCTTTAATTGCGACTGGCCTTCCGCCGGATCCTATACTGGACAGAGCAAAGCCCTTTCCTGCCTTGTACCGTCTTCGAAAGCCAAGAAGCAAGTTGTCGAGAAAAAGGACCTCCAACTAAAGCAGCGTGATCAACGCCGCCACATCTCCATGGCAATGAAGAAGTCAGACTACCTTAGCGATGTCTGGAAAGACGGCATCTTCAGTAAGCCACACCACTTGAACTCCTGTTTCAAACACGGTTGCTCATCATTTCAGATGACAAAGTCGTCTTCTGTACCGGCGGTAACGGCAGCATCTGCAGTGCCCAAGTCCGAGCAATGGTCCACCTCGGAGCCAATGCCTGCATCGTCGGCCGAAACGTCGAGAAGACCGAGTCCATGGCTAAATCCCTCGTGACCGCTCGTGAAGGCTCGAAGGTCCTTGGAATCGGCTCGGTGGATGTACGGGACCCAGAGAGTCTGAACAAAGCAGTAGAGAGCTGCGTCAAGGAACTCGGAGGCATAGATTTCTGCATGTAAAGAAGCACACCCCCCCTGGTTCGACTCAACTCACACAATCACTAACCAACCCCCTTCTCCGCCACCCCAGAGCCGGCGCAGCAGGCAATTTCCTCTCCCCCATCTCCCACCTCTCCCCCAACGCCTTCAAATCCGTGATCGACATCGACGTGCTAGGCTCCTACAACACCTTCAAAGCCGTCTTTCCCCACCTCCTAAAATCCGCCTCCACCAACCCTTCCGCCTCCACCGGCACCGGCTCGGTAGGAGGCCGCATCGTCTTCATCTCCGCCACCATTCACTACACCGGCGCCCCGCTGCAGACCCACGTCGTGGTAGCCAAATCCGGCATCGACGCGCTTTCCGCCAACATCGCAATCGAGTACGGTCCGCTCGGCCTGACCAGTAATGTCATCGCCCCTGGCCCGATCGGCGGCACCGAAGGAATGGAAAGGCTCAGCCGGAGTGAAAACGCCAAAGCGAGTATGAAGAGGATCCCTTTGGGGAGGTGGGGGAGGGTCAAGGAGATTGCGGATGCGACGGTGTGGTTGTTAAGTGATGCGGCGAGTTATGTGAATGGGGAAACGGTAGTAGTGGATGGAGGGGCGTGGAGGACGAGTAGTGTGGGGGGACGGGGCAGTGGGTTTGACTATCCGGACTTTTTGTTGGGTGGGGGAGTGGTGGAGGGGGTTAAGGGCGGGAAGAGGGAGACAGCGAAGTTGTGATCAGCAAGTCAGGTAGTTTAGGGCCGGGGGGGGGGGAAACGGCGTCAGATATAACCATTGACAACATGTTTGTTTCAATTGTGTTCGGCTAGTCATGGTGCAAGATGTTGGTTTATCAAGCATAAATGCAAACGAATGTAGGAAACATAATTTGGGCTTGGCAAGGTGATGTACAACAGCTATCCGTCCTGCCACCTAACGAAGAGCAACGCCAGAACCGATATCACAGTCTAATAAACAACATCACCAAGGTTGTCTGGTTGAGCTCAGTTCTCTAGTTCTTCTCGACCACGATGACATCCACGTCCTCATACTGAGGAGGCATCTCTCCATTTTCCATCAATGCGTCTTTCTCGTCCTCCTCAACAGCAGCCTCAATGTTCCGAGGGCTGCCTGCACCATCACGTCTCGAGCGGCGGTTTGAGAGATAGGCCCAAGCCTGGCGGACTACTAACATAAGCGTAATTGCGAGAACGCTACCGAAGATGATGGAGGCGGTCTTGATGAAACGGTGGAAATGACCATGTCTGTGGTGCGCGTGGTGGTGTGATTTCTTGTGATCCTGCTCCGCACCTGCCTGAGCTTGTTTCCGGCCGGGACAGGCATTCTTGATCCATGTCTTAGCTTTACCAGCATGAGCCTTGGCCGACTCGATCATCTTTCGAAGGCGGTTGGCGATGATGGCACGAAGGCGGCAGATCGAGGTAATACATTTGTTGGCACCTGGTGACTGTGAATAGGGCATAGTGGTAACTCTGGCAATATGAAGATGACCCCAGGAGTGGATCAGGTCGATTCTCACGGTATCGACTTTGACGGCGACACCGTGAAGGTCAAGAATTGTGAGTTGAACAGGCGTGAGAGCAATATCGGTGACCTCAGACATGCTTGGTAGAACTTCGAGGGCATAGCCGAGGCGGAGTGGCTCGGTTTGAGATTGATCGAGAGCTGAGACTTGCGAAGCCTTCAAGGCGGTGGGAATAAGAGTCTTTGGAGGAGGGAAGACTGGCTGTCCGTTGATCTGAAGGAATTGATCATCATCGGTGATGTCAAATTCGAGGTGCTTTATGGTGTCAGTTTCGTGGAAGATCAAAGGGTCAAGCGGACATACAATACTGATTGGAGTGTCATTCTGAGTCCAGACGGAGCCATCGCCATTGGCACCGGCAAAAGGACAGCCCGGACAATCGAGCTCAACCACTTGATGTTTCAGCGCTGGATCTTTGGCAGCCTGAGAGACCTCGAGTGGGACCAGGAATGCAGATGTCTGCCAGGCGAGAACGCCGGTGGCGAGGAATGATTTGAACAACATGCTGTGTGAGTATGTTGAAGAAGAAGAAGAAGAGTGTTGATTTGGATGAGGAGGAAGCAGGCAGCGGAGGAGAAGGAGGAGGTCGACGTTGTGGCGGAGTTCAGGTCACAGCCTGACGCAAGCAGTTTAGCGTCGTTTCCAATCCGCAACATCAATGCTCCTCGACTCGCAAGCCAACTTGGCAACTCATCCACATCTGGAGCAGAACCCGCTTGAGGTATTGGAAGTATAGTATGCATACTTCACAGCCGTGAGAAATCTCTTGGTCTTCCGCCCACAATAGCATTGACGGCTGACGCCGCCGTCGTCATCTACCCTCGACAGAGCACTGGCTTCGCGGACTTGCTTGGCTACGAAACCGTGAACCGACTCCCTTTACATCGGTCACTCGCGAGCTCTCTCGCGCAGTCCATATTGCGCAGCATACTGATCCGTGATATTTCACGCGAATCCGGGGTTTCGTGATCGATCACTGGGAGTTTCCTCCCGGCACTACCATACATGCCAACGAGCTTCAAGGTAAGGTAGGCCCTCCACACAGCAAGTATACCGCATCAGAGTGGTACGCTTGGGCCCTGGCACTGGATAAGATTGGACAAGTCCTGACAGTTCTGTTCCCCTCCTTGCCTTGCAAAGAGAAGCGACTCTTGGATTACCTGCGGAGCATAATCAGAGGCGAGGAAGGCAATTTAATATGTCTCGTTTCGTGGACGCCCTGATTGAGAAGTTCAACTTTTTCCCCAGAGCTGAATAACGCACCCTTGCATGATGTAGATATATCACGTGGAGCTACAGGACCTTCCCAATGGGACCTTTATGTAGGGCTTCAGCGAATAGGAACTACCTTCTCCTCTCTCAGCCTTGTTAAAATTACCAGGCACATCCACCTTCAATCTCTGATATAGATCCGCTGTATGAATACTTTACGTATTCATGGCTGAGAATGATGTCCTCGATCGAGATACAGTTTCAAGCCTCCTCAACCCAGCTGAAAAAGCCGTATTCCAAATTAAGGAATGCTGACGTTCCTGGGCTAATTGCCATCGTTTGACTCTTGAAGGACCACTCTCAAGAACCCAGGACAGCAAATCAGGCAGTCAGCCTTGCCTTATCGGCAAAAACATGAAGTCCAGAGCGCCCCGCGCACGTCTCGATAATTACGGCTCGCGAACAAAGTCTACTCAGCAGACATGTCGACCAGGAGCGCTGGCTTCCCACGCCCTACATATCGTTCCGTGACTCCTCGGATACTATTGAAGATCTGATGTACACGCGTGTCGAGAAACGAGGTCCAAAAACTGTTACAGCAATCAATCCTGGAGTTTGCCTGAACGCAGGACTGCCAATCCTAGAATTGGAAGCGGAAATGGAGCATTGTGCTGTGGAAGATCAATACAATAGAAACAAACCAATATTACACTCATCACGATTTATGGATGTGGGAAGTCAGAGAAGAGGAGATTCTAGATCATTCGGCGTGGAGACAACTTGCCCAAAATGACAAGTGGTATGGAGACATAGTGATGCCAGCCTTCAGGAGTCATGGTAGCAGAGAACCTATTGCAACTGAATGTCAGAGACCGGGTGGGTCTGGGAGGGAGTAGGCAGACACCAGACTTCACATATGGATAATCATACAACAACAACCGGCGAGAAACTTGCGGATGTGCCGAACACGCTTTCTTGTAAGTATATATCGACGGTCACTGACCCACGAGCTGACATTGCAGGAAGTAAACAGTGCACTTAGTCTTCCTGACCTCCTGGCAAGTTCTCCCATTCAAGATGATATAGACGGGGATACCTCGTATTTCGAGGGCGAGTACAGTTCCGACACTGACGATGAAGTTGAGGATGCCAACGGGGCTGACGACATCATCATCATCATCATCAAGGAGTTTGAGAGTTGAAGAAGAGAGCTATAAGGTCATCATTGCCTACGTTTGGGGGATGCCACAAGGTCGTAAATCACAACCTATAGTTCAATAATGATGATTTCTTCTTCCTTTTCTTGCTAGTCCCGCGTTCCCCACTATGCCACTCTGTCCAGCTTGCGTTTTGATCTCTGCCTTTTTCAGACTTCGAATTTGGTCCTCCATTTGCTCTTCCAAGTAGCTTGGTAGAGCATCCACTAACTATCAGTAGTACCTAGCGCCTCAAAGCTTTCCGCGCCACGTCAAGGGTAAATTCTCCACCCTCACCGAAGAGTTCTTCAAATTTCTCCCATCACAAGACCCCGTGCAGGTGATACCTGCAAATTGTGAGGCCAGCTGCCGGATAGGCTTCTTAGGAGATTCATTGAAGACGGACTGCTCTAAAAGTACCGTAGGAGCGGTGTCACATCAGACACCGCGTAGCCTGGGTTTAGTCGATTCTGACATAAAATTGAGGTAACAATCAGATTACTGAGAGAAGATATGCAAGAGAGAGAGTAAATGGATGTTCGAAGAGAAGAATACATTGCAAAAGAAAGGAGAGAGCGGGGGAGGGAGAGAGCGGGAGAGAGTGTGAGAGAGGGAGAGAGGGAGAGAGGGAGAGGGGGAGAGAGATGTAATGTATGGCATCCACTCGACTGATGCTCACAGTTCGTACTGATCTCTCTTAACAAGCGCCGCAGGTGGTACATACTGTTTCCGTCCGAAAATAAAGTAGTATATCGTAGCGAACAGAATGATGCCCCCGAACATTACGCTCCCCCAGTTCATCGTACTCGGCACCACTGGTGTCGCCAGTGGGAAAAACGCGAAGACGAAGAGTGGGGCCAGAAAGCATAGGGAGGCAATATTGATCGGTATGCCCCATTTGCCAAGGGACCAGCGGCGAGGCGGTAGAGGTTCGCTACGAATGCGCTTGACGAGGACGCAGGTGATAGTGACGATGTACGAGGATATTAGGGCGGAGATGGTGAGGGAATTGATGGCATTCAAGGCGACTGAGGAGCCGATGTTGATCAAGGATAGTGCGACCGTGATGGCAAGGGAGACGTAAATGGCGTTCAGTGGAATGTTTTGGCCGTCTTTGACCTAGGGAAGCAAGTCATGAGCTTGTGTTGTAACACTTAGTGGGTAGGAGTGGTCTACTTACAACTTCAATTGTGCCGGAAAATGGTAGACCTCCATCACGAGCGAAAGACCACAGTTGTCGAGAGGAGGTTGCTATCTCGCTGATGACGCTGCAGGTCAGTGTGACGATCACAATCGCCGTCATCACATCTGTAGCAGCAAAGCTGTGGGTTGCGTTGTAGAAGATCTGGATGAAGGGATAGAAAGTGGGAGTTGCGAGGATGTCCGTAACATCGCCCAAAGTGAAGCACAGCGTGACAACCATCAAGAAACCAAGGCAGCCGTTCACGAAAACTCCGGTCATTATGGCTCGGGGAAGTGTTTCTGAAGCATTCTTGATCTCCTCCGCTGCCCCATGGTTTAGCACCGATACTCAGAGGCTGCCGGCCCTGCATCACTCACACATATGTACCGCACAATCAAACCCCGCCATCGAGGCAATTGTACCAGACAAGCCAATCATCACAGAGCTTCCGGTACTGCTCCAACCACCGTTGTTAGCGAATTCAGTGAAGACGGCCTTTGCGCTATTCCGAGGCGCCAGAACCCACAAGGGAATGATAATGGCGAAGAAGCCCACAATGTAGATTATCAGGATCAAGGTCTCCACAATGGGCAGTTTCCTGGCCAAAAAAGTGTTGAAAAGTGTGGCAAAAACAGCAATTGCGATCACAAACATCGTTCCATGCCAACGCTCAAACATGTAGCTAGAGTCGTTAAGGATCAACAGTCCCTGGATGATAGTGCCCGCGAGAAAGGCTGTGGAGGCAATGGAACATTGCCATCCTGTCGCCACGAGATAACCTGTCAAAGGGTTTTCAGCAGGCATTCAGCACGAAAGCGAGGTAAGGGAAGTACCAGTTATGTAGCTTAGATATTTCTGCGCATTTCGAGGTGCAAATTCAGAGACCCAATGATATTGACCTCCAGAAGTCGGTGCCCTAGTGTTAGATATGGGTGACTGCGCCTTCAATGTCAAGCACTGAAGACTTACATGGAGGCCATCTCGGATATGCTAAGGTATACAAAAGTGAAGCCTGCAATTACTATGACAAAACCCCAAACTAATCCGGCGGTGCCGCCATCTGTTAAGCCGAATGAGAGCAAGCTATGCTTGAGGTTAGTTTTGGTGGTAAATATAAGTAAACATGTCGAGGGCCCTCACGTCAACACAAACATCCATGTCCCGATAAGTGTACAACCAAAGCCCAAGATTGGTATGAACTGAAAGTTCCGCTGTATTTGTCAGTAGGGGCACTTCCACCACAGAGTATGGTGTGTTCCTACACGCAACACTTGGGTTTTGCCCAAAGCACTCATGTCCTGTTGATCGGCAATGGTGCCCATATATTTGACCTGGAGATGGGATCCACTGTGGCCATGTTCCCCATCTTGTTGGCTTCTGTCGTTTTTGACCCTACTCTGGGAGATGCTTGCTGATTCCATCGTGAAGGAACACGAAATGCAAAGACAGGATCGAAAGATGGTGGAGATAAAGTGGCAGTCCACGCCGCGGGGATATATGTTGAGCAAGTAAGGCAAGAGAGAACGAGAAAGTGAAGAAGAGCGATTGAAGACACAATTCCTCCCAAGCGAAATCGACAATTGGAATATTTTCTCATGTCCACAGGGCCCAGGCCCGAGGCCGGGTGCCGCAATTCGGGAGACTGGTGGCCCTGAGCCCCGGTGGGGAGCGCCCACTTCTAGCTTATCAGTAGCAGATGGCACCTTGAAGCTGTCCCGTGTGCAGCTGGTGCGCGCGTGTGGTGTGGTGTTGGGAGTGATCCGCATCGCTGCAGTAGCTTCAAGGATTAAGTCAACGTATTGGTTCGTTTGTTTGAACATCGCCTTCATTTGTCGCTCCGCCCCTCCGCCTCCATCTTGTCTGTCAACTTGAGACGATGGGACCCGTCTTTGATCCTAGGCGACCCTTCTACCGCTCCTCCCTTCCCATATCACCTGGGGTCCCAATTGGGCTCTTGAGTTACACTTGCTGGGGTTTATGCTGCCTTGCATCCCCACTTCCTCCCTTCGAATGGAGGCTGTGGTGGAATGTTTCGGTCCTGCCAGGTATATATGCCGGTTCCTCCCCCTTCCCGGTAGTCTTCTCAGTTTTCCACTGGTCAATTTACCCTAGGTTAGCAGTCCCTCGGTGTCATTATCAAGCTCGCTCTGATTGTCAATCAACCATCTCTTCATCCTGGTCCTCGAGCTGCTCCTGTTGCTTCCTGAATCGTAGTTGACGGGCCTGTCGCTAGGCGTTGATCTTGTCCTTGTCACGCTGGCAACGCAGTCTGAATTTGATTCTGTTGCGCTCACGTTGTTTATCGTCCATGTTAGCCTTCTTGTTTCGTAAGTAGGCATTTCTCTGCCGTCTCTTCTCTACCTTCTGCTCTCTACTAGATGCTTGACTTGTTCGGTCCACAGCTGCCTGAACCTGGCATGATTCCTGCCGGTGAGAATGGAGAGAGACATCTTTGAGTAAAATGGAGGGACGACATTGTTCCCATACTCCACACGAGTAGTCTCTGGAGTAAGTACTTTTGTGGCGAGCACGTGAGAAAAATCCGCCCAAGCATAGGAGCACGGCCCTCGGGCCGACCCTCGGGCCCCACGGACACGTGCCACGCCGATCTCGCACGTAAATTTTTCCGACTTTCCATTGCTTTCACTTCTGATATTTTGCAGTTGTCATTATGGATTTGCAGCTCGCTGTCCATCAAAATGGTACAATTACCAGATCCCACCATAGACCTTGACTGGTCCGGTTACGTTGGTTCGATTCAGTGGCATTTCAGCGAGGTCACAAAGAGACATCCGGACCGAATATGTGTGGTAGAGACGAAGTCGTCCGAAGCTCCTGAGAGGAGATTTACCTACAAACAGATCTATGAAGCAACAAATGTTCTGGCACACTACCTCCGCGATGCAGGAGTTACCAATGGAGACGTTGTCTTGATTTGGGCACATCGCTCAGTTGACTTGGTTGTCAGTATGATGGGCGCACTGGTATAGTTTTCCTTCCTGTTTGCAATTCCTATCCCCCGACCAATTGACATATACTGACTTCGCTCTTTTGTTCTTTCTACAAGGCTTCTTCGGCAACACTGAGTATCCTCGATCCAGCCTACCCACCAACGAGACAGATGATCTATCTAGAGGTCGCTCAGCCCCGTGCATTGGTCAACATTGCAAGGGCAACGGATGACGCAGGACCTTTGGCCCCCATTGTGCGAAGGTATATTGATGAGGAGCTCCAGCTGAAGGCTGAAGTTCCCTCGCTACGCATTGGTGACAGTGGTGTCCTGTCCGGAGGCGAAGTTGGTGGTAAGGATTTATTTGCCCAGGTCAGAACAAAGGCTTCTTCACCGCCCGATACACAGGTGGGTCCCGATAGCGCGCCCACGCTCTCTTTCACTTCCGGTAGCGAAGGAGGACCCAAAGGAGTGCTAGGCCGCCATTTCAGTCTCACCAAGTACGTGGGCTGGATGGCCGAGACGTTCCAGCTCAATTCAGAAAGTCGGTTCACTCTTTTGTCGGGTATTGCGCATGATCCCGTGCAAAGAGATATCTTTACACCTCTGTTCCTTGGAGCACAATTACTGGTTCCTTCGAAGGAGGATATTCAGCATGAGAAGCTTGCAGAATGGATGCGCGAGCACAAGCCAACGGTCACGCATCTGACGCCTGCTATGGGCCAGATTCTAGTTGGTGGAGCGGCAGCAAAATTCCCATCTCTAGATAGGGCTTTCTTTGTCGGCGATGTCCTCACGACGAGAGACTGCAGGAGTCTGCAGGAACTCGCGGTCAACGCCAACATAGTCAACATGTATGGTACCACCGAGACGCAGCGAGCAGTGAGCTACTATGAAATACCGAGCCGGGCGAAGGATCCCAACTACCTGAAGAAGCTGAAAGATATCGTACCAACTGGGAAGGGGATGAAGAACGTACAGCTTCTCGTTGTGAATCGGGAAGATCGGACCAAGCTGTGTAAGGTTGGAGAAGTGGGTGAGATCTACGTCCGTGCCGCTGGTCTTGCTGAAGGTTACAGGGGAGATCAGGCATTGAACGACCAGAAGTTCCTCATGAATTGGTTCGTGGACAACAAGATGTGGGTGGAAGCCGACAAGAATAACAGCAAGGACGAAGCGTGGAGAAAATACTACAATGGACCGCGAGACAGGCTTTATCGGACTGGGGACCTTGGCAGATACCTGCAGTCTGGTGATGTGGAGTGTACAGGACGCGGAGACGACCAGGTCAAGATTCGTGGTTTCCGAATCGAGCTCAATGATATCGATAGCAACTTACGCCAGAACCCCTTGATCAGAGACTGCAAGACACTTGTCCGGAGAGACAGAAACGAGGAACCGACACTCATCAGCTACATTGTACCAGAGCTTAAGGAATGGCCCCAATGGCTCAAAGCTCGAGGCCTGGAGGACGTTGAGGATGAAGGAACTGATATTGGTCCCACAAAGATCTATTCTAAGAGGTTCAGGCGGATACAGACGGAGGTACGGGACCACTTGAAAGGTCGTTTGCCCAGCTATGCAGTGCCGACCATTTTTATTGTCCTCAACAAGCTGCCGCTGAATCCCAATGGGAAGGTTGACAAGCCAAACCTCCCCTTCCCGGATATCGTGGAACAGACAGAAGAGGCCTTGGACGAGGATTTGAAGAGATGGGAGTCGCTGACGGAAACTGAGCGAACTGTCGCAACCAAGTGGGCCGATCTCATTCGTGGTCTTAACGCAAAGACTGTTACACCTCAGCATGATTTCTTCGATCTCGGTGGACACAGTATCTTGGCCCAGCAGATGCTACTGGACATACGCAGAGAGACGGGAGCAAATGTTTCTATAAACACGCTCTACGAGCATCCAAGTCTAGCTGCTTTTAGCGCGCAGATTGACAGGCAGCTGGGGCCAACAAATGGCGTTAAACACGGCGACGGTGCGGGAGCGAAGGAGAAAGGTCCTGCGTACGCTCAGTCCCTGGACGAGCTTCTCAAGCAGTTGCCGACCACATATCAAACAGCGGATCCAGCGACGATCAGTGCGTCAGCCAAGCCGACGGTCTTCCTCACCGGTGCAACTGGATTCTTGGGCGCTTATATTGTCAAGGATGTACTGGAACGAACCAGCCGTGCCGTCAGACTGATTGCCCACGTGCGGAGCGTCAAGGATTCAAAGGCTGCACTCGATCGACTACGACGTTCTCTGCAGGGTTACGGCCTATGGCATGACGAGTGGTCGACGCGATTGAGCTGCATTGTTGGCGATCTATCAAAGCCACAGCTTGGCATTGAGCAGCACACGTGGCAGACCTTATCTCAGGAAGTTGACGTGGTGATTCACAATGGCGCCACAGTCCACTGGGTCAGGAGATATCAGGACATGAAGGCCACAAACGTCATCTCCACGATTAACGCTATGAAGCTTTGCAGCGAAGGAAAGCCCAAGCTTTTCGCATTCGTCAGTTCTACAAGTGTTCTCGATACTGATCACTACGTCAAACTCTCAGAGCAAAAAATCAGCACTGGCGAAAACGCTATCACCGAGGACGATGACATGCAGGGCAGTCGAACTGGTCTTGGCACTGGCTATGGCCAAACGAAATGGGTGTCTGAGCAGCTCGTCCGTGCGGCTGGAAAGAGAGGTCTTCGGGGCTCTGTGATTCGACCTGGGTACATTCTAGGCGACTCAGAGACTGGTGTCTGCAATACCGATGACTTCTTGATTCGTATGCTGAAGGGCTGCATTCAGCTATCAGCCAGGCCACGTATCATCAACACTGTGAACTCTGTTCCGGTCAATCATGTTGCGCGTGTGGTTGTGGCTGCTGCTCTCAACCCTCTCCCAAGTGGTGTATACGTCGTCCACGTTACTGGCCACCCGCGTTTACGCATGAATGAATACCTGTCGCTACTCGAGTTCTATGGTTTTAGAGTTCCAGAGGTTAGTTATGACGCTTGGAAGGACGAACTCGAGAGATACGTCTCAGCAGGTGGCCAAGAGAAAGATCAAGAACAACACGCGCTGATGCCGCTCTATCACTTCTGCATCAACGACCTGCCAGCTACGACGCGAGCTCCAGAGCTTGATGACAGAAACGCTGTCAAGATTCTGAAAGCAGACGCCGAGAACTGGACAGGAATCGACGAGAGCGCTGGTTACGGCATCAGCAGGGAAGCTGTGGGCAGATTCCTAAGTTATTTGGCCGAGATCAAGTTCGTGAGCTGGCCCTCAGGCAGAGGAAGGGCACTGCCTGAGGTCAATCTGTGTCCAGTCCAGATGCAGGCGGTTGGAGCTGTGGGTGGCCGTGGTGGTGTATCGAAGTAAAGGGGATAAAGGATGAAGTGGTCAACTGTTTTGAAGCACTTATTTGTGCTGAATGGTATGTCTTCATCCTATGGTCCACATCCTCGAGGATGTCTTATATCACAGCCTCCCTGGGATGTCGCCAACAAACCCCGTCCGCACGCGGGGCTCAGCCATGTCATGGCAGCTGCCCTCCTGTGAAACCAGAGCCTGTGTGCGAGTCTTTCTTCATAACCCACCCACGACCTCAGGCGCATCTCGTATCAAGCCACTTCCAAAGATCGCCAATGGGTTCGCTTATGCGAGGGCCAGCTCTCAGCGTTCACGGCGGCCTCCTTCCTCCTTCCTATACCTTCCTCTTGAGACCCACGTCCTCTGGGGTATTTCGTATCTAAGCCGCTCCCAAAGATCACCAACAGAGGCTATTCGTTGGCTCTCCCTTGGGACCTACTGTACTATGTTATCAATAACTTCTACATGGCTTTGGCAGTTCGTTGGGTGCCGCCGAAGAATCTGTATGACTTCGAAGCTTACGACAGTCGAGACGCATATGTTTTCCCACATAGTCATTCTAGAAGAGCAGCATAGGGGGCGCAAACTTGTGTCAGACCATCGAAGGAGGGCACATTAGTAATTTTCCTCGAAAGACGGCAAACACGCCACGCTAGTATGTATGCCTTCAAGCGAGGTTGAGGTTCGTTTCTTGTGCAGTTTTGTAGTCATGTAGAGCTTTCTGGGCTTATCTAGAGCAGCAGTATTGTCTGGCGTTTTGGTATCGTCTAATTCCATTGACGTCTCGGATTCCCCATTCTTTTCGGAAGCCTTCTATTGTTGTAAGGAGTCGTTCATTTTGCCTAATCAAACGCGGAACTTGCATCCGTTTCATTCATGAAAATTCTCTGGTGATTATTCAATGGTCGATGTTCTGCAATGGCGATGTTTTTTCCATTGTCAGAACAATAGGATTGTCCAATCACGGCTTTCCCAATGCGGACTTGCCGCATCCGGTAACATCTTCACTGCACCACCATCTATTGAGACAATGAACAAATGTGTTTCGCCCATGCCGCATCCCGAATCAATAAGCCATACAATGTTCTCAATCGATCTCAAACGGTCATTCTGTTCTGGAAAAGTGCTATTGAACCTCAATACTCTCGACAGTGCCATGCCACCATTGATCCCAATCAACCATTCTATTGCAACAATGGCCATGGAACCACTTCACCGACTTTGACTGGCGAAGCTGCGATATCTTTCTATTATAAATACCTGCCTCCCCAACCACTTCTACTCCAGATCTCCTCTGTAGACATCATCCCACAGCATCTTCCCCTCTTGTTTGGTCCTGAACCAAGCACAAATCTTCATCACATATCATAACCTCCTTTCCTTCCTGCTTTCTTTCCTTCCTGCCGGTCAGGATCTCACAGAATGGAACGCAGAAAGCTCATTGCAAAGAGGCCATCGCGCAAAGTTGCCGGGCTGCAAATTCAAGCCCCTGCTGAGCAGATGGAGGCCACCACACCTCATCATGGCCAAGAAACCTCCCCCCAGCAGCAACAAGAACAACAAGCTCCTCCACAGCCTCTGAAAAGGCTTCCTGGGCTTCCTGGGCAACCTTTTGCGC
>JAABUK010002967.1_pt1 | contig 29474 bp, 30 predicted proteins | sample 5559141 | NCBI WGS metagenome assembly JAABUK01 (sample SAMN10711869, study PRJNA513367) | rock metagenome | isolation source: Antarctica rocks | place: Antarctica: Victoria Land, Pudding Butte nord | collected 2016-01-03
GATCGTGGACGATGCCTCTGACGAGGCCAGGATGCTCTGTGCTCGAATTTTGAAAGATAAGATGCGCAATGAGCGAGCTGAATACCTATTCGGGAGTGCCAACAACGGTAAGGTGAACGTTTCCGCCTACGAAGCTTATCAATCTGGCTTGACAACCGATGGGTTACAAGTCGTGAAGGATGAAAAACGAGTAGGAGGGTATAGATCTCGAAATTGGGAGATGATTGAGGGTGGCGTGGAGGCTAGTATCAGTCTTTCGCTGTTCGATACCAGAAAGAGAGGTGTGATGGAAGGTTTGCCATTTGGTTATACATCTTGAGTAGTAAAGCGATATTTGATCGGCTATTTCGATTCTGCATACGATGGTGGGATGGTTCAGCGGAACAGATTTTGGAGACTCAACGACATTGCAAGAACTTCTGTTCACGCTTCGTGGGTATTGAGGAGTGATGGATGACGTTGGAAAAATAAGGCCGTCTGTTACAGTTGAATGTCGGTCGATAGATGTCTGATCTACGCGCTATGTCTGATGTACGGCCTTTGTCTCACATGAGACAAGAGATGTCAGCTTAGTAGAATATAGAGAGTTTAGTGCCGACATCTACATGTTAGTGAGCAGGTGGCGGCGACAAAGTGAATTCAAGTTATCAAGTTCTAGCTTTCGTGTGTGTGTGTGTGTGGATCTTGACACTGTTGCAACGCTTGAGCTCCGAGCCAAAATCAAGTCTCAACGTTCCTATCCCACAAGGACATCATGTTGTCGGCATCTCTCGTTCCGATCCCCAGTCACCTCCATGAAATAAGTCATCATGCTGCGCCTGATACGGGACAAGGACTTTGTGGTGGCTGTGCGGCGTCATGGCTCAAGACTTCGTTTATCTCTCAAGGTCTTGCACCCCCGATCATGGTCCTACTCAAATGTCACTAAAAGGTTAGTAGTCTGAGGCGGGTCAATGGCAGAATCTGGAGCAACTGTTGCTGGCCTGCTTAGCCTTACCGTCACTGCGGTAGGAATTAGCCATCGCTACCTTTCTACTGCAAAGAATGCCACAAAACAAGTCCAAGGATACTTCAGAGAGCTCGAAGCTCTGAAGGTGCTCCTTGGCGACTTCAAGACTCTTGATCCCAAGAGCAATTCTGCTGCCACAACTACAGCCCTGGAGGGATGCCACTCTGAGCTAGAACGGCTTCGCTCGAAGCTGCAGAAGTGGAACACAGATACCACATTCTCAGCCGCAATTCATCGGCTGACATGGCCTTTTGCTGAGGAAGAGACGCGCCATCTGATTGAAGTCATCCACCGGTACTTTGGACACCTTCCATGCCGCATTGTCTGTCGACAAGGTGCATCACGGCAACTGTCCCTTGACCGCAAACCCCTATTTGAGTTGCTGAAGGTTGTCTTGGCAACTTTTGAATCTGTCACGGTTGTCCTTGACGCCCTTGACTAGAGTTCGGAGGTCTCCAGTGTGCTAGGATTCTTGCAAGACTTGACGAAGAATTGAAGACATACTGATGGAGAAAGCACACGGAATGTGAGTCGATTGAATTGGTGTCATGATGTATATTGACAATAAGTCAGGTTTTGATGGGTGAATGCCGACCTGGAGTTATTCGAAGATGTCGCAGCTCTCCAGGTATAGAAGTCGCTCTCCGATATTACCGGGGACTTTAGGTACAACCTATGAGCGAATACTACTTTTAATTGGCGACGTAGATAGGGAGCATGCTCTTAGGGTTCTTGAGCTGCCAGCTTTTGCGAAGCGTCCCATGAGGGCTGAAGAGGTGGCTGAAGCTGTCGACGTTGACGATCGTTTCCTCCATCCGAAGGATGTGCTGGAGATATGCGCCAACTAGTCTCGTCGCTCACGTGCAGGACACGAACGACTTGGTACTGGCCCATTACTCTGTGCAGGAATTTATTCTGTCCCATTGGATCCATCAAAGTACAGCTGCCTTTTTTGGCCTCAATCACAAAACAACGCACACAAGAGTTGCAGAGACATGTCTGACGTACCTTCTATCTTTCGAGGGGAATGACTGCTTTGTACTGGGGCATCGACGACGACTACACTATCCTGCCGTATGCTTCACAACACCAGCATGATCACGTTATTCCGGGCATGAGAAATTCACCATCAATGCTCACCTCTTTGAGTCTTGGCTTGATGCGCCATTGGCAGGACTCTAGTTCTTTTGATTGGCCTGGATTCTTGGATCCCGACCTTTTCTACGACTACGAACGTGACAGCTAGGCGGAAACATGTCCTAGAGCTCGGCCTAACCCATCAAGCATTGCTATCATGTGCCTGCTGCAGAGATTGGACATCGCTCTACTCCTTCTTGAGACTGGGAAGCTCATCCATACCCACGGCCAAGACTGCAGAATCCTTCTTCAATTGGCAATCAAGGCGCCAAGTTCTCGCATTGTAAATGGAATGATTGCAGCCGGATGCAACGTGGACGTCGCTTTGCCCAATGGTTTCTCTTGGCATTGCCGCAACCAAAGGAGGTATTCGTATGATCACAACGCTTCTAAGCTTTGGTGCGAATGTTAATAGGCCAGCTGCTCCGGTACGGGGTGCAGGCTCTCCTGATATTAGGACAACCCCAGAATCTGCCTTGCATGTTGCTGCAAGGTATCATCATGATGAGATCGTGGAAATACCGCTCGCGGAGGGAGCAGACATCCACGATGTTGGGGGGGAGTACAGCTCGGTTCTTGGTGCCTTCCTTGGAAGCACCACCATTACGGGATCACTTCTTTGGACCTGGCCAGGCTCTTGCTCGACGCTGGAGCTAAAGTGAATATTCAATCAGCTCACTTTCGACGCCTCTCAACACTTTTTGGCGCCGGCTGCTTCCCCCTCCAACGATCGAATGCGAGGTTGCTAAGGTCTTGTTTGCGGTTGGTGCCAATTTTAAGCAGCAAAATCATGAATGTGGCATCGTGCTGCACAATCTAGCTTCCCCCATGAAGGATCACAGCTTGGGCCGGAAAGTTGTTGACGCACGTACAACGCCTGAGCTTTCTATGGTACCCACATCATGTGGCGTAAGAGTGAATGAAGCAAGCATTGCTGATATCTCCGCAGTGATACAATTGCTGCTCTCTGCTGGGGCTGAATCCAATGCTCATGGAACGCTTTATGTATACACCGTTTGGAATGCAGCTTGGAAGCACCAAGGGCAGTCAAAGCTCTATTATCTCATCAAGGCTGGTGCCGACCTCGACTTGCTTGGGCCGGACTCTGGCATCCCTCTTCAAGCTGTTTGTTCGATGCCCTTCGAATCAGCAAATGGCGTGACTGCGCTTCTCCAAGCTAGCGCAAACCCCGACCTTTGCGATGATGAGGCAGACCGTCCTTTACATGGCACTCGAACGTGGATATGACAGTATCATCTCAATCTTGAAACAAGCGGATGTGAAGCCTCTATCTGGACGGGGGCACGGAAAAGTGAACCGTCAAAGTTCAACACGGAATACTTTATGAGCGATGCGTTAAGTTCAGAGCAGTCTACCAAAAACTGGCTGGGGCTCCGTCTGCAAAGACGCAAATTAGGGTTCAATTCAGAGCATCCTGACTTGGATGTTATCTGCAATAGCCGTGCGGCATGGACAGTGAGTCACGTGACCCGAGAGGACGCTGTCTCTCCAGCCAGAAGGAACAGATCAGGTTGAGCATTCATGACGGGCTATGCTTGCTTCAGCATTTGGGTCCCACTCGTCGAAGCATTACGCTATGCAACCTCTGTAGAAAGGGTTGTATCAAGTTTGACATGCAAATATCCAGAACGGTTGAGGCGAGGCGAAAAGTGACATCAAGTGGTGAAGCAAACCACCTACGACAGGACGAAAGAGACTGCATCCATCCTAGTCGATAGCAGCTCCTTCTCGACGATCGATTTCCTGCCGAGCGTCTCCTGACCCGAAGTCCTGACAACCCGGGCTTTCACTTAGAAATCTGCTCTTCCCCCACTGACTTCCACCTCTATCTTGTCTTTTCTCGACCAAAAAGAATGACCTCCATAACCCTCCCTCCATGCTCTCTAGAGGAGCCAGACCTTGAAGCACAAGTGGCTACTCCATCAACGTCACCTCCGCCGTTTGCCGATTTCCCCAAGAGCAAGGTCAATGCGATCAAGCATCAGCGTGCTCCCTATCCCACAGAGATACCGCACATACCACCTCCAGTCGCGGATCCAGCAATGCCACAAACCGATCTCTTCCGAACATCTGGCGTGCTCCTTCAGAACATCAAGTTCATTCCCGCGCGTCGACGCCTAAAGCAACCTCCTCCTTTATCAGCCAGGTTTTCCTACCCGCTCCCACCACACATAGAGTAGAAAGCATGGCCTCCGTCCTACGAGGGTCTGGAGCCCTCAAGCAGCCCTCCTACTTCGTTATATTACTAGTTAAGTCTCCAACTCTGTTAGCCTCCAGGCTTCATCTTCTCAGCTTCCACCTTAATGTTCAACCCCTATCCACAAATCCAATCTTCACCTTCTAGGCTAAATCATATCTTCAACCTCCCTAGTTACTTATCTGCAAGTCTTTAAATCCTCTAATCTCATCTTCCGAATGTTCATCCTGAAATGCGATTGAACCCACCCACTTGCTCTTCACAATTCACCAGGGAGACGATCACAAACACGAATTTAGAGAAAGGAAAGCAAGCGGCGACCCCAAGACAGCATGGTGAGGATGGTCAATTTGTACCCTAAGAACCTGTACTAAGTCTGCAACTCCCACGCCATGCCACGCCATGAATGCCTCTCTAAGCCATGAATGAAGTGAGACCGATACGCCAGAAGGTGAATGAGACTCGCTGATCGCTATGCCATGCCTCGCCTTGTCCAATGAATGCATCATTCACGCATACACTTTGCAGCAAACAATGACAATCATCAACTCGTCTATAGTGCAGATAAGTGCGACCAACCCAAGAAGCCCAAGCTGCAACCTGCAAACACCAACTCCCACTTCCGCCGTCAACCACCAGAGACAAGTTTCCATCAAAACCTCTCCATCCACTTGTTCCTCACCGTCCACATCCTCGCCCTCTTCCCGTAAACATACATCGGCACGCTCGTCAACAAACACGCAATTTGGATGGCCCCAATCACCAAAAAGACCTGCTTCGGCCCATCCTTATGCAACCATTGCGGGAAGAACAAGCTAAAAACCAACCCGTGGAAGACGTTCTTGCTGAAATTGAGCGTGACGAGCGCCTCTCCAGCGTATTGTCGGTACGAGTCCACGCAGAAGGTGATGGCGGTGGTGGAGCCGAGGGAGCAGCCGAAGGAGATGATGCCGAAAAAGACGGTAGGGACGATCCATTTGTCTTTTTCCTGGGCTGACCAGCCAAAGCCCATCAGGCCGATGGCGGTGGTGATTGCGATAGGTGCGGCCATAACGAGGCGGAATTCGGGTTCGTAGACGCCACCGTTGCGTCTGCTCATGGAGCGGACGATGATGTCGGAGACTTTGCCGGCGACTGCAGTTCCGAGCACGCCGCCAATAAATGGGGAGAGATAGACTAGACCGGTTCCTAGGGCGGAGAAGTTGTAGGTCTCTTTGTTGCGGTAAATCGAGGCGACGGATTCGGAGAGAACAATGAGCCAGCCGATGGACAGTGAATAGACGACTGTAGACCAGAGGATGGAAGGGTATGCGAAAAGAATGAAAGGGCGGAGCATGACGAGGAACCAGTTTGATTTGGACAAACGACCATTCCATGGTTTAAGAGTCTGGACGAATGTCTTTGGTGGTCTGGTTTGAAGGTAGGTGGTGTAGCGCATGGGTGATTGAGGTGAGAAGACGCTGCTTTGAGAAGATGGAAGGGCTGCTTCGGGATCTGGCTTTTCATTCAAAGGATGCATGCCGGTGTCTGCTATGTTCCCTGGCGAAGCATCTTTATCTGGTTGGCCAGCAGTGGCAAAATTGCTGTGATGATCAAGGTAATCCTTGTTCTCTTCTAATAATAGATAAAAGGGTGAGTTTAATGTATGTAGGAGCGGAGTTTTGGGCGCATTACCAGTAGGAGGAATTCGCGCAGCCTCAGAATGAGCAGGGTCATTCGTTGGAAGATCCAGATGCATTTTCCGGTACGGGGACCCATCGAGACTGACTTCTGCGAAATGAGCATGGGCGTTAAGGTCATGCAATTTCTTCTGTCTAGGAGTCTTGACTTCCTCCTCTATGTTGGCGGACGGCCTTCTAGAAGCCTCTTTGGACTTTGAGTGAGAAAGAGGGTGCAAGAGGTTCGAAATGGTGCGATGTCCAGCAGTCGGTCTTCGAGATTTTGGTCGTGGTGTGCGGTCCCAGAAAGTTTCTGGAACGAACAGGAAGAGAAGACTTAAACAGAATCCACCAATGAGGGCAACTATCCTGGCAACGGTGAGGAGGAGCTTTGTAGCCGTCAAACAAGGGACTTACCAAAAAACCCAGCGCCACCCGAGACCTTGGATGATTGCAGCGCTGACAAGAGGAACCAAGTTCTTACCACCCAACAGTAGCAGGGTGTAGATTCCGACTCGGAAAGCTCTCTCGTGGAGAAAGAAGATCTCCGCGATTGTTGCTGAAGGCAGACATTCAACAGGACTGAGTGCTATACCCTGGAGGATTCTTGCAACACTGAGCTGTGGGAAGCTGGGAGCCAAAGCACACCAAATGGCAGAGCAAATGAACAGAATGGCAGAAGCAATGTAGACAGGTCTTTTCCCAAAGAGAATGGCAGTGGGCGACGCAATCACCGATCCAACACCAAGACCCATCATGTAAAGACCTGTGGTTAGTGCCACCCTCTCTGGAGTCACATCATATGTTGCGGCAACATCATTGAATCCGGCGGCCAATATAGGCGTCATACCGCCTCCGAGCATACAGTAGAAACCCAATGAAAGTAAGGCACAGTCTCGTTTCCATGTTGGCCAATTCAATGGATCGTTCAGAGAGTCATCGGGCTGTGGGTCAAGCAATATTTGTCCATCTGCGGTTTTCTTCTTTTCCGCCACGCCTGAATGCAAGGAACCCTGCCTTGATCGAGCCGGAAATGGGGACGGTAACGAGGATGCAGATAGCCGCTCGGGTTGATGTCGAAGACCAAGGGGTTCATTCCGATTCGACGAAAGGAGCAGCACAGTGCCTAGTAGAATTGTTTAATGTAGTCTTACACAACATTGACCAAAAAGAGTACTAACCAGGAACTTCCTCTGTTTCCTTGTCGTTCAGGATTCCCAGGCTCCATTTCTCAATTGGTGGATCGGGATCATCTTTGTATTCCTCCACAGAATCGACCGAGCTGGCCTCGTCTGTGGTCTTCCGGGATGGAAGCAGCCTTTTCCACCCCGTGGGTTGCGACTGTTGTGTCTTGTCTTTCGGGGCAGCCGTGGAATTGACTGCTTGAGCGCCAGCTGCCGAAGTTGATTCCTTTGACATGTTCAGAGAGCTTCACGTGCTCCTCGAAACACAAACACCAGAGCGCAGTAAGGAACCAATGCAATTCGGACGACGTAGGTATCAACTCGCTCAGGTACCTGGAAATCCGCAGAGATTGGTGGGAAATGCAAGTCACGGAGGGGTTTCGTGAGAGGAATGAGTCGAGACTCAGGAATCGAAAGTCGCAGACTTGTTCGTGCTAGAGAATACTGTACGGGAGGGATGACGGTGAGGTGAAGGATAAGTCTAGGTAAGAGTCATGCTGAAACGGGGGTGTGGTTGGAATGAGTAGGAGGCGCAAGGTGGTGTTTGACGAGGATCGGGAGGAGGATCGCAACCGACGATCTTGCCCAGGGCTGATGAAGGGGCCGCTTGCCTCGTACAAGTACTACAAGTACGGATATAACGGAGGAGGGTAGTCCTCCTGCAAGGGAAATGTTGATCATGGGACGAGGCAGACTGAGCACCCTTGGCGGGTAAGGAGAATGACGGGTGTGAAGGAGGAGCGAAACAGGCGGCACACACGGAGGGCAGAGTCAGAGGACGAGTGCGGTCCGAGAGGAATCAGATGCTGGGTCTTTGGCACTCGTATGCACCAGAGACAGAGGCATCTCGCTGCCATTCATGTGTAGCAGTCCAATCCACCATTCCCATTCACATTCTACTGTGGAAATTAGTTACTCTCCTCTTTATTTAGCCGAAACCTGGGGTGCTCCCGCCAGAGAGATGTCATCATTTCAGAATAGAGCGAGAAACCTTAATCCATCGACCTCGCCGCTTTCACCAAGATAAACAGTGGGTGGTGTTCACACATGGACCATTTCAACTCATTGCTCTCAAGTACAGCCTCATGTCTGACACAATCATCGCGGGTTAACGTCGCGCGGGATAGGATGTTGGAGGTTTGACTAGTATCCGGGATTGAAGCTACTACTATGAATAGTCCACCTGATCAATACCCTTGGCCCGCAACCCGTGGTAGTGAGGCGCCTTTTGCTCCGTTCCCAGTGTGTCCACACATGTTTGGTCTTGTGCAAGCAGGAGGAATGACTGCGACTCGTGAGACCAGTATATCACCAGCTTTGTAGGTCAAACCCACATAGCTGAAAGTCTACCCACGTGCAAAACAATTCATTGAGACCGCGGTTGAAGCTTATGTTTATCTTGGGGATTATGCAGCTCACCGGGCGACTAGTCTATCTCAGTCTTGCTTGCTATCTTCATCATCCTTCCTAGGCTCAAAATTCAACTGATTGCCATTGTAGAACTGGTGGGCCTTGGTCTGTGCTTCGATCCTCTGATCTGCCAAAGTTCGAACTCTGACTTGTCCTGGTGGTGGATTTGACGAAGCCGCCTCCGGTTCAGATGGTGCTTGCGGTTCCGAGGCCACTTGTCCAAATCCAAGTACTGTTCGGACACCACCAAAAACTGCTCCCACAGAGCCACTGAACAAATTATAGCCACCCGAGACAGCTGAGCCGATGATGCCAGACCCAGATGGAGCATAAGACTCCACAAATCCCTTCACAGGGACCATCACTAGAGTACAGCTGCCAATGATGTCCAGATCGTCCAACGACTTCTCTTCTTCTGCAGCTTCAATCGTGTGATTGGGCCTTGGCACCAAAATGATCTTCAGGTTGTATGGTGTAGTTTGTTCCGCAGTTGAGTCTATCCAAGGACGTACTTGAGTCGAAATGGTGGCATTCCTGGGAAATGTAGAGCGAAGGGTAGAACCTTCAAACGTCCGAACTTGGATCCTAATCTCGGACGACTTTAAACGCCTGGAAGTTGATTCGGCAGGATGGTCTGCATCGTGAGCCGTTGGATCAAAAGCAGGTTGTCTTCGTAGCTCTTCCAGTCGTCTTCGCTCAGCATGATCGTGCTTGATCTGCGCTTTGATTCGCTCACGTTCCTCCAGTTGCTGCCTTTGTCTTTCTCGCTGCATTCGTGTCCAGTCTTGTTGTGGCGTGGAGTTAGTCAGAGACTTCGTTGATTTGGTAGGACTTTTGCTAGGCGCGGCTTTCCCACAAGTTGGCTGTGGGCCAGCATTAAGTCCCGAGACACTCTCGACCTCAGTATTGTCGGCACTCATTGGTTCATGCTCGTGGTCAGATGCTTCACTTGAGGGGGTAATTGGAGTAATCGGAGTTGGTGCTGGGAGGGTTCGGTCGAGACGTCCAGGTTGTGGTGACCCGGTAGCGACGTGCGAGGCAGCTTCATGGTCCACCGAAAGACCCGGTACTGCAGAAATGACAGAGTCGTCATTCGCGCCAGATGCGGATTGTGGTGGGCGGAAGACGGCTAAGATGCGTGTTTTCAATTGGTCCTTAGTCGAGGGTGTATGCGGTATGACTCCTTTCATGGACCCATTTCTATCATTGTCAGCAAATTGCTGGGCCTGAAGGCAAGGTGCACATACTGGATAATGACCACGGTAGGGACAGCGACAATTGCGCAGAACAAGGAGAGAGATTTGGCCTCTTGGGAGCCTGCAACGATTCGCAAGGCGACAGCGTTTCTTTGCACTGCTTCAGCGATCTATTGAAGATTTGTCAGTCATTGCCGAGAAGATTCGTTGATGATCAACATGCCTGCTCATCATTTACTATCGTGCTCTCCCAAGCCTGGCTATTCTCTTCACCATCTGAACAGCCGTCAGTCCTCATACTGGCTTAAGAAGGTTCCAACAGACCATGGACGAAACAAAGCACCGCCTTTGACTGCTGCACCGCTGATGCGATACCGCTCGGTAAATCTCCTTCATGAAACATAGTAATGATGAACGGTAGACAAATTATTGCAGATGGTTGTGTACTTGGTGTGTAGGATGGACCCTTGAGGATGATGTCTGCCGACTTCCTCATCCAGGAATGTCCAGCCTCCTTTGACAATTGCGGCTACTGCGACATTCAATCCTGATGGACAAGCAGAAAAGCCTCTCGTTACTCCGAGCGATTCTGCGACCAAGGATTACACGCATCGGCCTACGCTCTAGAAATGCATCCAAATCCGTTCGTAATGCACACAATCCAGCAGACGACCCGTCATTCGTATCAGTCGTCGACAATCCAGCTCAGATAGTTTCTACGAAGAAAAGGCACACCGTACTGGGCATATTGACGCTATCTCTCATTCCCTTTACCGCCTTCTGTCTGGGATCATGGCAAGTCCAACGCCTCGACTGGAAGACCAAACTTATCGCCAAATTTGAAGACCGACTCGTTCGGCCGCCTCTCCCATTACCACCTCGGATAGACCCAGCAGCAGTCAGCGAGTTCGATTACAGACGAGTACACGCGGCGGGCAAATTCAGACATGATAAGGAGATGCTCATTGGTCCACGCATGCACGATGGGACGGATGGATTCTTGGTTATCACACCACTGGAGAGGCCTGATGGCGAGAGCACAATACTTGTCAATCGAGGATGGATAAGCAGAGAGAGGCAATTCCAGCAGGACCGATTGGAAGGAGCATTACCCAAAGGTGAAGTCACTGTGGCAGGATTGCTGAGAGAGCCATGGAAGAAGAACTTCTTCACACCGATCAACAAACCAGAGGATGGCAAATTTTACTTCCCAGATGTGAAACAGATGGCCCGAGTAGCGGGGGCTGAGGCTGTGTGGATTGAAGAAACGATGGGTTTGTGAGCGAAGTCTTGTGATTGTGACATTCCTGATGATGCTAGCGCCCGATCTCCTCAAATCCTATGATCGAGAAGACAAAGGAATACCGATTGGCAGGGCTGCAGAAGTCAATCTGCGGAACAACCATACGCAGTATATTTTTACATGGTGAGTAGACGTTTCGCGGGCTCTGTAGTCCCAGCCCGGATGGCTAGTCAATGCTCATTAATCCTGTCTCATTAGGTATTCTCTTTCTGCCGCAACCGCTCTTATGATGTGGATGGTGCTGAAAAAGAAGCCTTCCGACGTCACCAGAAGAGTCCGACACAACACTCAATGGTAAATCTCATTCAAGCCGGTGGCTCATTCCTCATCGGGTAGGTTCAAATCCAAGAGAACTTCATCAGGAAGGAATTCCTGCGCCAACTCTTCAAGACTCTGGCCTCGTCCCACCACTCTCTGCCGCTTCATAAGGGTTAGGACATCCGTGTCGTCAATTCTCTTCCTCCTCTTCGCGTGATTCGAATAAGCTTCGAGGTCCTCTCCAACTTGCTCGAAGAACCACTCAGTTGCCTGTTCAAGTGCTGCTAAGCTCTCTCGACTGATCGTAGGCCTCTTTTTGCCTATCCTCGTCATGGAATCGATGGCAACCCTTCTGACAAGACTCGCTGGCAGAGCAGGCACAGTGGTGCCTTTTCGGGTCAGTTTCAACTTCCTCCGACGTGGTACACGCGATGTCGTTGCAGCTTCGATCTCTGTCATCTGGCGGGTGGTGGAGTCAGGAGAGTGAGGTAGTGGGGTAAAAGAATGTTGAGAAGACTGTGAAGATAGGGCGTTCGCCGCCTGTTCCGAGCCATCAGCATCTTCTGCTTCGACGGCTTGACCTGGACTTTCATTTGGTGGTCGATCTCGATTAAAATCGAGTCTGAATGTATTTTCATCGTCTAAAACCGCGTGGCCGGGTACAAAAAGACCATCATCCACTGGTTCGGACATTGATTGTCGAAACTGACGCAGATCTTCGGTTTCACCCCTGGACCTGTTAGCAACAGTCAACATGGCATCCACTGTGGATATACCCTTCGTCAAGCTCTATTTCATCATCCGTATCGACACCCATATATGCGTAGCGATCATCAAGCATCAGGGACTTCTCTCCTTCTTGCTCTTTTCCCAACCTGCTCTCTTCCAAATCGAATTCACTCATTCTAATACTGCCGAAACTGCTTCTATGATGTCTATCCCAAACTGGCCCCTCACTGATGGCCCTCCTACCATACTCGATGCTCTGAGCTGTGATATCACCCTCTTCGTCTAGCCCTTCACCATCGTCTTCGTCCGGGAATCGCAGAATCGACATCCGAGAAGTTCTCCGTATTCGTTCCGATCGAACGCTCGTAGGAGGTCTTCGATGCTGCGCTGCAAAATCGATTGACTTGAAAGTGTAGTCCTCCCCACCAGGGAGCTCTTGCTGACTCGGCGCCACTCCAGCATCTTCATCTTCATCTACCTCCTCGATCGGCAGCGTAAAGTCGGGTCTTTCCAACACATCTCCGTCCTCTAGTCCTTCATCGCCTTCTAATATGAATGGACTGTGGGCATTTTCTTTGTCCACTGGTGTAGACGGCTTGACCTGAGGTGTCGATGGCCTGCGTTTCGTTTGAGCTGCCGTTATTCTCGCGAGCTGACGAAGGATGTTGCGTGCGGAGTCGGGTCTGTTGTTATTGGCACTTTTGCGCCGGCCTCCGCTTCTTTGCTGTAAAGCTCGAATGGCGTGAGGTGTCGATGGAGCCCATCGTGGTGTCGCCGGTAGCTGCGGGAGTGACCGGAGGGGGTTTTTCTTTTTGGTAGACATATCCCGGCGATTACAGCAGTTTGTGTCAGTGACTACGAAGTGCGTTTGTTGACGAATTTCCGACGCGTCAGGGTTTGATGCACGGCTGTTGCGCTAGCAAAGCTTGTCTTTGAGCCTCCGAAATTTTGCCAGTGCATTCGACCTACGGAGTATGATGAAAGCCCATAACCATTCTTCTCCATCACGAACTTGATCTATAAAAGAATGGCGGCGGTGGCATCGCAGACCTCTCAGAGGCCAAGACAGCACGGAAGCAAAAGAAAAGGGGCTCCCACTGATGGAGATGAGGAGTTGACCACAGCTAAGAAGATTGCCTCAGAACGACCAAAGGAACGCCCTGCAGCCGATCTGGACATCGACGAGTCGATCGGACATATGAATCCTGGTCTACTTGCAGATTACATTTCGAAGAAGATTAAAAGGGCTTTTCGCGATTTGAGCACTGTCGAGCTCGAGGACAAATATCTTCCGCAATGGATATTCTACGACACATCCGACTTTGACCTGTCTCGAAAATTGGATAATTTGCCAACGTTTCTGGAGCATTTCTCCGATAGCGCTGGAAATTTGTCGAATAGTAGTGAGGATTTAGGCAGTCCCCACACCTTGGTAATTGCTGCATCCGGGCTTAGAGCAGCAGATGTGACAAGGTTGAAATTTTGGCTTCTCCGTTGCGGTCTGATGCTAAATGTTGTGATCAGGTCTCTACGGAAATTTCAATCACAGGAATCTGCTGTTGGGAAGCTATTCGCCAAGCACATCAAGCTTCCAGAAGCCGTCGACTATCTGAAGCGCACGAAGTATGTTCGTCGAACTGCTCTAGTGTCTCTATCTGACGGCCCCTAGGATGGGCATTGGTACAGGCACCCCACAGAGGCTCATTGACTTGCTTGAAACGGGCGCCTTGAAGACCAACTACCTGAAGCGAGTGGTGATCGATGGCTCACATGTAGATCAAAAGAAAAGATCCATCTTCGACATGAAGGAGCTCCTCGATCCGCTGGTTAAGCTACTCTCGGCAAGGGCCATCAAAACTAGACTTGACGATGAGGAAACACGAACCAGAATCTTTGTCTTCTGAATTCTTTGTCGTTTTACAGACTCGCAAACGTCGTTTAACGTTCCTCGTAGCGGATTGCATACGTGCTCTTTGGCGACGACAGCTCTGTTGTAGAGTCCAGGCAGGGGTAGCTCACATTCTGATCAGGGAAGTCAACGTATAGGAAAGCTCTCTAATCCTGCCAATATGGCTCCCGCTTGGTCGCTATTAGCCTGAGGATGTGCCTTTTGTCCGCCGCCATCATCCTTTTGGTCGTCGCCATTTGTGCCGCGGTTTCCGCATTTGCAAAGGGTTTACCTTCTAAAAATTCGTTTGGGTCCTTACCGTCCCATATCCACGCCAATTTCTCGGATTCGTTGAATCCAGGAACATTGTGATTTTGGCCCAAAAACCAGCGCAGACCTCCAACAGTTGGTGGGACCAATTTTAGCAGCTCCGGAGACCCATGTCTGATTGATGTTTGGACAAACGACATTGCAAATTCTGCCCAACCAAGAGCCTCGCTAGCTGTCTTGCTAGCTGGAGGTTTGCGGAACTCGATGGTGTAGTACTTTCCAATGCTTCGAAAGTTCCAGGCATACCCTCGTTGTGAGTATGGGTGCATCAAACCCAAGAAAAGGTGGAAATCAGCGACATCGCTAATCACAAGAATAGACTGAGCTCGAGATAAACCTTTTGGTGCGAATTCCCGCGAATCGATCCAACTGCTTCTGGCATATTCACAGTCTTCTCGGCGGTGCTCGGGTACCAAGGCCTCGAAAGCAGGCTCGAAGTGTAGGACTGCTGAAGCAATCCGTTTCAACTCTTCGAGAGTGTAACCGCCTTCAACTGAAACATGGACATGAGTGCCGCAGTCTTTGTTGTCTGTGATCTCGTAATGCTGTTGAAGGTAATTCCAAGTCGCCCGGACATGGCCTCGCCACCCGGAATCAGGAAACGCGACGAAGAGTGGTGTGATCATCTCAACTCCCCCTGCTCGAAATATGACTGTCAGCTATTGTCTTTTCAGATAATCATGGTCCACCTGAAACATGGATAACTCACATGGTTCCTTAAATGTCGACATGGACGAATCAGTAGTCAAACCCCACGTGTCAAGACGATTCCTCTTGCCGAAGTTCAGCACATCATTAACCATACGAGGATGCCGATCTTGCACACTGAAATTGTATCCACCTGTAACAACCTCTGTGAACTGGTCAAACTTCGATCTACGACCCTCTGGTGCCTTGGCTTTAAGCAAGAATTCGGTCTCAATCCCAATTCCCATCTTGCTGTTAGGTGACCGTGCTGCACGAGAAATTGACACGTCGTACCCTGGAAGAAGCACTTGATTCCCTACGGCTGGCGGGAAGAATTGTTGACCAGTCGCATCTATCGAATTGTCTTGCGTGCTTCCTCCCGATGACGATGAGCCTCCTCCCGATGATGATGAGCTTCCTCCCGATGATGATGAGCTTCCTCCCGATGACGATGAGCTCCCTCCGCCGGTACCTCTACCTGTACCCGGACGCCCAGGCAGCCTAGCTGAGCCTACTCGGGGGGTCTGAGAGCCTAAGGGCTGTTGATTCCCCCTCCCTCTCGCTATTATGTTCTTTCCATGTGTAGGTAGATGGAGAGTACCTGTTGGCAGACGGATTGTCGCCTGTCTTTCTGAAACATGCCGGAAGACTTGCGAGTTGCTCTGGTGGAACGGACTCCATGGGATAGCTGAAGGGCCAGAGTGCGTTCTGGCAATGACTGAGTCACCTGGAGGAGCCTGGGGACTGTTTTCTCTCGCCAGAGCGGCCTGACGACTCGCCTGTGGTCTAGCAGCAGACACACCGCCTTGAGGAGCCTGCCGTGGCTCCCCTCTGCTCGGACTAGGTTGACGGACAACCTGCGGTCTAGCAGCAGGTGAACCACCCCGAGGAGCTTCCGGGCTGTCTTCTCTGCTTACACTGGCCAGACTAGGACTGTGCAACCTAGCAGCAGCTAAGTATCTTGAAGTAGCCTGTGAGCGCTCCTGTTTCCTTGTCGTAGCCGGAAGGTCGGGCTGCAGTGTACTTGGGTCATTGCGGAGAATCTGTGGATAATCTGCTTCGCTTCCTGTCAGTGCACGTACAGGCTGTGATCTATCTGAACTCCTTGGTGTGGCCTGCGAGCAGTCTTCTATACGTGCACTCGATAGAAGGGCAAGCTGCAGTGCACTTGGCTCATTGTGGGGAGATTGCAGATGGCCTACTTCTCTATCAACTACTGGACGCATCAGCTGCGGTCCAGCTAGACGGGTGCCTGGGCCATGCTGGCGACGTTCTTTGGGTGCAGTCGCTAGATCTGCATCAACCAAACCAATTGAAGAATCCTCCTGGCTGTGGTCTGTGCTTGGGACCAGTGGGCGAATGAGTATCACCTTCCTACTGCTCCCAGAAGGCCGTTGAGAAGCTGGCCCAGATTGGTCACGCCTTCGTATGTCTATAGGTGCAGATGCAGAGTGAACAGGTTCTTTGTTATCGAGTTTCTTTGGGGACGGCATCTTTTATCCACATCATGCGTTGTGGCGACAGACGTACACCATAGAGAGCAAGAGATGGTAAGCAGTATTGAGAATATATGATGAGCGGTATGAAGAAACAGATAATGAGCACTGCTGAGGAACAGATGGGCACAATCTTCGAAAACAGATTTAATTCAGACACCCGATAGAAGCGGTGTCGTAGATCTTGGACATCATTCCTCGCACCAACCTATATGATCCATCTCAACTACGACCACACAGCTAAATGAGCGGACAGATCTGTTTGATCTCTGTCGCACGAGTAATGGTGTAGAACCTGCCATATTTAGCTTTGCAAAGGTTTCCTCCCAGGAGACTGATACCTTGCGGGTTCCCTGAACATGGTTCATCCCGATTGAACCTAAGCGCTAGCGAAGTTCGTCAGTTTAAGAGAGAGAAGGGGTTAAGAGAAGGATTCTGGCATCCAAAACGTGTAATCCGTTTCGACACTCCTGGAACAAAATGATCGTGAAACCGAATGAGGAGAAGTCTTGGCGCTGCTGGAGTGGAGCATTTCCGCGGATAACAGGTAAAGGTCTCTGAATATACTGAGGCAGATACTGAGTTTCTTGATCGTTCATTGTAGAACATAGTCAATTGAATCTTCGGCATTGCCGTCTCAAATATTCGACTCGACCTGCAAAGGCTATCGTATGGTGCCCTCCATGCAGCTAAGACGTGGCGAGAATGTTTATATTCGTTTCAAGCCACGGTCGCATAGCTCACGCCTAGAAGAAGGATGCTATTGCAACGTCGCCAAAGATGTGCTGCAACTTGAAGGACGCGCTCGACGGATTCACTCAAAGGATGCGGCCTATATCAATGTGAGAAAACCATGTAGATCCAAATGCATTGAGATCCGGTTCACTGCGAACATCTGCAACTGCGATCCTTCCACATCCTTGCCTTCGTCAATGTTGCTTTACTCATGAGGTGCAGTCATGCTCTATCTGGTTGATTCTTTCATATCACTGTCAGTCTACGATGGACGTAAAGTCCTTCGTTCTATGCTCTATCACCTGCCATCAATCGTGCCTTTGTCTAAACGCCATCCGGTGACATCGACCTTCTGAAATCGTGTCCAAGCTCAGAATCACGCTCTGCTGCCCAGGCGTCAAAGCCTCCAGTCCTTTTCGTACATGACGGCTTTGGAAAGGCCTCCGTGTGGCAACCATGGATGATCTATCTGCATCGCAAACAGTATGCTGGCACAACCTACGCTGTCGGCATTCGGGGCCACAGTGCCTCATGGACCCCGGGATTCTGGCAGATGTGGGCACGCACCACCAAAGACATGCCGGCCTTAGATGTAGTTGCCGCCGTCAAGGAGATTGAGAAGCGAGAAGGAGGAAGAAAGGTGGTCCTTGTCGGGCATAGTAGTGGTGGCGGACTTAGCCAATTGATCGTCGGTAAAGGCTTCGTAAAAGTACATGGACTTGTACTTGTGGCAACAATACCAAATTTCGGATCGTAAGTGTCTCAAAAACGTCCGAAAGAATTGACTAACTTCTGCAGACGAGAGGTGCATTGGAATTGGTTCAAGATGGACCCATGGTCTGTGGCCAGAAATGTTTTTCATCTCCAACACCCAAGATCACCCTTGTCGTCCGATACGTTAGTACACAGCACGTTTTTCAGTCAAAAGTTCCCGCGGCAGAAGGTTACAAAGTTTGCACGACGAATGCCTAATTACGAAAGTTTGGCTTGGCCAATTGGTATGATGAGGCGCTTCACGGATGTACCCAGCATTCTGGGGAATATTCGAGGACAGGAGCCCTTATCATCAAGAATTACGGTCATGGCGGCCATGGAAGACAAGCTGATGGGAGTCAGATTGATGAAAGAGGTGGCGAGCGAGTATAGAAACGGGGTTGCGCAGCTCGGCAGCGAGAAGAAGATTGAACCTGTGAAGATGCCGCCATCTCACTCACAGATCAGCAAAAACGTGAAACAAAGTACAGAAAATGGTATCACAATGGTGGTTGTCGGGGGAGCTGGGCATCATATGCAGAACAAGATCCGAGCGGACGAAGCTGCGGAAGCTCTGAAAATATTCCTGGAGCAACTTTGAGGTGTGGGATGGTAATAGATGGGTGGACATGATCGGGCGGAGATTCGTAGGTTGGCTGGTGTCTGGCCTATAGTGGTACCTCCTGTTGCAGAAGTGAGGAGTGTGGGCGTTTATGTAGAGACAACAATGGTCAAGATGTCAGAATTCTGCACCGTTCGATGTCTGGTGTGGTGTCGCAATCCTGTTCGCCGCAGTCTCATCCTTCTCTCCCCAGCTGTTGCGCCAAGGGATTTTGGCGTCTACTCGAAACGTGTGTGAGGTTCATCGTTCGTCTACTCCAAAGGGGGCCGCAACGTATGCCATTCTACCCAACTCCCGATATCTCCCATGATCTGAAGTGCTTTCGTGTCGACGCATACAGGGCTATCTTGTGCCTGTTGTCTTCGTGGATCCCTTTTCGGCGCCATCCGTGTACTCCTCAGCATTGAGAAGCTTCTCCATCCTCGCGCCGCGGTAGCCACATCGGGTTCCTTGATTGTATCATTTCTGGACACGTGCACCCACTTCGGAAACTCGAAACTTGCTACACAATCTGAAGCAGTCAGATACAATCCCACGTTTCCACCGTCAAAATCACTCTCCCTCAACCGCTGTCATCGCATACATCGAACCATCTCCCGTTTTTCGTCGTTTCCCGCAATTTACCCTTCGACCCAGAATCTACCCTTCGATTGCATATCGCGATAATATAGAGCACACGATCAAAGGGCACAATGGCTTCTCAGCCAACGCAGTCACTTAAGGTGGGTAAACAGCATATGTTCATTGGGAAAAAGGCTGACCGACATGGATTTATAGTGTGTGGTGACAGGTGATGGTGCTGTTGGAAAGGTGAGGATACAGGAGTACTCGGGGTCAGGAACAATATCTAATGATGCTCCAGACATGTCTCCTTATCTCCTACGTCACGAATGCCTTTCCAGGCGAATATATACCAACAGTGTATGAACACTCACAACCCCCCTTTGACCAGGCCTGATGAAGTCACAGCTTCGATAATTACTCCGCGAGTGTGATGGTAGATGGCAAGCCGATTTCACTGGGATTGTGGGATACAGCTGGACAGGAAGATTATGACCGCCTGCGGCCACTTTCATATCCCCAAACCGATGTCTTTTTAATCTGCTTCTCTGTTGTCTCGCCTCCAAGTTTCGACAACGTCAAGGCGAAGGTACATGGGCTTCTAGAACTTGCCGAGAGTTGCTAAAGGTTTCCTTAGTGGTTCCCCGAAATCGAACACCATGCACCAAACGTGCCCATTATCCTGGTCGGTACCAAGATGGATCTGAAGAAGGACAAGCAGACAGCCGATAACTTACGATCGAAACACATGGAGTTCGTTGAGTTTGAGAAGGGACTCGAGGTTGCGAAGGAGATTGGAGCCTATAAATACGTCGAGTGCTCGGCTCTAACGCAACTAAACCTAAAGAGTGTTTTTGACTATGCTATCAAGTGGGTGGAACCTCGCAGAGCCTCTGGTCCTAGCTGCTGACATGTATCCAGAGCGGTATTGAATCCTCAACCGAAGAACGAAAAGAAGAAGAAGAATTGTGTAATCCTATGAGGCGACAACGAAGAGAAGGTTTCACACTCGAGGCATAGAATGTCGAGCTCGCTGCTCAATCTGTCCGGCATTTCGCGCGCAATACTCGTGTTCGGCGACGTGAACAATGAGGCTATGATACCTTCTGCCAAAACTACCTCATCGCTTTTTGATATTTAGGTATCACATGTAGGAACGAATTTTTGCAGCAATTCTACATGATCTAGTCAGGAGTTCAGGAGCGTGGTTGGTTGGGTATCTGCAAAAATATAGATTCATCGGACGCTTCTTCCAACATTGACATTATGTTTGTGTCTTCATCCTCTTCCGCCGGCTGGGATGGATGTTCTCCTCATGCCCAGCATCGCCATTGGTCACTTCCACGGCATTCGCGCCAGTCTTCCCCCCAGCTTTCTTCTTCTTCCTAGCCACAGCCGCCTCTTCCTTCTCCCTGTGCACTCTTGCCCTCTCCCTCTCACCCTCAAGCTTCTCGTTCTTGCCCCTTATCCTCTCCTTCCGGGCTACACTCTTCCCTCCTCCACCCCCAGCCGTGAGCTCGACGTTAATTTTCCGAGCTTGACTTTTCCTCCCCCCCCCAGTCCCTGGAGCGGTTCGAGTAATACCTGCGTCAAACAGGGAATGATGATACAGTTTTAAGCATGTCTTCATGTTGTCGTAGCCCTCAAATTCGAGGAATGCGAAACCACGGCTTCGACCAGTCGCTTTGTTGGTTGAGTGTCGGACGGTGAAGGGTTGGAGCTTGGAGAAGTGGGATTGGATGGAGGTGGTGGTTGCGGTGTAGGGGAGATTGCCGATGAAGACTATGAAGCGCTGTTTGGGCTCTGGTTTGGATGGGTTGGTTGATGAACTTTCTTCGGGCACAGTGACTTCGTTCTGCTGCTCTTGATCATCCGTCGTGGGGACGGCTGGTTCGGTGGTTGCAGGAATATCAGTAGCTGGCGCTGTGTCTGTGAGGTCTAGTATTTTCTTCTTCTGGGAGCGCCGCTGGGATTTAGCCTGCCTCAACGCAGCTTTGTCCTTGGGCTCGATCTTGGGGTTCTGTTCTCCTGAATGCTCTTCCTTCGCACCTTTGAGAGGAAGCAACTCTTCTGGCAAGCTCTCCACTTTCCTGGATATGTCTGGACGCCACTGCCTCTTCACTTTCTCCTCTCCCGTCAGCTTGCAGCGAGCCTTAAAGTCATCATCTACCACTGTATTCTCTAGCGCAGTTCCTGCAGCGAGGGTTTTAATGGCAGAATCTTCCTCACAGTTGTTTGGAACGATTCGGGCCTTTCGAGGGTGGAGGACAGTTTCTCCTTGGTCAACGTCGGCCAGTCTTCGCTTTTTAGACGTCGCATCTTTGGTTCGCGACATCGCGGGAAGCCAAGGTATTGCCCTCAATCAAAGGTTTGAACCTTGCAGTGCGCTTAAGGTACAGAATAGGTAGTTTTGCGGCTCTTAGCTCATGAAATTTGGGTCCCTGTACTGACAACCCGACAAATGTCATTTTATGAGAAGACAATTCCTTGAATGGCGATACCTAACTGTGCAGCGGCCAGCCCGCTAGGTACAACTAGTGCGAATCATGCCCGCGAGGTTTGATTGACGACTGGCTGGACCTTGTATCTTAGATTGCACTCGTTGAGGAGAATCTGGATCCTTCTTCATATAACATCGTCCTTTACTGATTAGTCCTCGTCATGGCTGTTGCCAGCCTGAATCCTTTTAAATGTATCCGAATCTGCAATCGTCTCGGCGTCATGCCTGGTGAGCGCGATCCTCCCTCGAAGCTACTACATCGTGCATTTCATCCGCTTGCTCGTCCGTTGCTACTTCAATAAAGGCTCGTGATGAAGCATATCGCAAGCTGGTCTCTGATTACTTCTTCCGGCGAGCGCATGTCCTCCTCGCCTGCCTGCCTGGCCTCTACCTCTGTGACAAAAGGGGCGTGTTGACCCATTGAAGAGCTTTCAGCGTGGCAGCCATGCTCTTCGGAGGTGCGAATGGGCCTGCGCGAGGCTGAGCCCAATATGACCTCTTGGTGAACACCAGAACCATAAGGGGACCCTCGCCGAACTTGAGAAGGAATTGATGGTCCACAAAAGGGGACATAGCGGCCATAGGTAGATAAGTCGCGCACTTCGTCCCTCTCGGTTTCCACGCTCATTATTTGTGCTTCGTATTCACCCAATGTTCGTGGGCGTGAATATACATTATTTGATGAAGGAACGTCAGGATCCTGTTCACTGTATCGTACATAGTCTCGCACAGGAACAGCGTACCCCGACGGACGGCCTCTCGCCCTTGCATCCTCTCGATCACGTTTTGCAAGATCTTCTTTGAGGCTCTTTATCCGTTGAGTAACATCATCCGGAATGACATAGTATGCGAGATCTGAAGCTTTATAGATGTCGGCTTTCCTTTCAGCTTCGACACGTGTAGTCTTCAGCTTATCAAGCTCCAACCTTAGCTCCTGTACGTCTTTCGATCTCTGCGTTTCTAGCCCAATTCTCCTTGCAGCCTCAAGCGTAATTGTCGATGCTGGATCATTTCTGACTTGTCCTTGTCGAGCAGATGGTGCAGGGCGATTCCTTTCTCTGCTCCGTGAGCGATGTAAAGATGATGCTGGTCTCCGTGTTGCTGCCCCCCTCCTTTCAATGATTTCCTCATATACTGACTCGTCATCCGAAGAGATCCCGTGATACCCTCCCCTCGGAGATCGACCACGATTATGTCTAGCTGATTGGCCAGTGGGATCCCTTGTGTGGCGCTCGTCGTCTGAATAACGAGAAGGACTTTCGTTGCGGTCATTAGTGTAAATGGTGTCGTCACGCCTGCTCCGAGGTGGGGATGCCGACAACCTCCTGGACCGGGACTCGTATCTGCGATGTTCAGACCGCGGACGCTCTTCAGGCAAACCAATATCAATCGCACGGACAGATCTATGGGGATTATAAAGCACCATGTCCTTCCCTGAGGGCTCGTCATCCCAGTATGGTGATGGAGATCTGCGGCGTGCTACCACAAATCCATCGGCTCCAGGCTAAGAGACGTCTTCATAGCCGTGTCCAGGATATGCCAATAGATTTTGTTCTCCCGTACGATACCTCGAGCCTAGTCCGAGTAGGTCAAACGAAACCTGCGGACGGCTCGACAAACGGCGAGCTGGCCTGCGAACGATTACCTCCTCATACGGATCGACCCCAGACAATTCTCTCAGACGCTCAGTCCGTTCTCGCAAACGCTTCAGTTCGGTCCAACTAAGCGCAACACCAATTAGAACCTTTCCGTCTTCGATGGTATAATCATATCCAGAGCCACTAACAGCCTTAACGTCTATTATCGCCTTCGACACGGTGGTCGTGCCCTTTCTTGGATATCTACCGCTGTCCTGATCTTGGTTCGCTTTCTCTTCTACTTGTGCAAAAGGTGTCGCGTCCGATGGACCCTTCCAATCCGAAAGATGATAATGATGAATTCGAGAAGCCGGCTGCGGCACCTTGGCCATTCCGCTACGTTGAGATCCTTCACCATCTGTTGCTCGGTTGCCCTGAGGAATGCTGGTAGCGAGGGAAGAGGGTTTGTCGCCAGGATTTTTGGCTCTCTCCAGATATATAGGCCCTTGCTGGTCCTCAAATTCTGGAGAATCTCCGAGACTATTAGGTCCGTCCCGGGAAGAGGGTACAGCTTGGCTGGCCCGTTCGCCATGGCCACGGCTCCTTCGCAATACAATTTGGACGCGAGTCTGTTCTCGTGTACGTCTTGCGAAGCCACACTTCCTGCGTCCCCTCAACTCATCCAAGAACACTATCACGCAGTCGGAGCCTTCCTCGGATGAGTCTTTCACACACAACCGGTTGATTTGAATCTTGTAGTACGAACCAAGACGGCTGTACTTCTCCATAAGTGACTTTCGCTCTCCTGAGTTTGCCTGGTCTGATAGCATGGCTGGAAGCATTTCCTCAGAAACAGGAACTCAGTGAGATTGGTCACAAAATTGGTCTAAGCTCCATGCCTCAAGATTGGACGATCCATTGCCGATCCACGTACTGAACGGAAAGGAATTCATTGAGTTCGGTATGCCGAGATGCAAACCATTCTCGTTAGACAGCTTCGCAGGCCTACGGAGCACTCTATTTATCTTTTGTCAGATGGACTGCAAACAGCGAAAGGATATCCATACCTCGAAAGAATGGAATCTAGTTTCGCAATTTCGCCCTGAACCTGTCTGATTTCCTTTTCCGAGCGGAAGATCAGCTCGTTGCCTTGTTGAAGCAACACATGGTTAGCGCTGCTGGGCGCCATTTCCTTCAAGACTTGGTCGACTCTCTCTGCTTCTAGCCCTGTCTTCAAGAGGTTGTTTCGAAGGTCGCTTTGTAGTTGCTGTCATCTCCTCTTTGCTTCTATTTCCTGATCTTCGATCTTCGATTTGTATTCTGGGATGGCGGCTTCTCCTATGTCTTTCTTCTTCTGCTCTTCTTCCTTCTTTCGCCGCTCTTCTTGTAGCTGACGAATCGAAGAGCTTCTTCCTGGCGTATCGCTTCGCGCTCGGCCTCCTGTCTATGCAAGAATTCAACATAGTCCTTCAACCGCTCTTCCTCTTCTTCATCAAAGGTATGTCGTTTCCTCGGATAATATCCACCTGTGGCACTGGCATGGGGCAGTTCTTTGGGATGCCTTGCCCTGGCCTGTCGTTGCACGAGGTCCTCACATCTTGCAATAGCCCAGCGTAACTTCTTCGTCATCCCTGGTATTCCGCTGGTAAACCGCTTTTCATCTTCTGGGGTCTCGCTATCCAGTTTTAGCTATAGCGAAATAAGCAGACTTGAACTTACGCTTTGGAAGTCATCAGCGTGAGATAGAGTAGCATCATTTTCGTTTTCAGTCTACCCAACTCAGCTCTGGGAATTTCTAGCCTGGATTTGGAAAAAGCTGCCTATCTCAAACGGTCTAATCGGGAAATCTCGGTTTCTTGGTCCTTCGAGAATGTATCCAATGGTACATTGTCCAATTTCAAGATTGACCTGACCTCCGAAATAGTCTTGTTGCATCTATCGGTAAAGTTCATGGCTGTTTCAGCCCCTTTTGGATTATGTAAGCCATTCTGCTTCGCCAATTCATACAGCTGTTGCAAAGATGTCGACGTTCCTTCGATATCATCGCTAAGGCTCTTCATAAGATTACCAGCTTCTTTGTAATCGCCTACAAACTCGGCGAGCTTCGACGACAGCGAAAACCCCAATTGGGTAACAGTAAGGATGGCGCTCGCTTCTCCAATACCCGCTGCCATTTTGGCGGAGATGCTTTGTGGTGATTTTCCAAGGTCTGCTTAAGTCTGTCCAGAGCTGCTCTCGCAGGAGAAACATCTCGAGAAGAGCCCATCTTGGGTTCAAGTGCTTGAGCCTCTCGGGAAACCAAGGGAAACAGTCTTGCCACCAAGGCAACCATTCACGCATATGGCCCCCACGCCGTAAGGGGTGACAACGGGAAATCCGATGCGTAAGCAGCTGAAATAATGGCTGAGCCACGGGGCTGCCATGCCGTATTTCCAATCAGAATCCAATTGAAGTAAGGCTAACAAAACTCTGATCACGTTCAGATGCCAAGCCTGGAAAAGGCTTGCTAGGGGCTTGCTCTTGGCATGGCGCAAGTGGTCTGGTGGTCATCCAAATCATCCCCTCTCTCTCTCCGCTACATCCTCAAAGTTTGCAGATATGAATACCCCATGAACGTGCTGCTCACACTTGCAGTGATCTTATGGGGTCTATGCCTGTGCGTACGCCAAGGGCCGCCCGTTGATTGACGCCCCTTGATGACCAGAGTGAGAAAGTACTTGAGCCTTTTCCCAAGCCCAAGATTTCCAATGGCGCCCATCCGCTCCTCGTGGGAATGCTCAAGCAATCGTCGTACCTCAACAACGACGTCTGCATGATAACCCAAGGATACGTTGCCAGAAAGAAATCAAAGACTCTGGCACTCCGCGCTCAGAATTTGCCCGGTGTTGGCCTGGGGGCCTGCCCTTAGCCAAAGTTTGAGAAAGAGTCACAAAGCACAACAATCGAAGTAGTCCTTGTTTTGCTTTTCAGCAGAAAGTCTTTCAGGCATGTCTTTGACAGGTGCTACGAGTGGCATTTTGGCAGTGTTCTATTGTCCGGGGGACCCATGATGCGGCTTATCCCCGACGCTGACGGCAGTTCACTCGACTTCGGCGAAATATATCCTTGTGGATTTTAGACCTCTCGATGTCAGCACCCATTGACTACCTCTGAGGTTCGTGTTGCCTCCGAAGCTGACTTTAAGACTACAGCCGGTTTTCCTTCAATCGTTCACGCTTCAATGCTCTGCTTCATTCGTCTTCCTAACGTCATCGCTAGCTTAGACCCTATACTACACTGAAGACCGAACACTCCGTCAGAAGCTGGAGAGTCTCAAGCAAGTACCAAAAAACCCTTCCGTTGAGCAGAACATCACTCGGACAATACTGGAACATTCCGCGGGAACCCTGCTCAGGGGCTATCTTGGCATGCACACCAACTTGATAATTTGTTGCATGCTTGTACAAAATGATATGGCATGCTATCCTTGACTAGCAATTGCAGAGTTGATTCGTTATCCCTCACACTGTGGTCTGGGGTCTTGGGGAGGTTCTCGTGACTGACCCGCCAACTTTTCCGTACGAACTGCATCGGCAACATGACCACCACTAAGCCCGCTTCAATACCTTCTTCCTGCGTCCGAAAACATCCTTATCGCCTTCCACTTCTCTCAAAGCCTCCATCCTTGCCTCTCCTACATCCTTCAACAACCTCCCTCTTGTAACCCTAGTCTCCACATTGACACCTTCCTCCCTCCACTCCGACATCCGACTACCAATACGCTTCTCGATCGCTAACACAAGCTCAACATCACGCTGTCCTACGAAGGTAATGCTTGTACCTAATCTCCCTGCTCTAGCCGTTCGACCAACGCGGTGGATGTAATCGTCAGGGTTGCGTGGAACATCGTAATTGATGACAAGCTTGGTGGAGGGGATATCGAGACCTCGAGCTGCAACGTCTGTCGCAACGAGGAGCCGAGCGGTCTGGGCGCGGAAAGAGGAAAGATTTTTGGTCCGTTGGGATTGCGGCATTTTGGAGTGGAGGCTTGTGACATTATGTTCTAAAGCTAGGAGGATACGGTGGAGAAGATCTGCCGTTTTTATTCTGTTGCAGAAGATGATGATTGACGGTAAGTCCGCGATGGATTGTACAAATAGAAGAGCATGCAGGAATGAGTCTTTTTGTTTGAGCGGAACCTGAAGGTAGTTTTGCCTAAGCGTGGAGGGAATGAGAGCTTGCAGGGTGGTGTTTTCTGTGTTGATCTCAGAGACGAATATTGGGGGCCGATCTTTCAGGTTTGGTCGGAATTTCAATGCTCGAATTTCGGGAGTAACAGTTGCAGTGAAGAGCAGAGTGTGGCGTATTGTCGAGGATGGAAGTGCGGAAAGACAGACTTCTACATCTGGGAGCATGCTCCCAGAACCAGAAGAGTTCAACAGTCGATCAGCTTCGTCCAGTACCACCATTCGCGCGCGGGAAAGACCAGCAACTGTGTCACGTCCCGAATTGAGGATATGGTCTGCTAAACGCCCTGGTGTAGCTACCACCACATGAGGACGCTGTGAGAGGGCGATAGCCTGCGGACACATGTCGGTCCCTCCGACGACTAAGACCGTTTTCAACGACTGAGGTGCTCCTAATGCCTGGAACTGCTCGTAGATCTGCAGAGCGAGTTCTCGTGTAGGTGTTAGCACGACAGCATAGATTCCAAAGGGATCCATCGCCCAATGTTGAAGAATGGGAACAGCAAAAGCGACAGTCTTTCCTGTTCCTGTCCTACTACCTCCTATGCAATCTCGTCCTTTCAATATCTCTGGTATGCACGCTTTCTGAATTGCGGTAGGTCGCCTGATTTGCATTGCGGACAAGGACTTGATAAGCCATGGCGAAACATTTAAAGCCTCAAAAGATATATCAACGGTCGGGATAGAGGATGCCTTGGTTGATCGAGCAGGGTGGTCGGTGGGTGGAGTCTTTTGGGTTGATATTCGTGATGGCGCAGCGCAGGCATTCGGGGGAAGGGAGTCGTCGCTGACTTGAGACACTCTTCTTCGTTTCGAAATTGGCTGCAGAATATCATCATCGTAATCGGAGGGAGCTGAGGAGCTTTTTGAGCTTTTTGAGCTTGTAGATCCAACACGTATCCTTTCTGGAGCCATCATCTCAGAAGCTGCTGGGGAAACAAAACTGCAAAGTTTCAGAGTCAGAAAATAAATTCTGGTCGCTGCCCCGCACCACAATATCACTCCTCCAGCTTCATCTTCTTCTCTCTTGCTGTCAATTGACCTACGCACGACTACTGCAGCTTTCAGAGCTGTAACCTGGCTTGCTGTTTTTGGTCGCTATGGGCCAGCCGTCATTCCCAGCATCGAATGCAATCATCTACTTGACATATGGCGCCTTTTTGTATATCGTGTCACCACCACATTTTCAAGCTGTAGCTGATCGTTTTCCAGAGCCTTCGGCTGCTTCATAGCATGGCGCCTTCGACATCAGACAAAGGGGGAATTTCTTTCCAGCAATCGGACGCAGAAGGGCAAGTTCTGCTCAAGATCCTCTACTTTTAAACCTCCTCTCCTACCATCCAGATGACTGACCCACTGCGTAGGCATACCACTTGCCCTCAACTTTATCGCATCGGGTGAGTGTGTTGCCGGTGTCCTTATGGCACCATGAGGCGGCAGCAACGCGTACGGCTTGGCTCGCCGAATCGAGATTGCGGGCTACAATGGATCCATGACTTGCTCGTTACCATAATGAACACAATTTGGGACTTGCTCAGTGGGATGGTAAGCCTCGAACATTAGCGAGGGTCCCCAGTTTGGTCTGACGAGCATGGATGTTCCCTTGACATATCTGTTCTGAGGCTGGACTGGGGATTATCGCACGGCTTCACTACGGGCGCTGATTGCAGTCAATACTTCTTAAGGTATCCACCTCTCCTCCCGCAAGAAGAGAGAGATGCTCCAGAGTTTGTCTAGCATGACGCTGAGATTGTACCGTAAAGACTCGATCAAGTTAATGCTTGCGTGGGAAAAGTGCTGCCGCTTCTCCCCTCTCCCCATTCGAAGAAGAACTGTTCAGCTGATAGTAGGATCATGTCATAGCCCTCGGATCAGGAATTCTTTTTGCTTATCCTGAAATCTCCACAATTGCAGGAGTACAAGGCCTTGTCGTTTATTCCTTGTCCTCGGCTTTACCGCTTCTGGTATTTGCCTTGCTTGGACCAATCATCCGCCGG
>JAABUK010002969.1_pt1 | contig 29471 bp, 19 predicted proteins | sample 5559141 | NCBI WGS metagenome assembly JAABUK01 (sample SAMN10711869, study PRJNA513367) | rock metagenome | isolation source: Antarctica rocks | place: Antarctica: Victoria Land, Pudding Butte nord | collected 2016-01-03
TCGGCCCCGGCGCCGTCGAGGTGATCAGCGGGTAATTCTGGTTGCCGTTGGGGCCGGTCGAGGTGTCGCCGATGTGGTTCGTGGTGACGCCGTCGCCCTCCAGGTCGATCCCGAGGCCGAGGTTGGCGTAGATCCGGTTGGCCTGGATCCGGTTGCCGCTCGTGCCGGGGTCGTAGATCGCCACGCCGGCCTGGTGGTTGAAGGCGATGAGGTTGCCGAGCGCGCCGACGGCGCCGCCGATGGTGTTGGACTGCGAGCCGAAGTCGACCGCGACGCCGCTGAAGCCGTTGCCGAGGTCGAGCGTCCCCGAGGCGTCGGTGCCGATCGAGTTGCCGGCGACGAGGTTGCCGTCGGTCCCCTTGTCGTGGATCAGGACGCCGTCATAGCCGCTGGCGGCGATCACGTTCCCCTCGGCCGAGGCGCCGGGGTCGCCCGACTTCACGCCGATCCGGGTCGCCTGGGCCCCGGCGTCGACCCAGATGCCGTTGTTGAGGTTGCCCCGGGCCGTCCGGCCGGTGGCGTCGGTGCCGATCAGGTTGCCGGCGACGACGGTGCGGTCGGTCCCGGCCCCGCCGACGTAGAGGCCCTGATAGGCGCTGGCGGCGATGACGTTCCGCTCGTCGAGGTCGCCCCGGCCGTCGCCGTCGGTCCCGACGCGGGTCGACCCGGCCCCGGCCTCGATGAAGACGCCGACCCCGCCGTTGCCGATCGCGGAGAGCCCGGTGTGGTCGAGCCCGATCAGGTTCCCGGCGATGACGTTGCCGTCGGTCCCGGTGCCGGTGACTTTGATCCCCGGGGCGCCAGCGGCATTGTTGCCGGCGATGACGTTGGCCTGGCCCGCGTCGTCGGCCGAGGCGCCGTCGGTGCCGATCCGGTTGGCCGAGGCCCCGTTGTCGAGGAGGATCCCGCCGCCGGAGTTGCCAATGGCGAAGGTCCCGGTGGCGTCGACGCCGATCCCGTTGCCGGCGACCACGTTGCCGGTCGTCCCGGCGTCGGCGATCTCGATCCCGTAGGAGCGGTTGCCGGAGATGATGTTCTTCTCGTTGACGTCGTTGACGCCGTGGCCGTTGGTCCCGATCAGCGTGGTGGTCGCCTTCTGGTTGACGAGGATGCCGAACCGGCCGTTGAAGAGCGTGGCGTCGCCGCCGGCGTCGGTCCCGATCCGGTTGCCCTGGATCACGGTCCCGGTCGTGTTCGAGCCGAAGACGTCGATCCCGTCGGAGGAGTTGCCGGAGATCACGTTGCCCAGGCCCTGGTTCGAGAGGCCGCCGATGGTGTTGTTCGCCCCGTTGACGAGGATCCCCTCTCGGCCGTTGGCGCTGGAGGCCAGGCCGTGCGTGCCGGTGCCGACGTAGTTCGCGGCGATCAGGTTGTTGTCGCCGAAGACCTCGATTCCGTCGTTGCCGAAGGAGGAGACGATCAGGCCCTTGATGATCGAGTTCGAGGCCGAGAGGACCAGGCCGCTGACGTTCGCCCCGGCCGAGCCGCCATAGAGCTGCACCAGGGGCGCCGCGCGATAGCCGGGCTCGGTCGTCCCGTCGATGACGACCGGCGCGGTGATCGTCGGCAGGGCCGAGGCCGGGGTGATGATCTGGATCCCCGAACTGGCGAGGTTGAAGGTGATCGCGTTGAGCTGGCCGGGATTCTTGTTCGAGGCGTCGATGGCGGCCCGGAGGGTCCCGTCGCCCGAGTCGGCCGGGGAGGTGACCGCATAGCTCGCCATCAGCACCAGCTCTTCGAGGACCTCGACCGAGGCCCGGAACGCCCTCCGTCGGACCTTCGACCCCCGTGCCGAAGATCGGGCGGACGGGCCGGAGCCCCCGGTTCGGGGCGCGGTCGCGTTCGGGCGTCGTGGCATCGGATCTCTTCCCCGCTTCGGGATTCGTCGACCTTCAGGGAGGGATCGTCCTCCCGGCGACATCGCACGAACGGGCATTCGAAGCGATCCGGCCCGCCGGATCAAGGAAAATCCCGCAGGTGCATCAAGAAGAGTCCGTCATGTCACCATGCGACGTGGCCGGGTCGACTGCGGAGGGCCGCCCCGGCCGGGGCGTGCCGTTCAGGGGAGGTAGACCGCCGTGACCGGGAGGTCCTGGCCGGCCCCCGGTGCGTCGAACTAGGTGATCTTGTCCGGCCCCCCGTTGGCGGGCCGGTAGGCGAAGGCGCCGAGCTTGGGGAGGAAGACGGCGAGTTCGGCCTTGCCGGATCCGTCGTGGTCGCCGACGGCGGGGATCGAGTTGCCCGCGCCGGGGATGCCGAAGGGGGTGATGGTGTCGTGGCCGGTGGTGGGGTTGCGGATCGCGAAGGCGCCCTGGGACGGGAGGTAGACGGCCAGGTCGGTCTGGCCGGTCCCGTAGAAGTCGCCGGGGACCGCGCCGTCGCCGCCGCCGACGCGGATGGTGGTGGGGGCCGAGCCGCTGATGCCGTCGTTGGCGTCGCCGGGATAGGCGGCGGTGATCGCGTGGGTCCCCGCCGCGAGGGTCGAGAGGGTGAGCGTGGCGTGGGCGTTGGCGTCGATCGGGGCGGAGCCGAGCAGGGTGAAGCCGTCGTAGAAGTTCACCGGACCCGACCGGCCGGACCGCGCCGAGGACCTTGGCGAGCACGGTCGCGGTGAGGGTGACGGGCCTGCCGAGCGCCGCGGGGCTCGGCGAGACCGCCAGGGTCGTGGCGGTCGCCGCCGGGCTGACGACGACCGAGGCCGGGGCCGAGGTCCCCGCCATCGAGCTGGCGTCGCCGGAATAGGAAGCGGTGATCGCGTGCGGCCCGGGGGCGAGGCTGGAGATAGTCACCCGCCCGACGCCCCCGGCGAGCTTCGCCGAGCCGAGGACCTTCGACCCTTCGAGGAACGAGACCGTCCCGGTCGGGACGCTCGACCCTTGCGAGGCGACGGTCGCCGTCAGGGTGATCGCCTGGCCGAAGGCGGCCGGGATGGGCGAGGCCGTGACCGTCGTCGTGGTCGCCGACGGTCGCGGCCTCGATCGAGGCCCCGGCCGAGAGCGCCGGGTTCGCCGTGTCGGTCGCGGTGAGGCTTTGCACGCCGAGGGTCGACAGGGTCACCTGGAAGGAGTGCGTGCCGTGGTCGGCCGGGGTGAAGGTGGCGTCGACCGTCAGGTTGGCGTTGGCATCGGTCGAGGTGAAGTGGACCGTGCCGGAGTAGTCGAGCGCCGGGTTGCCGACGGCGTCGACGGCCGAGACGGTGAAGGCGAAGGAGACCCCGGTGGTCGCCCTGGAGCCCGGGGGCGGGGTCAGGACCAGCCCGGCGGCCGGGGCGTTGGCCACGGAGATGGTCGTCGAGGTCGCCGGCGCCAGGCTCCCCGCGCTCGCGGTGATCGCATAGGTCGAGCCGACCCGGTCGATCGAGAGGCCGGAGAACGTCGCCACGCCGGCGACGAGTCGGACCGGGGTGCCGCCGAGGAGGTTCCCGCCGGCGAGGGCGAGCGAGACGAGGTCGGCGTCGCCGGTGTCGCCCTGGCCGAGGTCGTTCTCGGCCGAGACGACCAGGCCGAGCGGGGCCCCCGCGGCGACGCTCAAGGGCGGCTCGCCGGTGATGACCAGGTGCGTCGCCGGCTTCGGGGTGACGTTGAACGCGGTGGTGCTGGCCCCCTGGAGCTTGCTCGCCGAGTCGGCCAGCAGGAGCGTGTCGTTGGTCCCCGGCTTGTCGAGCGCCAGCCCGACGAACGAGGCGGTGCCGGCGTCGGCCCCCAGCACGAGCGGGCCGGAGAGCGTCGCCCCGCCGTTCTTGTTACCCGGCCCGATGGTCAGCGTCCCCTCGAACGACGTGTCGACGTTGCCCGAGGCGTCGACGGCGGCCACGGTGACGACGAAGGGGGCACCGGCGGCGATGTTTGAAGGCGGCTGGGCCGTGACCATCAGCCGGGTCGCCGCCAGCGAGACGGTCAGGGCCCCGCTCGTGGCCGAGGCCAGGCCGGGGCTCGTCGCGACGATCGTGTAGCCCGCCCCCGCCTGGTCCAGCGAGAGGCCGGGGAAGGTCGCCACGCCGTTGAGGGCCGTCGCCGTCACGGTCCCGCTGAGGAACGAGCCGCCGGGGTTCGCCCCGAGCGCGATCGTGACCGGGCCGGAATAGTCGGTGTCGCTCCCGTTCGCCGCGTTCTCGACGCCGACGATCAGGCCGAACCCCTTGCCCGCCGTCGCGCCGGTCGGCGGCCGGACGGTGATGGCGAGCTTCGCGGGGGTCGACGCGGCGGAGAGGTCGATGACCCCGATGTCGGTCCCCGCCGCGAACCAGAGGTTGCCGGCCGCCCCGTTGGCCACCGCGCCCGGCGAGAGGTTCGGTGTCGCGAGGGTGGTGATGGCGTTGGTCGTCGGGTCGATCCGCCCGAGCCCGTTCGCCTCGGCGAACCAGAGCGCCCCGTCGGGTCCGGCGGAGATCGAGCCGGTGGCCGGGGCGGCGACCTCCCTGAGGAGCGTCCGGGCCTTCGGGTCGTTCACCCCGATCTGGTCGGCCGCGCCGTTGAAAGCGTTGCCGGCCTCGACGAACCAGAGGTTGCCGTCGGGCCCGAGGGCGATCCCCTTCGGAGTCGACTTGGCCGAGGCCGTGGCGACCTCGCCGAACGTCTGGGTGGTCGGGTCGTAGTAGCCGACCTTCCCGGTCCCGGTCTCGGTGAACCGGAGCTTGCCAGTCCGGTCGGCGACGATCCCGTAAGGGTTGGACTTCGACGGCAAGGTCACGAAGTCGTCGGCGATCGAGTGGGTTGAGGTGTTGATCACCCCGATGGTCTTGCCGTCCTGCTCGGCGAACCCCCGGTTCGGTGAACCGGAGCTTGCCCAAGGATTTTCCGGGCCTGGGATCGAGCGGAGGCGCGAGGATCGAGGAAGGGTCGGATTATCCGGCGGGCTCGGTCGCCTCGGCCTTCTTCGCCTTCTTCCGCCTCGTCGGGGCCGGCTCGGCCTCGGGACGGGGTAGGCTCGTCGGCGGGAAGGTCAGGTGATGGACGAAGAGGACGCCCTCGGGGAGGGCTCGTCGGGCGAGGTCGGCGAGGTGGGCGTGATGGGTGAAGAAGAGGACCTGGGTCCGCCGCGAGAGGTCGGCCAGGGCCTTCAGCGCCGCGACGGCCCGGGCGTCGTCGAAGTTGACGAGGAGGTCGTCGAGGACCAGCGGCATCGGCTCGTGGTGGTCGAGGTGGGCCATCAGGCTGGCCAGGCGGAGGGCCAGGTAGAGCTGGTCGGCGGTCCCCTCGCTCATCCCCTCGACCCCGATGGTCGTCGAGCCCCCGGCCCGGAGGCCCAGGAGGGTCGGCTGGCCCTTGTCGTCGGCCCCGACGGCGAGCCCGGCGAACGAGCCGGCGGTGAGCGCGGCGAAGAGGGCCCCGGCGCGTTCGAGGACCGGCCCCTGATGCTCCTTGCGGTGCCGCTCGACGGCCTCGCGGAGGACGGCGGCGGCGAGCCGGAGCCGGGCGTACCGCTCGACGTCCAGCGCCAGGCGGGCCGCCTTCTCCTCGACGATCTGGCGGGCCTCGGCCGCCCCGGGGCCGCCGTCCATCTGGAGGAGTTGCTCGGCGAGCCCGCCGTTGGCCTCGCCGAGCCGCCCGGATTCGGCCTCCAGCGGTTCGATCCTCGCGGAAATCTCGGCGATCCGGGCTTCGAGGCCCGCGGGGTCCATCCCCTCGGACTCCTCGACGAGTCGGTCGACCCCGACCGGCCCGGCCAGGGTGGCGAGCTGGTCCTCCAGCCCCCGGGCCTCCCGGCGAAGCTCGGCGACGGCCTCGGAGCGGCGTTCGGCCTCGATCAACCCGCCGGGCTCCTCGCAACCGGCCTCGATCGCCAGGGCGGCCAGGGCCGCGTCGGCCCGCCCGAGCGCCTCGGCCGAACCCTCGCGGCGCTTGGCCTCGAGGGCCTGCCGCTTGGCGATCTCCTCGCGACGGGTCTCAGCGACGACGGCCCGCTTGAGCGCCTCGTCGAGCCGGCGTGCGGCCGCCTCGGCGTCCTCGCCGGGGGCCTCGACGCCCAGGCGGCGGGCGAGTTCGCCGACCTCGGCCTCGAAGCGGGCTTCAAGGCGGGCGTGGTCGGCGATCGAGGCGCGGAGCTCCTCGACCTCCTGCGTCGACGTCGCCAGCTCGTCGAGCCGGGAGATCACGCCCCGGGCGAGGGCGGGCGAGGCGTCGCCGGGCAGGCCGAGGGGCCCGACGGTCCCGGCCCATCGCCCTTGCCAGTCGAGCCGGGCCGCCTCGGCCCTGGCCAGCCCGGCGCGGGCCGCTTCGAGCTTGACGCCGGCCCTCGCCCGCTCGATCGCGGCGATGCCGAGGTCGATGGTCGCGGCGAGCGTCCCACGAGGGCCGGGCTCGGGCTCGCCGGCCTCGATCAGGTGCCGCCCGATCTCGGACCGGAACGCCTCGATCGTCTCGGCCTTGCGGCGGAGGTCGAGCTTGCGGTCGCGGAGGGCCTGGGCCTGGCGGATCAGGGGGGCTCGGCCAGTCTTGACCCAGTCCTTCATCTCGCGAGGCGTCCGGGGCTCGATCCCGAGCGGGGCCCAGGCCCCTCGCCAGGCGTCGCGGAGGGCGTCGAGGTCGGTCGAGGCCCGGTCACGCCCGGCGTCCGCCCGCGCGATCCGGTCGGCCAGCTCGCGCCCTTTCCAGCGGCGGTTGGCCTGCAAGGCGACGGCGTCGGCCTCGCGGCGGAGGCGGTCGGCCAGGTCGTCGGCCCGCCGGATGGACGACTCGAAGTCCTCGGCGAGCCGGTCGGGGTCGTCGGCGGGCGCTCCTCCGAGCCAGGCGAGGCGGAGCCCCCGCCAGAGGGCGTCGCGGTCGGCCCGGAGGGCTCCCAGGTCGCCCTCGGAGGGGACCGGTCCGGACTCTTCGCCCCGGGCGATCGCGAGGGCGATCTCGGCCGCCTCGGCCCCGAGCCGGTCCGCCTCGGCCGAGGCGCGGCCCAGCGCCTCGGATCGGGCCTGGATCTCGGACTCGAACTGGTTGAGGGTCTCTTCGAGCGGGACCGCCAGCGCCTCCAGGGCTTCGAGCGTGCCGGACCAGAGCGGGAGCTTGCGAAGCTCGACCTCGGCGGCGGCTTCGAGCCGGTCGAGTTCGAGCCGGTCGACGGCAAGCAGAACCTCCAGGTCGCCACCGGCCTTCGCCCGGGCGATCGCCAGGCCCAGGGCCTCGGCGGCCCGGAGGGCGGCGGCGGCCGGGCGCGTGGGGGGTTCGCCTTCGTCGGGCCCGGCCAGCCCGGAAAGCTCCGCCATCGCGGCCGATCGGCGCTCGTCGAGGGCGTTCCGCTCGTCGGCGAGCCCCTGGATCCGCTCGGCGAGCGGGGTCGCGACGCGGCCGGGCGGGGGGGCGTCGGCGTCGGGCCCGTCGGGGCGGAGTTCGCCGAGCAGGGCGAGGGCCCTGGCCTCGGCCTGGGCGAGTCTGGACTGGTCGACCGGCCTGGCCCGGAGGGCTTGGCGGTAGAGGACCACGTCGAGCAGGGCCCGGCCGATCGTCTCGGCCTCGTCGAGCGCCGGGTCGGGCGGGCCGAGGGCGTCTCGGGCCAGGGCCTCGGCCCCGAGCGACTCGTCGGCGTCCTCGATCGCCTTCAGGGCGAGCTGGCGGGCCAGGGTGGATTCGCGCCTCCGGTCGGCGAACCCCTCGGCCAGGGCCGGGGCCGGGCCGATCTCGGCGAGCCGATCGCGAGCCCGGCCGAGCCCGGCGATCACCGGCAGGGCGTCGCGGGCCCGCTCCAGCCGCCTCCGATCCTCGACGGCCCGGCGGACCTCGGCGTCGACGGCCGCCTTGCTCGCCCGCCCCTCGGCCAGCTCGCGGTCGAGCGCGACCCACGACTCGGTCGCGACGATCTGGTCGGCAACCTTGATCTGGGCCGTCTTCAACTCCGCGAGGGCCAGGTTGATCGTCGGCAGCTTCCCGGCGGGCTTGAACAGGGCCTCGACCTCGGCGTCCAGGGCCTTGCGGACCTCGTCGACCCGCGCCAGGCCCGAGCCGGCGGCGAAGAGGATCGTCCCGAGCGACCCCTTCCCCTCGACGATCGCCCGGCCCCCGGCGACCAGCTCGTCATGGTCCATCGAGAACAGCTCGGCGAACCGGGACTCGTCGAGCGCCCCGAGCCAGGGCCGGAGGGCGTCCGGCTCGATAAGCTCGTCGTCGGCGAACGTCCAGAGCGAATCGGCGATCTTCTTGCGCCGCGTGAAGCCGACCTCCTCACCGCGCTCGTCGCGGAGGATCGCGGAGATCCGCAGCTTCTCGTAGGGCGTCAGGTGGTCGTCACTGGTCCTGGCAGGGAAGCCGAAGAGGAGGTGGCGGATGGCGCGGAGGGTGGTGGACTTGCCGGCCTCGTTGGGCCCGAGGATCAGGTGCAGGCCCCGGTCGCCGCCGGAGAGGTCGAGCGGGGGCGGGTCGGCGAAAGGGCCGAAGGCCCGGAGGTCGAGCCTGAGGAACCTCATCGGGGGCCTTTCGCCGCTTCGAGGCGGTCGGCCAGCAGCGGCCGGACTTGGTCGAGGACCGAGCGGAGCCAGTCGGGCTCGTCGAGGTCGACCAGCTCGGCCCGCTTCAGCTCGGCGGGGAGCTTCTTGCGGAGGTCGGCCAGCTCGCGGTCGGCGAAGGTTCGGAGGGCGGAGTCGTCGCCGCGAAGCTCGGCGATCAGGCGGTCGAGCTGGGCGACCGGCCCGTCGCCGGGCTCGCCTTCGCCGAGCTTCAGGGGGCGGGTCTTCAGCTTGACGGCCTCGACCCAGATTCGATCCGACCCGTGGGTGATCCCCTGGCCCCGGATTTCCTGGGCCCAGTCGTGCTTGGTCGCCAGGAGCTTCTCGTGGACCGCCGAGGCGCCGGTCACCTCGACCCGGAGGGCCAGGGCCCGGCCGTCGGCGGCTTCCAGGAGCGTCGGCAAGGCGGCCTCGAACTGCTGGAGGAGGTCGTCGCCGTCGGTCGCCCCGGAGGCGTCGAGCGGGCAGGTCTCCCAGCGGAGGACGTCGAGGGCGTGGAAGTCGTGCGAGGCGACCCGGTGGCCTTCGACCGTCACGACGTAGCACCCCTTGGCCCCATCCTCGCGGATATGCCGCCCCTGGACGTTGCCGGGGAAGACGATCGGGGCTTCCGTGCCGTCGACGACCTCGCGGGCGTGGACGTGGCCGAGGGCCCAGTAGCCGTAATTCTTGGTCCGGAGCGACTCCACGGTGCAAGGAGCGTAGCGGTCGTGTCCCTCGCGCCCGGTCAGGCTGGTGTGGAGCAGGCCGACGTTGAAGCAGCCGGGGTCGGCCGTCGGGTAACGGCTGGCGAGGTCCTCGCTGACCGCCTGGCTGGCGAACCCCTGGCCGTGGATCGCCACCGGGACGTGGTCGAGGCGGCAGGTCTGGGGGCGGTCGACGTCGAGCGAGGTGACGTTGTCCGGCAGCCTCAGCTCGCGGGTCATCTTGTTCCTGGCGTCGTGGTTGCCGCGAATCAGGAAGACTTTGATCTTCGCGTCGCGGAGCCTGGCCATCTGCTTGACGAACCAGAGCCCCGTGTTGTGGTCCTTCCAGTCGCCGTCGTAGACGTCGCCGGCGATCAGGACGAAGGCGACCGCCTCGTCGATCGCCAGCCTGACCAGATTCTCCATCGCCTTGCGGGTCGCGCCCCGGATCTCCTCCGAGGGGCACCCCTCGTAGCGGTCGAGCCCGCGCAAGGGGCTGTCGAGGTGGATGTCGGCCGCGTGGAGGAATTTGAACATCCGGCCCCCGCCCTTCGGGTCGTTCGTCGCGCGGCCGGGACGACCCACGCCGCCTCGCGAGACCCCAAGCATAGCCGCGCCGGGGGATCGGGCAAGATCGAAGGGGGCGGCCTGGGTCTTTCGAAAGGCGTTGAGGGTGCGAGGTCCCGGACCAAATGCAGGGCCCCCGGCGGTTCGACCGCCTGGCAGCGATCATCGGCGTTAAAGATCCCCGGTGCCTCCCCAAGTCGGTCCCCGCAGGCGACCTCGCCCAGGCTCCCCTCGCCCGCCCGGTGCCGCCGGTCCTCGGGGGAGGGCTCCTTATCCCCGGCGAGTCAGAAAGCCGGTCGGCCTCGATCGCTAGAGTTTCGAACGAACCTGGGGCGATCCGCGCTCCTCTCGACTCCCGGCCCGTTCCCGACTAGAGTGCGGGGGAGTTCGGTGTCGGCCGTCGAGGCTCGCCCCGCCGTCGGACTCCCTGGCCAGCCCGGAGAATCGTCTTGAAACGCTCGCTCGTCGCGCTCGGCGTCTTCCTCGCGATTTTGAGAGGGCCGGGCCAGGTTCGGGCCGAGGGGCCACCCTTCGAGCTGGTCGACGGCGACCGGGTCGTCCTGATCGGCGGGACCCTGGTCGAGCGCGACCAGGAGACCGGCTACCTGGAGGCCCGGCTGGTCCGCCGCTACCCGGACCGGAACCTCACCTTCCGCAATCTCGGCTGGAGCGGCGACACGGTGGAGGGTCCCTCCCGCGCCGGGTTCGGCTCGGTCGAGGACGGGTTCCGGCACCTGATCGAGCACGTCGTCTCGCTCAGGCCGACGGTCGTGGTCGTCGGCTACGGGGCGAACGAGGCGTTCGGCGGCGCGGCCGGCCTCCCCCATTTCCTGGCGGGCCTCGACCGGCTCCTCAAGGCGATCGCGCCGACCGGGGCGCGGCTGGTGATCCTCGCGCCAAACCGCCAGGAAGACCTCGGCCCCCCCTTGCCCGACGCGGCCCCGCACAATGCCGACCTGGCCCTCTACAGCGAGGCCCTGCGGATCGAGGCCGGGAAGCGGGGCGTGGCGTTCGTCGACCTCTTCGCCCTCCTGCCCGACGGGTCGAAGGCCCGGCCCCGCCGACCCTCGACGGACAACGGGATCCACCTCAATCCGCTCGGCTACGCCAGGGCGGGGGCGGCGATCGAGGCGGCCCTCCTCCCCAAGCCGAAGGGGGCCGAGGGCGACCCCGCCCCGACCCTGGTCCGGTTCGCGCGGGATGCCCGCGAGTCCCAGAAGGCCCCGGGCGGGGTCCGGTTCAAGGCCCAGGACAGCTTGCTGCCGGCCCCCCCGCCGCCCGAGGGCGAGCCCCTGCCGCCCGGCGACGGCCGCGAGGTCGCCATCTCCGGCCTGCCGCCCGGCCGTTACCTGTACAAGGTCGACGGCGTGCCCGTCGCCGAGGGGACCGCCGACGACTGGGCGAGCGGGGTCGTCGTCCGCAAAGGGCCCGAATTCGACCAGGCCGAGGCGCTCCGCTCGGCGATCGTCGCCAAGAATCAGATCTACTTCTACCGCTGGCGGCCCCAGAACGAGACCTACCTCTTCGGCTTCCGCAAGCACGAGCAGGGGCAGAACGCGGCCGAAATCCCCGAGTTCGACCCGCTGGTCGCGGCGAAGGAGGCGGAGATCGCCCGGCTCCGGGTGCCGGTCCCCCATCTCCACGAGTGGATCCGCGAAGGTGAGGTGGGCCGGTGACGACGCTCGCGAGAAACCCGACCTCGGCGACGACCCGGACGACCGGCATCCCATCCGAGGGGATCCGGCGGCCCCACTTCCTCGGCCGATCGGGTTCGGGGACGCCGCCCCCCTCGAAGCCGAAGCGGGGCGGGATGCCCCCCTGGCGGCGCTGGGTCCGCAAGACCTGGATCCTGGGCGTCTCGATCAGCCTGGGCGCGCTCCCGCTCCAGAAGTCGACGCCCCGGGTCGACCCCGACGCCGAGGCCGAGCGGGCCTCCTTCGAGGTCGCCGAGGGGTTCGAGGTCAACCTCTTCGCCGGCGACCCGCTGCTCGCCAAGCCGATCCAGATGAACTTCGACGCCCGGGGACGGCTCTGGGTGGCCACCTCCGCGGTCTACCCCCAGATCAAGCCCGGCCAGGCCGCCAACGACAAGGTGGTGATCCTCGAAGACCTCGACGGCGACGGCAAGGCCGAGAAGACGACCGTCTTCGCCGACGGCCTGCTGATCCCCACCGGCATCGAGCCCGGCGACGGCGGCGCCTACGTCGCCAACAGCACCGAGTTGCTCCACCTGGCCGACCTCGACGGCGACGGCAAGGCCGACTCCCGCAAGGTCGTCCTCTCCGGCTTCGGGACCGAGGACACCCACCACATCCTCCACACCCTGAGGTGGGGCCCCGAGGGCCTGCTCTACTTCAACCAGTCGATCTACATTCACAGCCACGTCGAGACCCCCTGGGGCGTCCGTCGGCTCGGCGGCGGCGGGGTCTGGCAGTTCCGACCCGAGTCGGCCCTGCTCGACGTCCTGGCCAAGGGGTGGGTCAACGCCTGGGGCCACCACTTCGACCGCTGGGGCCAGTCGTTCGTCACCGACGGCGCGGGGAGCAAGGGGATCAACTACGTCGTGCCGGGCGCCTCCTACGAATCCGCCCCCGGCGCCAAGCGGCTGCTCGACGGCCTCAACCCCGGCAGCCCCAAGTATGCCGGGGCCGAGATCCTCTCCGGCCGGCACCTCCCCGAGGACTGGCGGGGCGACATCCTCACCAACGACTTCCGGGCCAACAACGTCCGCCGGTTCAAGCTCGCCGACGACGGCGCGGGCTACTCCTCGACCAACCTGGCCAACCTGATCACCACCCGCTACCCCGCCTTCCGGCCGATCGACATCAAGATGGGACCCGACGGCGCGGTCTACATCGCCGACTGGTACAACCCGATCATCCAGCACGGCGAGGTCGACTTCCGCGACGCCCGCCGCGACCACACCCGGGGCCGGATCTGGCGGGTCACCGCCAAGGGACGCCCCTTGGTCGAGCGGCCGAAGCTGGTCGACGCCCCGACGGTCGACCTCCTCGAAGCCCTGAAGGCCCCCGAGGACTGGACCCGCCACTTCGCCAAGCGTGTCCTGAAGGAGCGGGGCAAGTCGGTCCTGCCCGAGCTGGCCGCCTGGGTCGCCAAGCTCGACCCGGCCGACCCCGAGGCCGAGCACCGGAGGCTCGAAGGACTCTGGGTCTACGAAGGCCTCGACGTGGTCGAGCCGGCCCTGCTCTCTCGCCTGCTCGACTCGCCCGACCCCCGCGCCCGGGCCGCCGCCGTCCGGGTCCTCTCGCACTGGCTCGGCCGGGTCGACGACCCGTTCGGCCGCCTGGCCAGGCGGGTGGTCGACGAGGCCCCGAGGGTCCGCCTGGAGGCCGTCCGGGCCCTGGCCCGCGCGCCGGAGTCGCGGTCGGCCGAGATCGCCCTGCGGGCGCTCGACCGGCCGGTCGACCGATTCCTCGACTACGCCCTCTGGCTGACGATCCGGGAGCTGGAGCCGTTCTGGATGCCAGCGTTCCGCGCGGGACGGTTCGACGACGGGGGCGACACCCACCGCCTGATCTTCGCGCTGGACGCCGTGAAATCCCCCGAGGTCGTCAAGCCGCTGATCGAGGCCCTGAAGGGCGGACGGGTCGCCTCGGGCGACGTGGGGCAGGTCCTCGGGCTGATCGCCGGGCTCGGCGGCCCGCCCGAGCTGGGGATGATCCTCGACCTGACGCTGACCGCCGAGACGCCCGGGGACCGCAAGGCCGCGCTGCTCGACGCCCTGGCGCAGGCCGCGAAGTCGCGCAAGGCCGTCCCCTCGGGCGACCTCGCCCGGCTCGGCCCGCTGCTCGACTCGCCCGACGAGGCCACCCGTTCGGCCGCGGCCCGGGTCGCGGGGATCTGGAAGGTCGAGCCGCTCCGGGAGCGGCTGGAAGCCCTGGCCGCCTCGCCGCAAGCCCCGGGGTCCGCCCGATCGGCGGCGATCGAGGGCCTGTCCTCGCTCGGCGGGCTCTCGCGGCATTCGCTGGCCGCCTTGGCGATCTCGGCCGAGCCCCCGCCCTTCCGCCTGGAGGCCGCCGCGGCGCTGGTTTCGATCGACCCGGCGCTGGCCGCCGAGCGGGCCGTCGTCGCGCTCGCCGAGGTCAAGGGGGGCGACCCCTCGGCGGTCTTCCGGGCCTTTGTCGACCGCAAGGGCGGGCCCGCCGCGCTGGCCTCGGCCCTGAAGGGGAAGGCGTTGCCGCCGGAGGTCGCCCGGCTCGGGATTCGGATCGCCGCGCTCTCGGGCAAGCCCGACTCCGCGCTGGTCGAGGCCCTGGACCGCTCCGGGGGCGGCTCGGCCGGGCCGAGGACCTGGACCGCCGAGGACCGCGCCGCCTTGCTCGCCGAGGTCTTCCGCCGGGGCGACCCCGCGCGGGGCGAACAGGTCTTCCGCCGCGAGGCCGCGCAGTGCCTGAAGTGCCACGCCGTCGCCGGGGCCGGCGGCCGGGTCGGCCCCGGGCTGGAGAGCATCGGCGCCAGCGCCCCGGTCGACTACCTGCTCGACTCGCTGGTCGAGCCCGCCAAGGCGATCAAGGAGGGGTATCACGCCACCGTCGTCGCCACGAACGACGGCCGGGTCCTGACCGGCCTGAAGGTCCGCCAGGCCGGGGGCGAACTGGTCCTCCGCGACGCCGAGGACCGCGAGGTCACGATCCCGCTCGAAGCCGTCGAGGAGCAAAAGCCCGCCGGGTCGCTGATGCCCGCCGGCCTGACCGACGCGATGACCCGGGGCGAGATCATCGACCTCGTCCGCTTCCTCTCCGAGATGGGCAAGCTCGGCCCCTACGCCGTCTCGCCGCAATCGCGCTTCCTCCGCCGCTGGCGGGTCCTCGAACCCCCCGCCGTCGCACCGAAGGGGGCGGGGGTCGAGCCATTCGACGCCCTGGCCACCGACCCGAAGCTGCCCTGGGGCCCGGCCTATTCCAGGGTCTCGGGCGAGCTGCCCGCCGACGCCCTGGCGACGATCCCTTATCGCGTCTCCGCCTCGCAGGTCGGCCTGGCCAGGGCCGAGGTCGAGGTGACGACCCCCGGCCCGGTCCGGTTCCGCCTCGACCCCGTGCCGATGGCCTTGTGGGTCGACGGCGTCCGGGTCGACCCGCAGGCGGTCCTGGACGTCCCGCTCGCCCCTGGCTTGCACTCGCTGACCTTCGCCCTGCCCGCCGACCCGAAGGGGCCGGGCTTCAAGGCCGAGTTGCAGGACGCGCCGGGGTCGCCTGCGAGGGCCCAGGCGGTCGTCGGGAAGTGAGGCCGATCAGGTCGCCTCGACGATCGCCCTCAGGATGCCCATGATTTTGGGCAAGTTGTCGATGAAGTATTCCGGGAGGTCCATCGCGACGATATCGCCCCGCAGCCTGAGGAACCGCCAGGCCGCGCCGGTGCTGACGGCGCCGTGAATTGGGGTCCCAGGCAGACCGGCCTGCTCGTTGCTCATCCGGGCGGCGACCATCGCGGCGATGCACTGGCCGAGTCCGGTGCGGATCTGGTCGTTCTTGGCCTCGACGATCGCGACGTAGGGGGCCTGCAAGATGTGCTGGCTCGGCCCCCGGCCGAGGATGAAGTCGCAATAGCCATCCAGGCCGAGGGCAGGGTCGAAGTCCCATTCCACGCCCGAGAACAGGCCGAATTTCGCTCCGAGCGATCTGCGGAGTTCGAGCAAGACCGGTGCGATGATGAATTCCGACTTCGCCTTCTCGGTGCTATTGGCCAGCGCCAAGGCCGTCCCGTCGCGCAGGAAGGCGGCGAACTCCTCGCGGACGGCCATCGGCGGGGATGCGGAGAAGAGGTCGGCGTCCTCCACGCGGACGCCTAGCCTCTCTTGAACCTGGGGAAAAGCGAAATCGCAGAAGGCCACGATTGCCTTACTTCTTCGGTTCGAGCCGGGCCTTGGCGTTGAGCTTCAGGCGCAGCTCCTCGATCTTCGGCGCGATGACGCTCTGGCAGTACGGGTTCTTGTTGGCGTTCCGGCGGTAGTAATCCTGGTGATACTTCTCGGCGGGCCAGAACTTCTCCAGGGGGACGAGCTGGGTGACGATCGGGTCCCGGTAGAGGCCGGCGGCGACGACCTTCTTGTACGACTTCTCGGCGGCGAGCTTCTGGTCCTGGTTGACGTAGAAGATGGCCGACCGATACTGCGTCCCCTCATCCGGGCCCTGGCGATTCAGGGTGGTCGGGTCGTGGCAGATCCAGAAGATGTCGAGCAAGTCGTCGTAGGAGACGACGTTGGCGTCGTACTCGATGGCGACGGCCTCGGCGTGGCCGGTCAGGCCGGTGCAGACGGCCTCATACGAGGGTTTGGCGACCGAGCCGCCGCTGTAGCCGGCGACGACCTGCTTGACGCCTTGGACGCGTTCGAAGAAGGCTTCGAGGCACCAGAAGCAGCCGCCGGCGAAGACGGCCTTCTCCAGCTTCGGCCCGGCCTTCTCGGCATCGGCCTTGGGGGTGGCGTTGGTGGTTGCTGGGGCTTCGGCCTTCTTCGCCTCGTCGGCGGCCTTGGCCTTGGGCTGCGGGGGGCTCGGCCTCTCGGCGTCCTGGGCCCGGGCGACGGTCGCCAGTGCAAAAACCGTCGCAAATCCGAGGGAGGAAGCCAGCTGGCGCAAGGTCATGGCAAGGCCCTTTCGGGTGCTTCGGTGGGGTCGCGATCGTCGGGCATCCCGGCCCGCCTCGCGGCATTCCTCCCTTACGTCGGCCGGGGCGATCCTGTGCGGCCCGGTCCCTCGGCTTCGGAGGCTTCCATGCCTTATAGGTGCGGCCGGCCCGGAAGTCCAGGGATACCCGGGCCGACTTTCCCGAGGCGTCCGATCGCTTGATCCGACCCGCCGGCCGGTTAGACTCGGCGTTCTTCCCCGCCTCGTCGCCCCCATCCCGGTACGGGAGACCTTCGCCCATGATCGCGAACATCCCGAGATGGTTCGTCGGTGCCTGCGCCCTGGCCTTCGGGCTATTCGTCGCGTTCCGGGTGCTGCTCGCCGCCCTGATCGTGGTGACGCACCTCATCGAGAAGCGGCCGATCTGCTCGCTCGTCCCCATCGACCGCGACGACGCCCCCGACGGCTCGCGGCATCCCGATGGCGAGGCCGGCGCCCCGGCGTTCAACCCCTATGAGGCGCCCCGGTCGACGATCTCCGACTATGCCCAGGCGCGAAATCTCCGGTTCGCGGAGCTGGGATTCGCCCCTGGGGGGCCCTACAAGCAGGGCAAGGGCGGGATCTATCAGGGCCGTTACGTCCTCTGGCAGTCGCCGGGCCGGGACGTCCTGGCCTCGGTCGCCTGGGGGACCGTCGGCGGCATGCCGGTCGACAAGACGATCCTCTACACGTCGCTGGACGACGGCCGCTATCTGGTGACCTCGGACAAGCCCACGGGAGTTCTCGCGCCCTGGGTCTTCGACGACGAGATCGCCTTCGGGACCGACCTCGACGGGCTGGTCGATCGCCATCGCCGGAGGCTCGAACACTCGCCATGGCGGGCCTTGCGATCGCCGGGTGCGGACCCCCTGGACGAGTATCGCGCCATGAGGACGCGGCTGGCCGAGGCCTCGATCGAGGCGGGCGAGGCCTATTACCTCGACCCGGGAAGGACGGCGATCCGGTCGAACCTCAAGGGGGCCTTGCTCGGGGCGGTCCGGTCGCTACGGGCCCCGAATGTCTGGCGGGGCTGACGGCCCGGCTGGACTTGACCCCTGTCCGGGGGTCGCTAGACTCGCGGCCGGTCGCCTCGACCCCCCTCCGCTCGGGAAAGGATTCCCCGCCGTGATCTCGTCCAAGGTGCGGGCCCTGTCCCGCAAGCTCGCCCTGATCGGCCTGGTGGCCGTCGCCTGCCTGGCGACCTACGCCTTCCGCAACCCCTGGTTCCGCGGGAACCTCGGGGTCGTCGACGAGGGGGTCGTCTACCGGAGCGCCCAGCCGCTTGGCGGCCTGGCGGACCTCGTCGCCGGGAAGCAGATCGCCACCGTCCTGAACCTCCGGGGCGGCTCCGACGCCGACTCCTGGTACTCCGCCGAGGTCGCCGCGGTCGGCCGCCTCAAGGTCGACTTCTACGACCTCCCCCTCGTCGCCACCGTCCGGCCTTCGCGCAAGCAACTCCTGAGCGTCCTCGACGTCCTCGACCGCTGCAAGTACCCCCTGCTGATCCACTGCAAGTCCGGCTCCGACCGGACGGGGCTGGTCAGCGGGCTCTACCTGATGTCGCGCAAGGGGGTCGACCCGGCCCGGGCGGAGGACGCCTTCTCGCTCTATTACGGCCACGTCCCGCTCCTGGGGACGAAGCACCTGCACGAGCCCTTCCGCGAGTACGCCGCCTGGCTCGACGCGAACCACCTGCCCCACACCCCCGGGCGGTTCCGCGACTGGGTCGCCCGCGACTATCGGGCCGACGACGCTTACGCCGAGGTCGTCCCCTGGCCGACCGGCCCTCGCCCTCGACGCTCGGCCAGGGTCGCCGGTTCGTCCGCGTCGCGGTAAGATCGGTCGGATGGACGACGACCGGCCCGAGCCTCGCCATCACCCGGCCTCGCACGACGACGCCCGCCTGCTGGCCGACTCGGAGATGACCTTCCTCCGCCGCTCGGGCCCCGGCGGCCAGAACCGGAACAAGGTCGAGACCGCCGTCGTCCTCCGCCATCGCCCGTCCGGCCTCGTCGCCGAGGCCAACGAGCGCCGGAGCCAGTCGGAGAACCGTCGCGAGGCCCTCCGACGCCTCCGGGTCTCCCTGGCCCTGGAGGTGCGGACCCCGGTCGACCCGCTCGCCCCCCCCAGTGCGCTCTGGCGTTCGCGTTGCAAGGGGGGGCGGATCGCGATCAACCCCGAACACGAGGACGTGCCGCCGTTGCTGGCCGAGGCCCTCGACGTCCTCGAAGGGGTCGACCTCGACCCCAAGGCCGCCGCCGACGTGCTGGGCGTCTCCTCGTCGCAACTGGTCAAGCTGCTCAAGGTCGAGCCGAAGGCCCTGGCGGCGGTGAACCGGCGGCGGGTCGCCCGAGGACTCCGGCCCTTGCTCTGAAGGGCGGAGGCGGGCTTGACGGGACGTCGAGGCGCAATTATCGTCCCGCCCACCCCTCCGCGCGACACCCTTTCACACTCCCGACCCCCCGACCCATGGAGCCCGACGCATGGGCTGGACTCGACCGCGTCCGTTCCGGCCGGCCCTCGACGCGCTCGAAGGCCGACTCGTGCTCGCCGCCCCGGCCTCGCCGGCCGCCCTCCTCGCCTTGCCGATCGTCGCTCCCCTGCCGAGCCCGACCGGCCCGACCCTCAAGGCGAGCACCGAGAAGCTTGTCCTCTCGGAGATTGACGGGGCCTTTTCGGCTTACAAGGGGAAGAACGACGGCGTCCTCAACGCCCTCGGCGGGCTGACGTCGCTATTCACGTCGCCGAACTCGACCGACCCGACGACCGAAGCGGGCGTCAAGGGCGACGGCGCGGCCCTGGGGGCGAGGCTCACCAAGGCCGTCGACCGGCTCCCTTTCGGCCACTCGCGGGCGGAGCCGTTGATCTTCCAGGCCATCGGGCAGGGCGGCGTCACGCCGGGGAACTCGGACTTCTTCCGCGACCGGCTCAAGGCCCTGGTCGAACAATACGTCCGCCGGGGGGTCCGCAACGGCGACTTCACCCTGACCCGCCACGCCTGACGCCGAGGCCGGGGCTCAATTCCCCGCGACCCGCTTCGAGCCCGCCCCCTCGTCGAGCCGGTAGAGGTGCGCCGAGTAGCGGCGGCAGGAGGCCGACTCGATCCGCTCGCCCCCCTGGTCGAGCACGACCTTCAGCGCCGCCCTGGAAAAGTTGATCGGGTCGGGCAAGGCGGTGTCGAGGAGGAACCAGACGCGGGGCCGCCCCTTGTGCCGGGCGACCTCCACGGCAAGCTCCTCGGGCTCGTTCAGCGAAAGCTTGGTCGGCGAGGCCTGGACCCGTTCGAGCCCCTCGACCTTGCCGTACTGCTGGTAGTACCGGAAGGGTAGGGCGGAATAAGGGTCGATGACGACCACGTCGCCGGGCTTCCAGTCGCGGGCGACCTGCGCGAGGACCGAGCGGGCGTCGTGGAGCCTGGGCCGCTCGACGAGGAACTGCCCCGCCTGCATCGTCGGCAAGAGCAAGGCGCAGGTCAGGAGGATGCCGCCGATGGCCCGCTGGGTGGCGTCCCTGGCGGCGAGCAGGCCGGCGATCCCGGCGGCGATCACCGGCAGGGTCGACGCGGCGGTGAACAGGGCCAGGCGGCTCTTGAGCGGGTACTTGTGGAGCATCGAGGCCAGCACGGCGAAGGCCAGCGGGGCCACCAGCAGGCCGATAAAGTCGCGCCGGCCCTGGCGATAGAGCGTCGCCACGCCGATCATCCACGCGGCGGCCATGAAGACGCCCATCCTCATCGAGAGGTCGACGTCGGCCTGCGCGTTGTGGAAGAGCGCCTCGAACAGCCCGAACCCGACCGCCGGGTAGACCCGGAGGTCCTTCGGCGAGGTCGGCGGGAACTTGAGGAAGGCCGACTCCCAGTAGTCGGCCAGGTTCGCGTTCGCCTGCAAGCCTTTCAAGAACAGCTCATACTCGACCGCGAAGCTCGCCAGCCAGCAGGCCGAGACCGCCGCCGCCACGCAGGCCGCCCGGTAACGCTTCTCGAACAGGGCCTTGACGATCAACGTCGACCCCGCCCCCGCCAGCACGAAGACCGAGGGGTGCGAGAGCCAGACCAGCGCCGCCCCGACCGCCGCCATCACGACCGCCCGGCCGGTCGTCATCCCATCCCGCAGCGCCTTCGACGCCAGGACCAGCACCAGGAGGCCCGATGCGACGTCGGACGAATACTGCTTCAGCTCGCCCGAGTAATAAAACAGCGCCGGGAGCACGCCCGCCAGCGCCACCGCCACCACCGCCGACCACCGGCCCACGTTCGCCAGGCAGAGCCGGTAGATCAGCACCAGCGAGGCCAGCGAAGCCAGGAACGGGAACAGACGGAGCGCGAACTCGGTCGGACCGAAGGCCAGGGTCGCCGCCTTCTCGAGGAACAGGAACCCGATCGGGGCGGCCTGGTCGAAGTCGAGCGGCCCGAGCAGCTCGCGGAACGACCGGCCGCAGATGTTCAGCGCCAGGGCCGACTCGTCGAGCCAGAGCGACCGCCCGACCAGCATCATCCGCAGCCGGAGCGCCAGGGCCAACGCCGCCACCGGGACCAGCACGATCGTCGGCCACCACGAGGCCGAGCCCGCCCTCGCGGGTTCGCCCGACTCCCCATCGAGCCGGCGCGGGAGATCCGTGGAGACCATCATGGTGTGCGTCCAGATCCAGGGTGCAGGGTCCATCCTATCGCCCGGCCACTCTAGCCGGGACCTTCCCCCGTGGCAATCCAACTTGGCGGGCGGCAGGCGGCGAGGTCCGTGGCCCACTACCCACTCCCCTCGCCCTCGGGGTAAAATCGGGTGGTCCCCGCGACGCCTCCGCCAGAGAAAGGGCCCCGGTCCATGAGCAGCGAGTCCAGCCGCCGCGCGTTCCTCCATCGGGCCCTGTCCGGTTCGAGCTTACCCTTCTTCGCGGGCCTCCCCTCGGCGCTCGGATTCGAGGGGGCCGAGCCCGACCTCCTCGTCCGTTCGACCCGACCGCTCGACGCAGAAACCCCGGTCGAGGTCTTCGACTCGTTCGTCACCCCGAACCGCCTCTTCTTCGTCCGCAGCCACTTCGGCCCGCCGGCCCTGGGCCTGTCCCCCTGGCGGTTCGAGGTCGACGGCCTGGTCGACCGACCGGCCTCGCTCTCGCTGGACGACCTGAACGGGCTGGAGCGGGTGACCCTGCCGGCGGTCCTGCAATGCTCGGGCAACGGCCGGGGGTTCTTCAGCCCGACGATCCCCGGGGTCGGCTGGGGCCGGGGCGCGGTCGGCAACGCCGAGTGGTCGGGCGTCCGCCTGGTCGACCTCCTGGCCCGCGCGGGGGTCCAGCCCGAGGCCGCCCACGTCCAGCTCCACGGGGCGGACACGCCGCCGAACCCGAAGACGCCGGCCTACTTCCGCAGCCTCCCGCTGGCCAGGGCGCTCGACCCGACGACCCTCGTGGCCACGGCGATGAACGGCGTCCCGATCCCCCTGCTCCACGGCGGCCCGACCCGGCTGATCGTCCCCGGCTGGTCCGGGAACCACTGGATCAAGTGGCTCCGCAAGGTGACCGTCGCGAAGGACGAGGCCCCCGGCTTCTACCAGCAGACCGGGTACAAGATCCCCAAGGTCCCCACGCCGCCGGGCGTCGACCTCAAGCCCGCCGACCTCGTCCCCGTCACCACGCTCAACGTCAAGTCGCTGATCGCCCGGCCGCTCGAAGGGGCGACCCTGAAGACTGGCCCGGTCGAGGTCAAGGGCGTCGCCTGGACCGGCGAAGGGGTCGTCTCGAAGGTGGAGGTCGCCACCGGGCCGGGCGACGCCTGGTCCCCCGCGAAGCTCCTCGGCGAGCCGAAGCCGGGCACCTGGGTCGCCTGGTCGTTCGCCTGGGACGCGAAGCCCGGCCGCCACGCCCTCCGGGCCCGCGCCACCGACTCGAAGGGCGAGGTCCAGCCCGAGACGACCCCCTGGAACCGCAGCGGCTATCTCTGGAACGGGATCGATCGGGTCACTTGCGAGGTCCGCTGACATGGTCGAAGCGACCGCATCATCGCCCACGACCGACGCCGACCCCGCCCCAGACGACCCGCCCCCGAAAGGACCGTGACCGACCATGACTCGCCGCATTCCCAAACTCCTCGGCCTTGCCACGGCCGCGGCCCTGGTTTCCGCCCTCGCCGCCGGGTCTCCCCCGGCCGCCCGGGATGACGACGACGAGGAGCGCGAAAACCGGAGGGTCGAGGCCACCCGGTCGTTCGTCGAGAACTGCCTGATGTGCCACGGCGAGGACATGACCTCTCGCCAGCGGCTCACCCCCAAGCAGTGGACGGCCGAGGTCGAGAAGATGGTGAATTGGGGCGCCCCCCTGCCACCCGACCGCAAGCAACCGCTGGTCGACTTCCTCGCCGCGACCTATCCCAGCACCCAGCCGGCCCCGCCCCTGGAGCGGATCAGTCCGGACCGGGCCCTCGCCCTCGAACCCCAGCCCGGCCCCCGTCCCCTCGAAGGGGCCGATCCCGCCCGGGGCGAGCCCCTCTTCCTCACCCACTGTGCGAGCTGCCACGGCGCGATCGCCAGGGGAGGCGAGCTGGGCACGAACCTCGTCGAGAAGCCCGTTTTGCTTCGCGTCGACGAGTTCGACGCCCTGATGAAGGACGGCCGGCGGAAGATGCCGGGCTTCGCCGCCGTCCTCGACGACCGGGCCCGGGGCGACCTCCTCGCCTGGCTCCGCCTTCGCCGCTGAGACAACCAGGGGGCCGATCATGGCGAAGAAGCCGGCGAAATCGGAGGCCGAGCCCGGCGGGTTCCGCGGGTTCGGCTCTCAGGCCCTCCCGTTCCTCCTCGCGCTCCGCGAGAACAACGACCGCACCTGGTTCGCCGAGAACAAGGCCACCTACGTCGAGGAGTGCGAGGCCCCGTTCCGCGAGCTGGTCCTCGCCGTCGGCCGGAGCCTGGAAGCGAAGGGGAGCCCGATGGCCCCGCGGGCGAAGAACCCGGCCTACCGGATCTACCGAGACGTCCGGTTCTCGAAGGACAAGACCCCCTACAAGACCCACCTCGGGGCCTCGCTCCACCGCGAAGGGGACAAGTCCCATCCCGGCCTGGTCTACCTCCACGTCGAGCCCGGCCACTCCTTCCTCGCCGCCGGCTTCCATCAACCCGATCCCCCACTGCTCAAGGCCCTCCGCTCGGCCATCGCCGACGACCCGGAGGGGTTCGCCGGGGTCCTCCGAAGCCTCGCCGCGAAGAAGCTCGAACTCGGCGGGGGGGAGCCGCTCGCCCGGATGCCGAAGGGGTTCGAGGCCTTCGCCGACTCGCCCCACGCGGCGACGCTCCGCAACCGCTCGTTCCTGACGAGCCGCCGAATCGAGGACGACGACCTGGAACGCCGGGACCTGCCCGAGGTCGTCGCCCGGTTCGCCCTGGAGGCCGCGCCACTCCTGGAATTCGCCTGGGCCCGGGCCGGCGATTGAACGGGCGAGGCCACCGACCCAGGGTCAAGCAAAACACCAGCGATCGAGGCCGACCAGCTTTCTGACTGGCGGGGGCATGGAGTCCTCCCCCTGATCGCCGAGCCGGTCCTCGGTTCGCTCCACGGGCACACTTGCGAAGTCCCCGGTCCTCGGGCACGTCGCGGCGAGGTCCAGGCCCCGGCGGCCGGCGATCTCGCGGGGCCATCGGGGCCCCGACCCCTCGCTGAGCGGGCGAGGCGATCGGCCCGCGTCGCCCGGCCCGGTTCAGGGCCGGGCGGCTCCGCCCCGGCGTCCCTGGCCCTTGCTTTGGGCGGGCTCGGCCGGGGCCTTGCCTTCGAGCTTGTCGGCGGAGGAACGGACCGATTTGGCGAGGTCCTCGTCGTTGGCCCTGGCCAGTTCGGCGAGCTTGGGGAGGGCGGCGGCGGCGGCGGTGCCGAACTTGCCGAGGGCCTCGACGGCGGCCTTCCGCGTGGCGGGGTCCTTCGAGTCGAGCGCCGAGCTCAGCGCGACGACCGCCTCGGGGGACTTCCCGGTCTCGGGGGCGATCGCGCCGAGGAGTGTGGCGACGGTCGGCCCTCGGCCGGGGTCATCCTTCTTCGGGGCGGCTTGGGCGAGGATGTCGATCAGCCCGGGGATCGCGGCGGAGGCCGCCTTGCCGATCCGCTTGAGCGCTTCCTCGGCGGCCTCGCGGAGCTTGGGGCGGTCGGCCTGAAGGGCCCTGGAGAGCGAGGGGACGACCTCGGGGGCCGGTTCCTCGCCCGCATCGGCCTGGGCCTTGGCGATCCGGCCGAGGGCCCTGGCTGCCTGGGCGGCCGGGTCGGGGGCCTCGTCGCTGGAACCATCCTCGCCGCCTCCCCCGCCGCTCGGGCTTGGCATCCCCACGATCCCGGGGTACCGGGGCGGCGGGGGCGGCGGCGGGACGAACGGGTCGCCCAGGCTGGCCACCAGCGCGGGGACGGCCGGGGCCGCCACCCGGCCGAACTTCTGGAGCGCGACGATCGCGTTGCCGCGGACTACCGGCTCGGGGTCCCTCAAGGCCCCTTCCAGCGTCTTGATCGTCGGGCCGGCGTTCGTCCTGAACGACCCGAGGACGAAGGCCGCCGTCGCCCTCGACTCCTTCAAGGGCCAGGACTTGACCCCTTCGACCAGCGTCGAGGGCGGCCCGATCGAGGCCTTCGAGGCGACCCGGACCAGCGCCGTCTCGCCCCGCTTGCGGACCATGATCGAGGGGTCGGCCAGCAGCTTGGCGATCGCCTCGGCCGCCTCGGCCGGGTCGACCGGGAAGCCGGACTCCTTCGAGGTGGCGACGTACTCGCCGAGCGAGGTGGCGGCGGCCATCTTCACCTCGGGGCCGGGGTCGGCCAGGGCGACGGAGAGGACCTTCGCGGCCTCCCGGACCTCGGCCTTCTCGCGATCCTCGCCGATCGCCGAGATCCCGGCGACCCCCAGGCCCGTCGCGGCGGCGGCGCGGACCCGCTCGTCCTTATCGCCCATCGCGTCGACCAGGGCGGGGAAGGCGACCTCCAGGTCCTCGGGGTTCGAGTCGCCGAGCTGCCTGGCGGCGATCTGGCGGTCGTCGACGTCGCCGGAGCGGACCAGCTTCGACCAGCCGATCGACGGCCTCATCCCGTCCTTGACCGACTTGTAGGCCCAGAACATCGCCCCGGCGCATGCCACGAGGGCGACCAGCGAGCTGAGTCGCAACGGCTTCCTGGCCGGCCTGGCCGGGGTGGTTTCCGACGCCGTCTCGGCCGCCGGAGTCGCTTCGCCCGCTCGTTCATCCATCGCCTGATCGCCCCACGATGCCAAGGAAGAAGTCGGGCCGTCGCGTCCCGAGGCCCGGACTATGGAACATCTTATCGCAATTACCTTGCCCCGGCCACCTTCGCCTTTGGCCCGATCCAGACCGGTTGCGTGAACGCCCCGTCGCCCGCCACGTCCCAGGCCTCGACCCGTGCCCAGGTCCGGCCGACGAGGTCGGGCCGGAGCCGGATCGTCCGCCTCCCGAAGGCGGGCGTCTCCCCGAGGTCGACCCGCTCGCGGTAGACCTTCGAGCCGTCGCCGGAGACGACCTCCAGCGACCTCAGGGGGAAGGTCCAGCCCAGGTCGACCGCGACCTCGGGCCGATCGCCGGGCTCGAAGTCCAGGGACTCGCCCCCTTCCTTGCCGCCGATCGTCGCCGAGTGCAGCAAGACCTCGCCGGTCGTCACGAAGAACCGCCCGGCGCGGAGGGCATCGAGGATCGGCCGCCACCCTTCCTCGAACCGGGGAACCCGGTCGAGCTTCACGTAGTTCACGTTCATGTGCCCGTAGACCTCGTGCGTGTGGTCGACCTGGAAGACGTCGACCTCGCCGATGACCGACTTCCGCAGGCCCCAGTTGGCGAAGTCGTCCATCAGGTCGAGCCCGCGGTCGCCCAGCCTCGGCCGCGAGAGGTCGGCGGGCATCGCCTTCCAGGCGGCGCCGAGCCAGGAATCGCCACGGAAGAACGCCTCGTCCTTGTAGAGGTCCGGGGCGAAATTCGACGCCTTGATCCGGGCGTGGGCCGTCCAGGCCAGGCCGCCTTCGAGGTCGAGCAGCCGGAACATGTCGTCGGTGCCGCCGACGTGGTAGACGGTCCCGTACTTCGGGTCGACCTCGGAGAACGGCTGATCCCGGCCGCGCTTCATGGTGAAGTAGACGGGCTTGGGGAATATCTCCAGCCAGTGGCCGGGGTTCCGGCCGGGCTTGCGGGGGCCGAGGTAGAGGTTGGCCTCCTCGCCGGGGATCAGCAAAAGCCGGTCGTCGGAGAGGCGTCGGCATTCCTCGAACATCGCGGCGAGCTCGGGGAGGCGGAGCGGGCCGGGGTCGTCGGGGTGGCCGTCGCCGTGGAACTCGGCGACGTGGACGGCGTCGACCCCCAAGCCCTTGAAGACCCCGACGAGGTCCGGCACCGGCAAGGGGTCGACCCCGGCGGCTTTCTGCTTCATCGCCTCGATGGTGAAGGCCATGTGCCAGTGGCTGGAGAAGGTCTTGTACCCCGGGATTTCGGGGAAGCGGTCGCCGTGGGTGAACCGGAGGACTTCCTTCAAGGCCTCCTCGGCCCGCCCTCGGCTCAGGAGGTAGAAGGCGCCGAGCCGCTGCTCGGTCCCCGGCGGGGCGTTGAACCAGGGGACGTAGTTGCCCCCGCCGGTCTCGGGCTGGCGGACGCCGACCCCGTAGCCGGGGGCCATCCCCCGGTGCCCCCGGCCGTGCCAGACGGTCTTCAGGTTGTCGGTCCAGTCGCGGGGGAAGAAGAACCGGTGCGGGGGCGGGAAGCAGGCGAGGGTCCCGCCGTCGACCTCGGCGAAGAGCGCCCGGTGGCGGACCGCCTCGGCGCGGTCGGGGGCGGCGGGGTCGAGGGGTTCGCGGCGGAGCTTCCCCTCGGTGTCGACCCAGGCGAGCGTCTTGCCGACCGGATCGGCGCCGACGAGGCCGAGGTCGTAGGTGAACGCCCGGCGGTCCTCGGCGGTGGAGACCACCGCCTCGACGTGGACCAGCCGGGCCCCCCCGTAGACCGTGACAACCCACTCGCCCCGGAACGGCCCGAGCCCCACCGGCCCGACCGCGACCGAGGCCCTCGGCCCGTCCTTCAGGACCCGAAACGCCTTCCCTTCGGTCGTCGAGGCGAACGCCCGGTGCGGGCGTCGGCCCGGGTTGTCGAAGAAGACGTTGAAGACCGACATCCCCGGCGGGGTCGGCGGCGGGTTCTCCCGGCTGCCGACGACGACGAAGGCCGAAGGGTCGACGCCCTGCGCGAGGGTCGTCGAGCTGCCCGAGGCGTCGTCGACGATCGCGAGCCGCTCGAAGAGGGGCATGCCGGGACGGAGGTCGAAAGCCAGGACGCCCGACTCGCCGCCCCCGCAGGGCCAGGAGAGGGTGGCCCGGTCGCCCTCGCGCCGGACCTCGCAGCGATCGGCCGCCAGGAGCGAAGGGCCGAGCCAGAGCCACAGCAGGGACGAAACGGCCAGAGTCCGGGAGGCCCGGACCTTCGGGGATGTGGACATCGGCGGGCCCTTTCGCTGGCGGGAGGGAGGATCGACCCCGCCCCGAGGATAAGGCCTCGGCCGGGTCGACGCGAGGCGTCGTCCCGAAATCCTCCTCCACCGGAGGGGTCGACCTTGTCGGCCGCTTTGAACGCGAGGCGACCTGGGTTAAGATGACGATCCATGAAGCGAGTCGGGGCGACCGATACATCCATCGAAGCCGAGCGAGTCCTGGCCGACGCCTACCGGCGGATGTCGCCGGCCCGCAAGCTCGGCTTGCAGGCGGCCGATCATCGGACCGAACGGGCCTTGCACGACGCGGGACGGCTCGCCCGTGATCCCGCCTCGACTCTGCTTGACCTTCGGAGGTCGTGGAACCTGTCGAGGCTCGGCAGGGGGCCCTGGATCGACCGAGAGGATCTGCCGGTGGACGAACCGATCGACAATCTCGAAGTCGTCCGCGAGGTGACGTCGGCCTTCACCCGGCTTGGCATTCCCTATGCCATCGGGGGGTCCTGGGCCAGTTCGCTGCACGGCGAGCCCCGCTCGACCCGGGACGCCGACATTACCGTCGAACCGTTCCCCGGCCGCGAGCCCGAACTCGTCGCTGGCTTCGGACCGGATTACTATGTGAGCCTCGAAGCGGTGAAGGAGGCCGTCCGGGAGGCCCGGACCTTCAACATCATCAACACGATCGCCGGGTTCAAGGTCGACGTCTTCGTGCGTAAGGACTCCGCCTTCGCCCGGTCGGTGATGGCACGCCGGGCCGAAGTCCCGACCGGTGGAATTCCCGGACCGGGGCTCGTCATGGTCTCGGCTGAAGATATCATCCTGCTCAAACTGGAGTGGTATCGGCTCGGCGGCGAGATTTCCGAACGCCAGTGGCTCGACATCCTCGGGATCTTCCGGGTCCAGGCCGACCGCCTCGACCAGGCTTATCTCGACCTCTGGGGTGCCGACCTCGGCGTCGCCGACCTGCTCGGCGACGCCAGGCGGGATGCGGCGGCTGGATCGATTAGGCCTTCGCCGGGGGGGTGAGCAGGCCCCGCGAGCGCATCCAGTCTTCGAGCCGCCGGGGCCAGCCGGAAACCGGCTTGCCGGTCGGCTTCATGCCGTAGCCGTGGCCGCCGCTGGAGAAGATGTGCAGCTCGGAGGGGACGTTCGCCTTCTTCAGGGCGAGGTGGTAGCGGACGCTGCTCTCGACCGTCACCGGGTCGTCGCCCGCGTGGGCGAGGAAGGCCGGCGGCGAGCCCGAGCCGGCGCGGATCTCGTCGGCGAGCGTGGCGGGGTCGCCCTTCTTGAGCAGGTAGGCCGGGTAAATCAGCGCGGTGAAGTCCGGGCGGCAGTCGACCTTGTCGGCGTCGTCGACCGGATCGTAGGCTCGCTTCTCGGGGTTGGTCGAGGCCCAGGCGGCCAGGTGGCCCCCGGCGGAGAAGCCGAGCAGGCCGATCCGCTTCGGGTCGATCCCGAGCTCGCCGGCCTTGCTCCGGACCAGGCCCATCGCCCGCTGGGCGTCCATCAGGGCCTGGGGCGGGGCGACGTCGTTGGGCGTCCCCTCGCGGCGGGGGACGCGATACTTCAAGACGACGCCGGTCACCCCGAGGGTGTTCAGCCAGCGGGCGACGTCGACCCCCTCGTGCGAGGTCGCCAGGATGTTGTAACCGCCTCCGGGGCAGATCACGATCGCGGTGCCGCTGTCCTTCTCGGGGGCCGGCCGGTAGACGGTGATCGTCGGCTTGCTGACGT
>JAABUK010002970.1_pt1 | contig 29460 bp, 29 predicted proteins | sample 5559141 | NCBI WGS metagenome assembly JAABUK01 (sample SAMN10711869, study PRJNA513367) | rock metagenome | isolation source: Antarctica rocks | place: Antarctica: Victoria Land, Pudding Butte nord | collected 2016-01-03
ACCTGGCCCACCACACGTTCAAGGACGCCGCCCATCTCACCTGCGCCATCCACGCCGCGGTCAAGCAGCTCAACAAAGAGCGCCAAACGCCGCATCCGTGCGGCAAGCTGAATAAGGCTGCTTAGCCTAGCCCACCGGGGCCAGGGGTCGCGCAAGCGGCCCCTGGTTCCTGCAGCCTGGCACTGCGGAGGGTCGGATGGAACACGACACAACGACGCTTGAGACAGCCACGCCAGGCCGAGGCACGCCGAGAAGCGCGGCATGGTTCCGGGAGCAACTGGAAGCATTGGGGGTCGGCAACTCGGCCCTGGCCCGCGCCATGATCGAGAACGGCGACGACCGACAGTTCGACACCATCGTGCGCGACGCCTCTTTTGTACAGGATAGGCTGTTGTAAGGCACCAGCCTACGATGCTCACCGATAGCCGGTGCTGCGGTATGGCACTGGGTACGTGATCGGTAGCCTGGATAAAATTAGGCTAGCCTACGCGACCGTCCCGAGCTACTGTTTCGTGCAGGAGAGCCAAGCCATGCCGCGCGCGGACAACACCCAGCTCAACATCCGCTCCGCTTATGCCCGCAACCGCGTCCGCGAGATCGCACGCGGCACGGGCATGACCGCGACTGAGGTCATCGAAGACGCACTGCGCGGCTATGTGCCGCGGGCAGCCCCCACGCCAGTTGAGGGCCTCGTCCGGCGCGGTCCCATCTTGGTGAAGCCCGCACAAGGCCAGCATGTGACTCAAGCCCAGGCAGACCAGGCGCTCCATGCCGTGCGGGAACGTGATCTCTGACGGCGTTCGACGCCCTGCTCGACAGCAACGTCGTCGTTGCGATCGTGGCAGAGGCGCACGAGCACCACACGGCCTCGCTCGCCCTGCTGGCCGAGCCGACCGGTGCGCGCTTGGCCGTGTCTGCCCACAGCTATGCGGAGGCTTACAGCACCCTCACGCGCCGCGGCGACCGGGCGCCGTTCGCATTCACTGCCGGCGAGGCCTGGGCGTCCTTGGCTAGCATCCGCGCGGTGACTGGCCTGATCGGGCTGACGCCGGCGCAAACCTTCGAGGCCACCAGCCGGTATGCTGCCTCAGGCGGGATCGGGCCGAGGCTCTACGACGCGCTGATCGGCAAGTCAGCATTCCTGCACGGCATCCCTGGCATCGTGACCTGGAACACAGGCCACATGCGCGGCCTGTTCCCCGACCTCGACGTGTTCACGCCCGAGGCGTTCGCAGCAAGACGCGCAGCAAGACGCGTAGCAAGAGGGTGAGGCGGATATGGGTCCGTGCAACGCCACGGCCTGGTGCCGCCCAGCAGGACGCGCGACCTTCCCAAGGCTGGCGCGCAGCACGCGGCCAAGGACGCCGCCTGACCATGCCCCCGCATCCCGCCTGCACGGTGCGCGGCCCCGCCCGCATCCTTGCCCGCCACCCCGCCGCGGAGTAGGAACCCCCATCCAATCCAAGCATCCCACAGGGGCACACCGTTGAAGCAACAGGCCAACCTCATCCGCGCCGGCCAGGTGCTGGACCACGGCGGCAGCCGCTGGACCGTGCTGAAGCAGCAGATCATCACCCCGGGCAAGGGCGGCGCCTTCATCCAGGTCGAGATGCGGAACCTGCGCACCGGCAACAAGACCAACGAGCGCTGGCGCACCGCCGACACCGTGGAACGCCTGCAAACCTCCGAAAAAGACTTCACCTACAGCTACACCGACGGCACCAACATCGTGCTCATGGACCCCGACACCTTCGAGCAGACCCTGGTGCCGACGGACCTGCTGGGCGACGGCCTGCCCTTCCTGCAGGACAATATGACCGTCACCGTGGACCTGGTGGAGAACGAGCCGGTCGGCGTCCGCCTGCCCAGCACCGTTATCCTGCGAGTCACCGAGGCCGACCCCGTCGTGAAGGGCCAGACCGCCGCCAGCAGCTACAAGCCCGCCGTCCTGAGCAACGGCGTCAAAACCCTCGTGCCCCCCTTCGTAGAATCCGGCGAGCGCATCGTGGTCCGCACCGAGGACGCCAGCTACGTCGAGCGCGCAAAGGGCTGATCCGGTGGCACTCCGCCTATCGCCCCACATGACCGTCATGCAGAACGCGGCGCAAAAAGCCGCCAAGCGCCTGCTGCGCGACTTCGCCGAGGTCGAGCAGCTCCAGGTCAGCGTAAAGGGACCCGGCGACTTCGTGAGCCAGGCCGACCTGCGCGCCGAGGCCACCATGCGCGAAGAGCTGGCCAAGGCCCGCCCCGGCTTCAGCTTCCTCATGGAGGAAAGCGGCAAGTCCGGCAGCGACAACTGGGCCTGGCGCTGGGTGGTGGACCCCCTGGACGGCACCAGCAACTTCCTGCACGGCATCCCGCACTGGTGCATCAGCATCGCACTCGAGCGCCGCCTGCAGGACGGCGCCACCGAGATCGCCGCCGCCATGATCTACAACCCCGTGAACGACGAGATGTTCTGGGCCGAAAAAGGCGGCGGCGCCTTCCTGAACGAGCGCCGCCTGCGCGTGTCCGGCCGGCGCGAGTTCAAGGAGGCCCTGTTCGCAACCGGCATCCCCTTCGCCTCCGTCACCGGCGCGCGCCGGCTGGCGTTCGCGCGCACGCTGGGCGTGCTGATGCCGCAGGTCGCCGGCATCCGCCGCTTCGGCGCGGCGGCGCTGGACATGGCCTGGGTCGCCGCCGGGCGCTACGACGGCTACTGGGAGCTGGGCCTCAAGCCCTGGGACATGGCAGCCGGCCTGCTGATCGTCCGCGAGGCCGGCGGCTTCGTCACCGACCCGGCCGGTGCCGAAAGCGTGCTGCACGAGGCCGGCGGCAACGACATCGTCTGCGGCAACCCGCACATGCACGCGCGGCTGCGCGAAGTGGTGGCCGAGGGCGTATCGGCGGCAGAGGGCCGCGCCGCCTGATGCCGGGCCGGCCGATCCGGCACGTCCTGGGCCGGCACGTCCTGGGCCGGCTGGGCGTTGGGGCCGCGCTGCTGCTGGCGGCGCCGGGCCAGGGCCGCGGCCAGGCCGTGAACACCGGCGCGCTGGACGCCCTGGCCCCAGCCCGGCCGGCGTCCCGCCCGGCGCCGCCAAGGCCGGCACCGCCCACGCGCCCGGCATCGCCCACCCGCCCCGCGTCATCCCAACCTGCCGCGCCGGCCCGGCCCACGACGCCCAAACCCGCCTCGCCGGCGGGCGGCACCCCGCAGCGCACCGCCCCGGCCCGGCCCAGCCAGGCCGCAACCCCGATCCCCCCCCGCCCCCCCGCCGTGCCGGTCGCCCCGCCCGCCATCGCCGCCATACCGCCCGCCGTCGCCGTCCCGGTCGCCCGCCCCCCCGAGCCGCCGCCCGTGCCGGTGGCCGAGGACGCGCCGGGCGAGGCCAGCCCCATCCCCGGCGGCATCCGCGTGACCTTCGGCGCCACCCGCGCCGACCTCAACGCCGTCACCGAGCCGGCCCTGCGTACCTTCGCCCGCACCCTCAGGGACAACGAGCAGGCGACCGTCAACGTCGTCGCCACCGCCGCCGGCAGCGCCGACGACCCCAGCACGCCCCGGCGCCTGTCGCTGTCCCGCGCCCTGGCCGCCCGCGCCGTCCTGGTCAACGAGGGGATTGATTCCACCCGCATCTACGTCCGCGCCCTGGGCGCCAACGGCCCGGCCGGCCCGGCGGACCGCGTGGACCTCACCACCGCCGGCCTGGCCCCATGACCCGGCCCAACACCTACCTGATCCGCATGGCCGTGTTCCTCGGCCTGGTGATGATCGTCGCCCTGCTGCTGTCCGGCGCGCTGGCCGACGCCTTCGCCAGCAACCCGCTGCTGAACGGGCTGATCTTCCTGGTGCTGCTGCTCGGCATCGCCTGGAACCTCCTCAACGTGCAGCGCCTGCAGCCCGAGGTGCATTGGCTCGAAACCTTCCGCAACCAGCGCAGCCGCCTCGCCGCCCTGCCGCCGCCGCGCCTGCTGGCCCCGATGGCCTCCATGCTGTCCGCCCGCCAGGCCAAGTCCCGCGACGGCCACGACCGCTTCACCCTGTCCGCCCCGGCGATGCGAAGCCTGCTCGACAGCCTGGCCAGCCGCCTCGACGAAAGCCGCGAGCTGTCCCGCTACATGACCGGCCTGCTGATCTTCCTGGGCCTGCTCGGCACCTTCTGGGGCCTGCTGCTGACGGTGGCCGCGGTATCGGACGTGATCGGCGGTATGTCCGTGGGGTCGGGCGACCTCAACGCCCTGTTCGACCAGTTGAAGACCGGCCTGGGCAAGCCCCTGCGCGGCATGGGAACGGCCTTCAGCTCCTCGATGTTCGGCCTGGCCGGGGCGCTGGTGCTGGGCTTCCTCGACCTCACCGCCGGCCAGGCGCAGAACCGCTTCTTCAACGAGCTGGAGGAATGGCTCGCAAGCCTCACGCGCCTCTCCAGCGGCGCGCTGGGCGGCGACGAGGCCGGCGGATCGGTCCCCGTCTATGTGCAGGCCCTGCTGGAGCAGACCGCCGAGAACATGGAGAACCTGCAATCCATCCTGGTGCGCGGCGAGGACGGCCGCACCCAGTCCAACAACGCGATCCTGGCCCTGACCGAGAAGATCGCCACCCTCTCCGACACCATGCGGACCAGCCAGCAACTGATGCTCCGCATCGCCGAAACCCAGTCCCAGCTAGGCCCGGTCCTGGCCAAGCTGGGCGAACGCCGTCCCGACGGCGACGAAGCCGCCCGCGGCCACCTCCGCAACATCGAGCTTTACATGCAGCGCCTGCTGTCCGAAGGCGAGCAGGGCCGCGTGCAAAGCACCGCGGAGCTTCGCAACGACATCCGCGTGCTGACCCGCACGATTGCGGCCCTGGCGGAAGGCCAGCCCGGCTAGTGCCCCGCACCCGCCGCCGCAGCGCCAGCGACGAGCTGAATCCCTGGCCCGGCTATGTGGACGCCCTGTCCACCCTGCTGATGGTCATCATCTTCGTGCTGCTGGTGTTCGTGCTGGCCCAGGCGTTCCTGTCCGTCGCCCTGACCGGCCGCGACCGCGCGCTGGACAGCCTGAACCGCCGCGTCGCGGAGCTGACCGACATGCTGAGCCTGGAGCGCGGCCGAGCCGGCGAGCTGCAGCTCTCCATGGCCGGCCTGAACCGCGACCTGCAAGCCGCCGCCGCCGCCCGCGACGGCCTGGCGCGCGACCTCCAGGGCCAGCGCGGCGAGGCCGCCCGCGCCGCCGCCGACCGCGACGCGCTGCGTGCCGAGCGCGACCGCCTCTCGGCCCGGCTGGCGGACGCAGAGCTGCAATCGGCCTCCACCCAGGCCCGGACGGAGGCGTTGCAGGCTCGGCTGGCGGACGCCGCGGGCCGGACCGACACCGCCGGCCAGGACGCCGCGACGGTGGCCGGGCAACTGGCCGAGGCCCGGCGCGGCCTGGCCTCGCTGCGTACTCAGGCGGCAGCCGTCCAGGCCGAGCTGGACCGCACGGTCCAGGCCGACCGCGCCACCATCGAGGCCCGCGTGTCCGACATCGCCAAGCTGTCCGAGCAGGTCCGCAGCCTGGCCGCCCTGCGCGACGAGCTGGAGCGCCGCGCCGCGGACGCCGCCGCCCGTGCGACGACCGAGGCCGAGCGCCGCGCCGCTGTGGCCGCGCAGCTTGCGGACGAGCAGAAGCTGTCGGCGTCCAACCGCGCCCAGGTCGCCCTGCTGACCCAGCAGATAAGCCAGCTTCGCACCCAGATCGCCCAGGTCGCCGCCGCGCTGAACCTGCAAGAAGCCGCCGGCCGCGACAAGGACGCGCAGATCGCCAACCTCGGTAGCAAGCTGAACGCCGCCCTGGCCTCCAAGGTCGAGGAGCTGCAACGCTACCGCAGCGAGTTCTTTGGCCGCCTGCGCGAGGTCCTGGCCAACCGCCCCGGCGTGCAGGTCGTCGGCGACCGCTTCGTGTTCCAAAGCGAGGTGCTGTTCCCCCCAGGCAGCGCGGACATGACGCCCGCCGGACAGGACCAGATACGCGCGCTTGCCGCGACCCTGAAGAACATCGGCGCCGACATTCCGAAGGACATCAACTGGATACTCCGCGTGGACGGCCACGCCGACCGCCAGCCGGTCAGCCGCGGCGCCTTTCCGTCCAACTGGGAGCTGTCCGCGCAGCGCGCGATCAACGTGGTGAAGCTGCTGATCGAGGAGGGCGTCCCGGCCAACCGCCTGGCCGCCACCGGTTTCGGCGAGTTCCAGCCCCTGGATGGAACCGACACCCCGGCCAGCTACGCCCGCAACCGCCGCATCGAGCTGCGGCTGACCGACCGATGATCGCCGGCGCCCGCACCCCCGTCCCGCTGGACTTGTCCGGCCTGCGCGTGGCGATTACCGCCGGCGCCGGCGGGATCGGCCGCGTGATGGCCGACAGCTTCGCCGCCTGCGGAGCGTCGCTCTACGTCTCCGACCTGGACGAGCGCGCGCTGTTCGACTGCGGCCACCGCGGCATGGTGGCCGACGCCGGGCGCGTCGCGGACCTGGAGGCGTTCATGGACGGCGCCCTGTCCGTGCTGGGCGGCCTCGACGTGCTGGTGAACAACGCCGGCATCGCCGGCCCGAACGCGCGCGTGGAGGACGTGACCCCCGCCGAGCTGGACGCCACCCTGCAGGTGGACCTGGCCGCCATGTTCCACTGCGCCCGCCGCGCGGTCCCGGCGCTGCGCCGGGCCGGCGGCGGCAGCATCGTCAACCTGAGCAGCGCCGCCGGCAAGTTCGGCTTCCCGCTCCGCAGCCCCTATGCCGCGGCGAAGTGGGGCGTGGTGGGCTTCACCCGCACGCTGGCGATGGAGCTGGGTCCGGACGGCATCCGGGTGAACGCCATCCTCCCCGGCCTGGTGGACGGCCCGCGCATCCGCTCCGTCCTGGCCAACAAGGCCGCCGCGGCCGGCATCGGCGGCAACGAGCAGACGGAGCGCGCGCTGGCCGGGGTGAGCCTGCGCTGCTTCGTGTCGCAGCAGGACATCGCCAACATGGCGCTGTATCTGTGCAGCCCGTTCGGCGCAACGATCAGCGGGCAGGCCATCAGCGTGGATGGCGGGATGGAGAGGTTGGTTTAAAGACTTGCAAATCGCTCTCAACTCGAAGAGGTTTTGGGGTTGCGTGCCAAGTAGATCATTTCACCCAAAAATCACCTCGAAAAACCTTTGATAGATGCGATAGAGTAACCCTGGCCGATAGGTTGATAACGCATATCCACATAAGTGCCGCATGGGCTGGGTTCGAGGCGCGCGTGGCGCTGCGGGGCGAGCAGGCGGCGGCACGGCCGGCGGCCGGGCACGGCGTCCATGTTCGCCTTCCTGCGTTGCATCCGTCCGAATACAGAGATGGGGTCGAGGCAGAGTCCGGCGCAACCGCATGAGGGCGCACGGGGCCGTTCCCGGGAGTGCGGATGCGACGCTAGGCTGCTGCCATGACCAGGCTCACGCTCCGCATCGGCTTCGACGAGGACCGGGCGCTCGGCCCCGGCAAGGTGCGATTGCTGGAGCTGGTGGCGGAGACCGGGTTGATCTCGGCAGCGGGCCGGGCGATGGGCATGAGCTACCGCCGGGCCTGGATGCTGGTGGACGCGCTGAACCGGACGTTCAGCCTGCCGGCGGCGGCGGCGGCGGGGCGAGCCTGACGCCGTTCGGGGCCGGCGTGGTGGACAGCTACCGCGCCATGGAGAGGAACGCCCGCGACGCCCTGGCCCGGCGCCAGGCCGAGCTTGAGCGCGCGCTGGCGCCCGCGCCGGCCTGATTGCTGCCATGGCGGCTTCAGGGCTGCAGGCAGTCTGCATCCACCCGGACCGGAACCCTCCACGACGATGAAGCTGAGCGCACTGATGTTGATCCGCCTGCGACACTGCTGGCGGAGTCGAGGTCGCTTATCCGTTCCCGGCGGCGATGGCCCCGGTGGACCCTTCCCCACCCGTCCTGGACGCCCATCGCGCCGCGTCCGGACAGGCGCCGCCGCAAATCGGGCAACTTCGCCAGCAGCATCCGAACAGGGGCAATCCCGATGTCTATGAATCCCTATCTGCCGTGAGTCTCCGCGAGCATCGTCCGCACCTTGGCGGCCAGCGCATCCAGTGCGAACGGCTTGCCGATCACCTGCATCCCCGGTGCAAGCTGCGCCTCAAGCGCGCTGCCGGCATAGCCCGTGATGAACAGCACGGGCAGCCCCGGCCTACGCTCGCGTGCCGCGTCGGCGACCTGCCGCCCGTTCAGCCCGCCCGGCAGGCCCACGTCGGTCACGAGCATGTCAATGCGCGCGTCCAGGCGCAGCAGGAGCAGCGCGGCGGGTCCGTCCTCCGCTTCCAGCACCATGTAGCCAAGCTCGCGCAGCCGCTCGGCGGCAACGGACCGGATGTCCTCCTGGTCCTCGACCAGCAGCACCGTCGCGTTCCCGGCGGCTTCCCCTGGCGCCGCTTGCGGCGCGGGCTGCTCGACTTGCGCGTTCACGGACCTATGCTTGGGCAGGTAGAGCAGCACGGTCGTGCCCTGGCCCGGCGAGCTGACGAGGCGGACGAAGCCGTTCGACTGGCGCACGAAGCCGTAGGTCTGCGACAGCCCCAGCCCCGTCCCTTGTCCGAGCGGCTTCGTCGTGAAGAACGGCTCAAGGGCATGCGCCCGGGTGGCCTCGCTCATGCCGGTGCCGGTGTCGGTCACGGCAAGCTCCACGTAGGCGCCGGGCCGCGCGCCGTCCTGGCCGACCAGCTCGGCTGCCGCGAACGCGACCTCCCGGATGCTGATGCTGAGCTGGCCGCCGCCGGGCATGGCGTCCCGGGCGTTGATGGCCAGGTTCAGCAGCGCGCTCTCCATCTGGTTGGGATCGCACAGCACGATCCACCTGCCGTCGCCTATGTGCAGCCTGACCTGCACGTCTGGTCCCACCGTATGCCGGATCAGGTCGGCCATGCCCTCGACCAGCGCGTCGAGCACGACGGGTTTGGGTTGCAGCGCCTGCCGGGGCGCGAAGGCAAGCAGCCGGTGCGTCAGCGCTGCCGCCCGGTCCACCGTCCGGCGCGCACCCTGCATGAGCGGCACCGTCTCGCCCGCCCGCCCCTGCTCCGCCCGGTGCATCATCAGGTCCAGGCTGCCGCTGATGGCTCGCAGCATGTTGTTGAAGTCGTGTGCGATGCCGCCCGTGAGCTGGCCCACCGCCTCCATCTTGAGCGACTGCCGCAGCGCCTCCTCCACCTGCACGCGCGCCTCGGCCTCGTCCAGCAGCCTGGCTTCGGCCTCGGCCAGCTCGCGGGTGCGCGCGGCGAGCAGGTCGCGTTCGGTGCTGACGTCGAACTGGCTGGCGAAGAAGTAGTTCAGGGTGCCGTCCGCGTCGTTCACCGGGGCGACCAGCAGCCGGTTCCAGAACGCCGACCCGTCCTTGCGGTGGTTGCGGCTGTCGATCTCGATGGCCCGGGTCGCGGCGACGGCGGCGCGGATGCGGCCGATTTCCGTCGGGTCGGTCTCCGGCCCTTGCAGGAAGCGGCAGTTGCGACCCAGGACCTCCTCCCGTAAATAGCCGGTCAGGCGGCAGAAGGCGTCGTTGACGAAAACGATGGGGTTGTCGGCGCTCCGGGGATTGGTGATGATCATGGGCATCCGCGTCGCCCGAACCGCGGCGGCGAAGGGATCGGTGCCGTCGTCGAGGCTCGCCAGCTCGGCTGCGATGCGCGCGCCTTCGCGGCTCAGCCCCTCCGGATGCGCGTGCGGAGGTTGATCGCCGCCGGGTGGATCGTCCTGTCCCAAAAATCGTGCTCCCCGCCACCGGCGTCGCCATGTCACGTCCCGGCCAGGCTACTCCAGGCGCATCGGCCGCCCCTACAGGCGGCGGTGCCGGCGCGATGCTTGCCATGCATGGCAGCGGGCCATGCCGGCCCTTCTCACCAGGCATGGTTTCAGCTTCCGCCGCAAGGAGTCATCGGTGTCCAGCATGGCCAGCGTGCCCAGCACGTCCTGCGGCAGCACCTGGTCCACCAGCAGCGCGACCTCTGCGCCGGGCACGAGCTTCCCTTCCACAAGGTGGCGGGACATGAGCTTCTACGTAACGTTCTTCGCCATCCTACCTGATCCTTTCAGGCCGCGCACGAAGCGGCGAGCGCTGCCCGCACCCGGCCGCCGGGGGAAGCGCCCGGCAGCGACGCCGCGCGCACGGCAAGGCGCACCAGCGCCGGCAGGTCCACGCCCGTCTCGACGCCCATGCGGTGGAACATCCACACGGCGTCCTCCGTCGCGGTGTTGCCCGTCGCACCCGGCGCGAACGGGCAGCCGCCGAGGCCGCCGAAGGCCGTGTCGAACCCGTTGATGCCGGCGTGCCAGGCTGCCGCGATGTTGGCGAGGCCAAGCCCGTACGTGTCGTGCCCGTGGGCCACGAACGCCGTTTCGGCGCCCCAGCGGCGCAGGCACTCCCCGGCCAGGGACGCCATGTGCTGCGGATCCGCCCGGCCGGTCGTGTCGCACAGCCCGACCTCCACGTCGGACCGGTGCTCCAACATGCGGCCCAGCCGGTCCAGCACGAACGCCTGGTCCATCCGCCCGTCGAACGGACAGTCGAACGCGGTGGCCAGGTTCAGCCGCACCCGGACGCCCCCGGGCAGGCTGCGCACGATCTCCCGATATTCGCGGATGGAGTCGTCCGTGCCGCGCCGGACGTTGGAGCGGTTGTGCGCGTCAGAGGCGGAGACGACATAGGCCAGGTGCCTCGCACCGGCCTCCAACGCCATCGCCACGCCCCTGGCGTTGGGCACCAGCACCTGCGGATCGAAGCCCGGCAGGTGCGCGACGCGGGCAAGCACCTCGCCGGTGTCGCGCATCTGCGGCACGGCCTTGGGGTTGACGAACGACCCGACCTCGATGCGGCGCAGCCCGGCCGCATGCGCGGCCTCGATGAAGGAGACCTTGTCCTCCGTCGGGATGAACGGCCCGATCGGCTGGAACCCGTCGCGTGGCGCGACTTCGATCAAGGTCGCCCGCCGCCCCTGTGCGCTCAGCCGCCCTTGTGCGCTCATATGACGCCCTCCGCTCTCAGGGCCGCCACCCGGGCGGCGTCATAGCCCAGCAGGTCCGCCAGCACGGCTTCGTTGTCCGCGCCCAGCGCCGGCCCGGTGCGGCGCGGCCGGGACGGCACGCCGTCCACACGCGGCACCACGCCCGGATGCAGCATGGGGCCGAGCACGGGGTCCTCGACCTCCTGCACCATGCCCCGGGCGCGGAACTGGTCGTCCGCCGCAATGTCGGCAATCGTGTAGGCACGGGTGTGCGGGATGTCGGCGGCCCGCAGCGCTGCCTCCAGCTCGTCCGCCTCGAGCGTCGCGGTCCATTCGCCGATCAGCAGGTCCAGCGCCGCCGTATTGGCGCAGCGCTGCTGGTTGCCGGCGTAATCGTGGTCGTCGGCGAGCGTTGGCCGGCCCATGGCCACCGCCAGCTTGCGGAACAGCGGGTCGCTGTTGGCGGCGATCAGCATCCACACGCCGTCCCTTGAGCCGTAGGCGTTGGTGGGCGCCGCCGTTGCGATGGCGCCGCCGGCGGGCTGCCGCACCGTGCCCAGCGCGCCGTACTCCGGCAGGGCGCCTTCCAGGAGGCTGAACACGGACTCGGTCAGCGCCACGTCAACGTCCCCGCCCTGCCCGGTGCGGGTGCGGCGCAGGAGGGCCGCGACCACGCCCAGGGCCGCGTAGATGCCGGCGACCGAGTCGCCGATGCTGACGCCCACGCGCACCGGCGGCAGGTTCGACGTGCCCGGCGGGTGGTTGGTCAGATGCCGCAGCCCGCCGACTGCCTCGCCGATCACGCCGAATGCGGCGCGGTCGCGGTCAGGGCCGTCCTGGCCGTAGCCGGAGATGCGGGCGATCACCAGGTCAGGCCGCGCCGCCCGCAGCGCCGCCTCGCCCAACCCCATGCGGGCGAGCTGGCCCGGGCGGAAGTTCTCCACCAGCGCGTCGCATCCGCGCACGAGGTCGAGCACGATCTGCCGGGCTTGCGGCTTCTTGAGGTCCAGGGTGATGCAGCGCTTGTTGCGGGCGTGGACGCTCCACCACGGGGCGGACCCCTTGTAGCGCTTGCCCCATTGCCGCACCGGGTCGCCGCCGGGCGGCTCGACCTTGATGACCTCTGCGCCGAGATCGGCCAGCAGCCGCGTTGCGAACGGCGCGGCAATGTAGTGGCCCAGCTCCAGCACGCGGATGCCTGCCAGGGGCGCTTCGGCAGCAGCCATGCGGTCCTCCATCTTCAGCCGTGTTCGGCTGAGAATGGTGCAAGCGGGGAATGGCGCAAGCGGGGAATGGCGCAAGCGGGGAATGGCGCAAGCGGGGAATGGCGCAAGCGGGGCCGGGCGCGCCATGCCTGTTTCGGCAAGGGAGGTTTCGTGGTTACGGCGCCGGCAGGCGCTGCATCAGGTGCGAGATCAGCACCCGGGCGGCAGCCGGCAGCGTGTGCGGCGCGCGGGTGCATAGCGCCAACGGCCGCATCGCCCAGTCCTGCACCGCCCATTCCTCCTGCAACGGGCGCGTCGCGATCCGCAGCGCCCCGGCATAGGGCAAAGCCGCGGCTGCCGGCAGGATTCGCGACCAGATTGATCGAACCCGCTCGATGCTGGTCACCCCCAGTTCGGCCGCCGGTCCGCAACGGCCCATGCCGCTTCCAGCGCGCGGCCGAGCGTCAGCGCCGCCGCCTCCTGGAACAGCGGCGCCACGACGGTGACGGCATAGGGCACGGCGTGCGCCGGGCCGTCCGCCTCCTTGATCTCGGCGTGCAGGAAGGCCGGCATCTGCCGCGTCCGCAGCGCGGTGAAGCCGGCGCGCAGCGTCAGGCACGGGTGGCCGGTCATGTTGCCGATCACGGTCATCGGCCCCGTCATCGCCGGCGCCAGCACCACGTCCACGCGCCGGAACAGCGCGTCCATCTCCTGCATCACGCGACGGCGCAGGCGGTCGAGCTGGATGTGGTCCACGGCCGACAGGAAGCGCGCCTTGCGGAAGCTGTTGGGCCAGGCGCCAGGGTCCTGGCGGGACAGCGTGTCGTCGGTGCCGTCCAGCGTCAGCTCCTCGAACGCGGCAGCCGCCTCGGCGAACAGCAGGTGACGCAGGGCGTCATAGGGCAGGTCCGGCAGCTCCAGCGGGATCACCGCAGCACCCAGGCCGCGCACCGCGTCCAGCGCCGCAAGGTCGAGTGCGTCGGTGAAGTCGGCGGCGACGTAGCCCACGCGCAGGCCGCCGGCCCGCTGGGTCGCGTCCCAACCGAAGGGTGCGGCGATGCTGCCGCTGTCCCCTGCGTCGAACCCGTTGATCGCGGCCAGCACCAACGCCGCGTCATCCACCGCGCGGGTGATCGGGCCGATCTTGTCGAGCGACCAGCACAGCGCCATCGCCCCGGCGCGGGACACCCGGCCGAAGGTGGGGCGCAGCCCGGTGGCGCCGCAGCGGGCGGCGGGCGAGACGATCGAGCCTAGCGTCTCCGTGCCGATTGCGAACCCCACCAGCCCCGCGGCGGTGGCGGAGGCGGAGCCGGCGCTCGACCCGCTCGATCCCTCCTCGGTGTTCCAGGGGTTGCGGGTCCGCCCGCCGTACCAGATGTCGCCATAGGCGAGCGCGCCGACGCTGGTCTTGCCCAGCAGCACCGCCCCGGCCGCGGCGAGGCGGCGGACGACCTCGGCATCCCCCTCCGGCACGCGATGGGCGAACGGCTCGGCACCCCACCCGGTTGGGATGCCGGCGGTGTCCAGTATGTCCTTGGCGCCATACGGGATGCCGTGCAGCGGGCCGAGCCAGGTGCCTGCGGCGAGCAGCGCGTCCGCCCGCCCAGCCTGGGCCAGCGCCAGCGCGTCCGTGACGGCGGCGAAGCTGAACAGCGCCGGGTCATGGAGGCGTATGCGGTCGAGGTAGATGCGCGTGAGGCGGAGGGAGCTGAGCTGGCCGCCTGCGATCCAAGCGGAGAGGTGCCGCACCGGCGCGAAGGCGATGTCCTCATCCGCCCCCGGCAGCGCGGGGGCGGTGCGCGGGATATTCATGGCGGGCTGCGCCGGCATGGTGAAGCCCGGCAGCCGCGGATCGAACAGGGTGGCGGGCGGCAGCGCGTTCGGCAGCCTCACCGCCCGGCGCCGCACCGCCAGCTCGACTTGGCCGCCCAGGTTGTCGCGCATCTGCGCGCGTTCGGCATCGGTGTAGCGCACCCCGAACAGGCGCTCCGCGGCGTCCAGGGTGGCGGCGTCCATCACGAGGTCGGTCATGCTGCGACTGTAACCCCGGTCCGCACGGGACCTCAATGCGGCGCGGCTCCTGGCAACCCGGCCCCAACCCCGGGCGCGTACTGCCCGGCCGCATCCCTACCAGCGGGTTTTCAGGTTCTCCGGCGGGAAGCGTTCGCGCCAATGCCGCGCGATATCGGCCCGGGTCGCGGTCCAGACGCGATCATGGGCCGTCACGTGATCGAGGAAGCGGGCCAGGCCGGCGGTTCGGCCCGGACGTCCGGCAAGGCGGCCGTGCAGTCCGACGCTCATCATCCGCGGCCGGCCCTCCAGGTCGTCCTGGTAGAGGACGTCGAAGGTGTCGCGGAGGTAGGTGAAGAACTGGCCGCCGTCGCCGAAGTTCATCGGGACCGCGAACCGCATGTCGTTCGCCTCGAGCGTGTACGGCACGAACAGCTCCGGCCGCCCCGCGACGTCGGCCCAGAACGGCAGCTCGTCGGCATAGTTGTCGGCGAAGTACAGCATGCCGCCGCGCTCGCTGAGCAGGCGGTAGGTGGTCGGCGAGGACCGGTTGTACCAGCCGAGCGCAGGCCCGCCGCACAGCGCCTCGTGCAGCGCCAGCGTCGCCTCGATCTCCGCCCGCTCACCCGCCTCGTCGGCCGGGGCCGCCACGTTCCAGCGCATGCCGTGCGTGGCGATCTCCCACCCGGCCTCGCGCATGGCCGACACCGCCTCGGGATTGCGGCCCAGGGCCATGGTCACCCCGAAGCAGGTCACCGGCAGGCCCCGCCCGGACAGCAGCCGCCATAGCCGCCAGAAGCCGACGCGGCTGCCATACTCCCACAGGCTTTCGGCCGTCGGGTTGCGCTGGCCCGGCCGTGCGCTGACGATGTGCTCGGTCAGGAAAGTCTCGCTGCCGGCGTCGCCGTGCAGCACGCTGTTCTCGCCGCCCTGCTCGTAGTTCACGACGATTTGGAGCGCCAGGACGGCCCCGCCGGGCCACTGCGGATCAGGCGGATTGCGGCCGTAGCCCACCATGTCGCGTGGGTAGGAGGCCGTCGCGGGATCGAACGGGTTGACGCTGGGGTCGGTGCTGTTCGGCATTCCCGAACAGGACCACAGCCGTCCGAACGCGGCCACCCCCGTTGAGCGCGGACGCGGCTGGAAACAATGCCGCGACCGCCAGCCGGCATGGCGCGCGACCCCCTCGCCCAAGCCGACCGCAGGGCGCCGTCCCAGCGCCTTCAGGGCGTCCACGCTGAGAGTTGTTTGCCTCAGCCGTGTTGCACGGAGCAGGGGGTGGGCGCGGTTGCCCCAGCCCCGGCCTTGCTTCAGGCGACGCGGGCGGAGATCAGGCGTCCCAGTTCCAGCATGCGGTTGGATGCCTGGACGGCGACCTCCGCCTTGGTCGCCCGGCGCCGGTCCGTGCGCGGGCGCAGCCCGCCGCCGGTCACCTGCTTGGACCTGCCGATGGCCGCCTCGGCCCGTGCCCGCTTGGTGCGGGCGGACGCTTTCTGCCGGGCCGCGCGTCCGTGCCCGGCGACGCCGTGCAGGTGGCGGCCCCGCTGCGTGGGCGCGGTCCCGGCCGCCTCGCCCGGCACGGCCGTGGTGGGCAGGCGGAAGCGGCATGGGGCTGGGTTCGAGGCGCGCATGGCGCTGGAGGCGCTGCGGGGCGAGCTGGCGGCGGCGGCGCGGCCGGCCGCCAGGCACGGCGTCCACCAGGCGATGGCGGGCGAATGGAGGAAGCAGGCGGCGGAAGGGCTGGCGGCGCTCTCCGGCAAGGAGGCGGCGCGGGACGCGGCCCGGCCGTCCGAGTCCGGGGTGGAGAGGCTGCGCGCGAGGATCGGGCGGCTCGTGGCAGAGCGGGGCCTCTTGGCCAAGGTCCCCGGATGATGGGCCTGGAGCGGAGGCGCCGCTCAAGCGTGCCGCCGCCCGCGCTGCTGGCGGTGGCGCTCCAAGGGGGGCTAACGCCGCCAGGGGCAGCGCCCGCGCGCGCTGCGTCCAAGGGAGCGGGGCCAGCAGCGCCAGGCTGGGCCAGCGCAGGCCAGGTGCCTTGACGAGGTGCCCGTGGCTGGACGCCTCGCAGGCGCGGCGCAGCGGCGATGACGAGGGCGGACCTGAGCGGCGCCGCGAGCGCCGGGGCAGCAGAGCAGGGCAGGTCCTAGCCGCCAGTTGCGAAGCCGGGATAGAGCGTCATGCCGCCATCAACGAACAGCGTCGTGCCCGTCACGTAATCGGCGGCATCGGACGCGAGCCACACCGCGGCCTGTGCGACATCGTCAGGCTCCCCGATCCGCTTATAGGGCACGAGCGTCATCAGGTCCGCATAGGCGGCCGGGGTGCTCCAGGCTGCCGTGTTGATCGGAGTGCGTATGGCGCCCGGCGCAATGCCGTTCACCCGGATGAAGTGCGGCGCCAGCTCCTGCGCGATGGTCCTCATCAGCAGCATCACCCCGCCCTTCGAGGCCGCGTAGTTGGCATGGCCGGCCCAGGGTATCTCCTGGTGGACGGAACTCATGAAGATGACCTTGCCGGCCGCTTGCGAGACGGCGGCAACGACGCCGCGGCGCTTGAACTCCCTGGTGGCGGCGCGCGCGCAAAGGAACTGGCCCGTCAGGTTCACCCCGATGACGGTATCCCACTGGTCGAGCGTCATCTCGTCGAACGCGGCGTCCCGTTGCAGGCCGGCGTTGCTGACCAGCACGTGCAGCGTGCCGAACTCGGAGATGGCGGCGGCGAACATCCGCTCGACGTCCTCTTCCTTGCTGACATCGGCTCGAAGCGCGAGGGCGCGGCGGCCCATGCCATGGATTTCATGCGCCACCTCCTCGGCGGTTTCCGGATGGGTGACGTAGTTCACCACCATGTCCGCGCCGGCGCGGGCCAAGCCCAGCGCGACGGCGCGGCCGATCCCGGAGTTGGCGCCGGTGACCAGCGCCGGCTGGCCTGTGAGCACCGGATGATGCGGCGCGCGGGGCAGGCGGCTGTCAGGCGGCGCGGGCGTTGCCGGCGTCCCAGGGTCGGCGTTGGCCATGCGGTGTCCTTCAAGGCTGCGGGATGCTGACGGGGGAATGCTGACGGGAGCGGCGCGCAGGCGGGCGCACCAAGCAGGCGGGGGGCGTTCCTGTGCAGGTGCCGGGAGGATATCGAAGCACCGCACCTTGGCGGCAGCGTCGGAAACTACCCAGGACGGCCGACGTGGCGCCATGCCGGCGCCGGGCGGCTTCTGTCCCTGGGTGAGTACTTCCCGAGCCTCGCCGGGCAGGCCCGCCGATAGCTACCATCCACGCAGGGACACGACAGCCCGCCATCACCCCTGTCGCGACAGTTCCGGAGGATGCCCGTGGGCAGCGTGAGAGGATGATGCAGGCGATGGTGCTGAACCACATCGGGGCCGCCCTGGAATGGACGGAGCTGGCCGACCGCGCGCCGGGGCCGGGCATGATCCGGGTCAAGGTCGCCGCCTGCGGCGTCTGCCGCACGGACCTGCACGTCGTGGACGGCGAGCTGCCCGGCCCGGTGCTGCCGATCATCCCCGGCCACGAGATCGTCGGGCGCATCGACGCGATGGGCCCTGGCGTCGAAGGCTTGCGGCTGGGCGAGCGGGTCGGCATCCCGTGGCTGGGCCACACCTGCGGCGTGTGCCCGTATTGCCGGGAGCAGCGCGAGAACCTGTGCGACCGGCCGCTGTTCACCGGGTTTACGCGCGACGGCGGCTTCGCGACGGCGGTTGTCGCCGATGCCCGGTTCGCCTTCCCGCTGGGCGAGCCGAACGACGACGCGTCCGGCGACGCGGCCTTGGCCCCCCTGCTCTGCGCCGGGCTGATCAGCTGGCGTTCCCTGGTGATCGCAGGCGCGGGCAAGGCGCTGGGCCTCTACGGCTTCGGCGCAGCCGCCCACATCGTGGCGCAGGTCGCGCGGCGGCAGGGCCGCTCCGTCCACGCCTTCACCCGGCCGGGCGACACGGCCGCCCAGGCGTTCGCCCGCAGCCTCGGCGCGGCATGGGCCGGCGGCTCGGACGAGGCGCCGCCGGAGCCGCTGGATGCGGCGATCATCTTCGCGACCGTGGGCGAGCTGGTGCCCCTGGCGCTGCGGGCCGTCCGCAAGGGGGGCCGCGTCGTCTGCGCCGGCATACACATGTCGGACATCCCCGGCTTCTCCTATGGACTGCTGTGGGAGGAGCGGCAGATCGTGTCGGTCGCCAACCTGACCCGGCAGGACGGCCTCGACTTCCTCCGGCTCGCACCGGGGATGGGCATCGTCACCAAGGTCGCGCGCTATCCGCTCATGCAGGCCAACCAGGCCCTTGCCGACCTGCGCGCCGGCCGTTTCGAGGGCGCGGCGGTCCTGGTGCCCTGACGGGCGGCCAGCGCCGCAGGTGCGCCTGCACGAGCCGCCATCGGCCCGCCACAAGGCAGGTGTCCAGGCGCAGCGTCCGCTCGACGCCCGGCTCGATGGCGTCGTGCCGCCGCACGCTTGATGGCGTCGTGCCGCCGCACGGCACGGCCCGCAGATGGGGCAGCCGGTCCGGGCAGTGGGGAAGCACGGGCATGACTGGGAGTTCCGGTTCCCCGCCGCCGCGCGGCGCGGCAAGCTGCCGGCTGGGCGGGCGGCGGACCGGCTCGCGCTGGCGGGCCGTGACCGGACGGCGCCGACCCTGGCCGTCCTGGCCCTGCCCGGCGACCCCAGGCGCAACGCGCCGCTGATCCCGCGCCTCGCGGGGGCGTTCCTGGATCGGGGAGGCATCGTCAGGGACGCGGAGGCTGCGGGCCTGCTGCGGGGCTGCGCCGCCCAGGCGAGGCAGCGGCGTCCGGACGGAGCCGCAGGGCTAGGTAGTTTCCGAGGCTGCCCCGGGGCGTGGGCACGGGCTAGGCACAAGGTCCGCTGGCCCGGCCCGGCCAGCCGATCCTGGAAAGGCAACCCCATGCAGACCAAGGCGCAGAACTCCGTCGTCGCAGTGTTCCCCGGCCACGATGCGGCGGAGGCCGCCGTAAAGGCGCTAACCGCGGCGGGCGTGGCGATCAAGGCCATCAGCATCGTTGGCAAGGGCTACCACACCGAGGAGAAGGTACTCGGCTTCTACAACATGGGCGACCGGGTGCGGTTCTGGGGCAGCCGCGGCGCGTTCTGGGGCGGGCTGTGGGGCCTGTTCTTCGGCGGCATGTTCCTGACGCTGCCCGTCACCGGCCCGGTGATCCTCGTCGGCTACGTGGCCGCAGCGGCGGTGTCGGCCATCGAGGGCGCGGCGATGGTCGGCGGCCTGAGCGCGCTCGGCGCGGCGCTGGCCGGCATCGGCATCCCGCGCGACAGCGTGCTGCAATACGAGACCGCCATCACCGCCGACGGCTTCCTGGTGATGGCGCACGGCACGGCCGGCGACATGGCCCAGGCGGAGTACGTGCTCAAGGGCCTCAACCCCTCGCACCTGGAGCTGCACCTCGGCAGCGAGACGTTCATGGCCCCGGGCATGACCCCGGGCATGGCCCCGGACGCGTCGGCCCAGCAGCTTGCCGGCATGGCCGTCTGATGGTGCGGATCGCCGGCAGCAGGCACGCCGCGGCCCTCGCGGCGCTGCTCGGGCTGCTGGGACTGGCCGGTCCGCCGCCCGCTGCGGGCCAGCCCGCGCCCGCAAGCCCTGCCGCGTCATCGGACCGGGACGCCTACCTGCAGCGCGTGCAGGATGAGATGTCCGGGTGGCGCATGAAGATGGGCGGCATGGCCGACAAGGCGGAGGCCACCGGCCAAGCTGCGGCCACCACCGCGGAGGCCGACCTGCGGACGGCCTGGGACCGGACCGAGGTGCGCGCGCGCAACCTGCGGACGGCGACCGCGGCTGGATGGGCGGACGCCAGGTCAACATACGAGCAGGCGTCCCAGGACCTGTCCCGTGCCTGGGACAAGACCCGGTTGTAACCCGCAGGAGAAGCGCCCAGCGGTCCAGGCGCTTGCCGGGTCCTGAGCCAGGGATGGCCCTTGGCCTTGGCCGGCTCCGCGACCGCCGGGCCTGCGGCACCCCGAAACGCCTGCCCCGAACGCACGCCCCGAACGCACGCCAGGAGACGACCATGCGAACACCGCCGCCCCATGCACGCCTTTTGGCGGCTGCAACGGCGCCCTGCGCGCCATGCCAGCCCGCTTCCGGCCCGCGCTACATGCGGCCCGCCTCCCGGAAACAGGCCGGGGGGGGCTGACGTGCCGAGGTCCGCGCGGGATGCCATGTGGTTCGACGCCCTGGTCCTCCTGGCACGCGCCGACCACCTGCCGCGGGGGCACTTCCAGCCCACGCCCGGCGGCTGGGAACCGGCGGTTGACGTGCTCGAGACCGAGGCCGGGCTGCTGATCGTCGTGGCGCTTCCCGGCGTGCGGACGGGCGACATCGAGGTCGGCGTCGGCAACGGGGTGCTCGTGGTCGGCGGCGTCCGGCGCTGGCCGGTCCCGCAGCGGCCCGTCCAGGTGCATCGCATCGAGCTGCCGCACGGCCGGTTCGAGCGGCGGCTGCCCCTGCCCCACGGCAGCTACCAGCTTGCCGGCCAGGACCATGTTGACGGATGCCTGCACCTCACGCTCCGCAGGCTCGGATAATGGACGGCTCGAAGGTTGCCGTCGAGCCGCCCGGCGGCAGCGACATGGTGCCCGAAGGCAACGTTGCCGACGACCTGATCCTCGTTCCCGTCACCGGCATCGTGCTGATGCCGGGGATGGTGGTGCCCCTGTCCCTGGACCGCCCCGGCGCCGCCGCGCTGCAGGAGGCCGCCCGGACCCAGCGACACCTCGCCGTCGTGCTGCAGCGCGAGCCTGCCGTGGACGCGCCCGGCCTGGAGGACCTGCATCCCATTGGGACCGAGGCGCGGCTGCTGCGCTACTTCACCGGCCGCGACGGGTCGCACAACGCCGTCGTGCAGGGCATCGGCCGGGTCCGTCTCACGGGCATGGCCAATGGCTCCCCCGCAGCCGTCACCGTCCTGCGCGTTGACGAGCCGTCCGGCGGCACGCCGGAGGTGGACGCGCGCTTCCACCACCTGCAGGAGCGCAGCCAGGAGGTGCTGCGCCTGCTGGAGCATACGCCGCCCGAGCTGGCGGCGACCGTCCAGGCCATGGACAAGCCCGGCGCGCTGGCCGACTTCGTGACGGGCCTGCTCGACCTGCCGCCCGCCGACAAGCAGGAGGTGCTGGAGGCCGTCGCGCTGCTCCCCCGCATGGACCTGGTGATCGCGCGGCTGGCCTACCGCCATGAGGTGCTGCGGCTGTCGCACGACATCGGCCAGCAGACCCGTACCGTGATGGAGGGCCGCCAGCGGGAGTTCCTGCTGCGCGAGCAGCTCAAGACCATCCAGAAGGAGCTTGGCGAGGGCGGCGACGACGCGCCGGAGCTGGAGGAGCTGCAGCGCAAGCTGGACGCGGCCGGGATGCCTGACGACGTGGCCGCCCAGGCCCGGCGCGACCTGCGCCGCCTGCAGCGGATGCCGGACGGCGCGGCGGAGGCCGGCATGGTCCGCTCCCACCTGGAGGCGCTGGCGGAGCTGCCCTGGCGGCTGGAGGACAGCCCGCCCGTGGACATCGCCGCGGCGCGGCAGGTGCTGGACGCCGACCACTTCGGGCTGGAGAAGGTCAAGCGCCGCATCCTGGAGTTCCTGGCCGTCCGCAAGCTGAACCCGGACGGCCGCGGGCCGATCCTGTGCTTCGTGGGGCCGCCGGGCGTGGGCAAGACCTCGCTGGGCCAGTCCATCGCCCGCGCGGTGGGGCGCAAGTTCGTCCGGGTCAGCCTGGGCGGGGTGCATGACGAGGCGGAGGTGCGCGGGCACCGCCGCACCTATGTCGGCGCCCTGCCGGGCAACATCATGCAGGCCGTGCGCCGCGCGGGCGAGCGGGACTGCGTGATGATGCTCGACGAGATGGACAAGCTCGGCGCGGGCGGCTTCCAGGGGGACCCGGCCTCGGCCACGCTGGAGGTGCTGGACCCCGAGCAGAACGCCACCTTCCGCGACGCCTACCTGGGCGTGCCGTTCGACCTCAGCCGGGTGCTGTTCATCGCCACGGCCAACGTGCTGGACACCATCCCCGGCCCGCTGCGGGACCGGATGGAGGTGGTGCAACTGTCCGGCTACACCGCGGAGGAGAAGATGGCCATCGCCCGCGGCCACCTGGTCCCCCGGCAGTTGCGGCAGAACGGCCTGGCCGGCGCCGCGGTGGAGCTGGACGACGCCGGGCTGAACCTGGTGATCGACGGCTACACGCGCGAGGCCGGGGTGCGGAGCCTGGAGCGCGAGATCGGCGCGGTGTTCCGCAACGTGGCGGTGCGCGTGGCCGAAGGGGCTGCCGGCCCCATTCCGGTCGGCCCGGACGCGGTGGCGGGCATATTGGGTCCGCGGCGCTTCGACGCCGACGTGGCGCAGCACGCCGCCATGCCCGGCGTCGCAACTGGGCTGGCCTGGACGCCGGTGGGCGGCGACATCCAGTTCATCGAGGCCAGCCGGGCGCCGGGCGGCGGCAAGCTGACGCTCACGGGCCAGCTCGGCGAGGTGATGAAGGAGAGCGCGCAGGCGGCGCTCAGCCTGCTGCGGGCGCGCGCCGCGGGCATGGGGATCGCAGCCGACCTGTTCGCTGAAGGAGATCTGCACGTCCACGTCCCTGCGGGCGCCACGCCCAAGGACGGGCCTTCGGCGGGGGTGGCGATGTTCGTGGCCCTGGCCTCCCTGATGACCGGCCGCACGGTGCCGCCGACCACCGCCATGACCGGCGAGATCAGCCTTCGCGGCCTGGTGCTGCCGGTGGGCGGCATCCGCGAGAAGGTGATCGCCGCCGCACGCGCCGGGATCACCACCGTGCTGCTGCCAGCCCGCAACCGGCGCGACCTCGACGACATCCCGCCCAGCGCGCGGGAGCGGCTGCGCTTCGTTTGGCTGGACACGGTGGACGACGCGGTCGCGGCCACCATCGGCCAGGAGGACGCAGGCTAGACGCAGCAGCCCGGCGCGCGCCGCCTTGGCCCCGACCGCGCCCAGCAGCGCCAGGAACAGCAGGGACGCCGCCGCGACACCCGCCGCTATCAGGCTCGCCGGCACCATGCTCCAGCCGGTCCAGGACGGTGCCGGTGGCGGTGGCTGCGTTCTGGGCGGGTCCGGCAGCGGGCACGGAAGCCACCCAGGCGCCGGACCGGTGCTGGACGCGGGCGGCTATGCCGGCGGCAGCGGGCCGGGTTCTGGTCCGGGAGGGCCAGGTGTGCCGAGCGCCCGCCCGATGGCGGCGGCAAGCCCGGCTTCCCGGAACGGCTTGCGCAGCACTTCGGCGCGCAGGAGGACCGCGTTCGGATAGTAGCCGCTGATGAACAAGCAGGGGACCGGCCCCGCGCAGGTGATCCGCTCCACCGCCGAGATGCCGTTGCCTTCGGCCAGATGCACGTCCACGATCAGTAGGTCCGGCCTGTGCCGGGCGGCTGCCGCCACGGCGGCGCTCTCGGTGGCCGCGACCGCGCAGACGTCGTGGCCCATGCCCGTCAGCGTCTCGGCCAGCAGCCACCCGATCATCGCGTCGTCCTCGACCACGACGATGCGCAACGCCGTCAGTCCGCCACGTCGTCGCCAGAGCCGCCCTCGTTCACCCAGTCCTCGACCTGGTCGCGCATGCCGTCAGCAGCGCCGTCTTGCCGTGCCGCTGGCACCGGCGGGACGATGCGCCCGTTGCCAGGCTGCGGCGGGCCAGGCTGCGGCGGGCCAGGCTGCGGCGGGCCAGGCTGCGTTGGCATGGACAGGCCCGGGTGAGCCGGCGCGACGGCTGACGGTTCGGCCAGCCATAGCCGCCGGTTCCCGCCGGGTTGGGCCTTGCTGGCCAGGACGGCGGTGTTCAGCTCGCCCGCTGCCGTCTTGCAGCGCTGCACCGCAAGGACGGTCCAGTCCAAGGTTGCCAGCATACCGGCGATGGTGGGCACCCGCCCCAGGAAGCCGCCGGAGTCGAGCGGGAAGGAGATCACGAAGGAGCGCTGCGCCGCCGCTTGGCCGGGTTCATGCGCGACGACGATCATGCCGCGGTTGGGTTTCGTGGCCAGCCCGGGGCTGCCTTCGACCCAGATCAGCTCGTTGCCGTCCGGTTCTCCCGGCAGGTCCGGGCCGGCTCCGGCCTCTGCCAACGTCCCGCGCGACCGTGCCCGCGTGTCGATCAACTCAGCCAGGTAGCCGGCCAGGCAGCCGGCCGAAGGTGTCCGGCCGTCCTGACATGGCGCGCGGTGGATCGGTTGCACGGCTGGTCCTCCAAGCATTTGGGTAAGCGGGGGGGCAATGGCGTCCGAGGCTCACGGGAGCGGCCGGGGTCCTGGAGGCCGCAGGTGAACCCTAAGCGCCGGCCGCTGACCAAGGGCAGGGCCGGAAACTACCTATGCCCATCCTTTGGATGCCTGCCGCCGCCTGGCCGCGGCGCTGCAACGCCGACGGTCCCTTGTCATGGCTGCTTCCGTCGTTGCGGGGAACGCAGCGGCGCCGCGGCCCAGGGGCGGCCAGGAGCGGCCAGGACAGCGCTTGCGGCCCCTGGACCGCCACGCCGCAAGCGCGGCCCGCGACGATGCGGGACCGCAAGGGCCGGGACGGATGGCGGCTGGCGCTGCCGCCGCGCTCCCTGGCGGGGAGGCGTGGGCCGCGCGATCCTCGTGGCGCTGCCGGGATCGGGGCGGATGGCGGCTTGGAGTCGCGGGCGGTCGAGGAAGAAGGCGGCCCGCCGCTCCGGTTCCCGGAACGGCGGGCCGCCGTCCCCGTCAGACGACGGTGATGAGGTTCTGCACTTCGGTGGCGCCCTGGGCGGCCCAGGCCGTCTCCGCCGCGACCTGGCGGTCGTGCTGCGAGTGGACCGTGCCGGTCAGGCGGACCCGCCCGTGCTGGGCCGTGACCTGGACCGTCTGGGGATCGAAGAACCAGGACCGGTGCAGCGCGTGGGTGATGTCGTCGCTCAGGCCCGCGGTGTTCACCGTCGGCCTGATCGTGATCCCGTTCGACACGCCGACGACGCCGTGCATGTGCTGGATGGCGCGTTCGGCCGCCTGGCCCTGGAACCACCAGTCCACCTCGCCGGACAGCGTGACCCAGCCGTGCTCGACCTTGATCTTCACGGCGTCGCGCGGGATCGAGACGTCCCAGCCCAGGCGGCCCACCGCGGCGGCGGCGATCTCCTCGTCGCCGCGCCTCGCGTCGAAGGGCAGCTTGACCTCAAGCTCCTCCGCCACGGCCTTCACGCCCCGGACCCGGCTGGCCGCCGCCTCGGCCGCGTGCTTCTGCATGTAGTCCGCGACGTGGCCCGTGAGCGTGACCACGCCCGCGTCCGCGGTGACGCCGATATGGGCCGGGTTGACGCTCGGCTCCCATTCCAGCTCGGCGAGAACGGCCTGTTGCAACTTGCTGTCGTGAGACATGGAGGACCTCCTGGTTCGTGTGCCGCACCAGGCTGCTCATTCAGCCGGCGCGTGACGGGAAGATCGTGAGGCCCGCCTGCCGGGGGCAGGCTCGGAAACTACGCAGCCGGGGGAGGCGCCGGGCGGGGCGCTGGAGGCTGGACGCCCGGCGCACCGGAGGGGCGCTTCCGGGCCGTGGGTAGTTTCCGAGCCTTACGCAGGGCCGGGAAGCGCCGTTAAGCCGCGTCCAGCCGCGCCGGGACAGCCCGGATTTTGCCAGGCCGGCTTTTGCCAGGAAAGGGTTTCAGCATGGGCGCTCCGGTCAATGCCGGCATACCGGACGCCGGCCCTCCAGGCGCCGGGCGCAACGGCCGCAAGGCGGTGCTGGTCGGCGGCGGCATCGCCTCGATGGCCGCGGCAGCGTTCATGATCCGCGACGGCGACATGCTCGGCCGCGACATCACCATCCTGGAGCAGCTTCGCGCCATCGGCGGCAGCCTGGACGGCGCCGGGTCGGCGGAGGGTGGCTACGTGCTGCGCGGCGGCCGGATGCTGGAGGGCAAGTACCTCTGCACCTTCGACCTGTTCGCCTCCATCCCGGCGCTCGGCGAGGCCATGTCGGTGACGCAGGAGATCGAGCGGTGGAACCGGACGATGCCGACCTCGTCCAAGTCGCGCCTGGTCCGCAACGGCCGCCGGCAGACGGCGCCCAGGTTCGGCCTCGGCGAGCGGCACATCCTGGCCATCGAGCGCCTGGCGCTGGAACCGGAGGCGCTGCTGGGCCGCACCACCATCGCCGAGCAGTTCGACCCGGCCTTCTTCGCGACCGATTTCTGGTTCATGTGGTCCACCACCTTCGCCTTCCAGCCCTGGCACAGCGCGGTCGAGTTCGGGCGCTATTTGGCCCGCTTCGCCCACATGGTTCCCGGCTTCGAGCGGCTGGAAGGCATTCTGCGGACGCCCTTCAACCAGTACGACTCCCTCGTCCGTCCGCTGCACGAATGGCTGCTCGACCGCGGCGTGCGGTTCGAGATGGGCACCCGCGTGACCGGCCTCGACTTCGGCGAGCAGGGCGGCAAGACGGCCGTGACGGGCATCGCCGCCGTGCGGGACGAAGCCGCCGTGACGATCGCGGCCGGGCCGGACGACCTCGTGCTCGTGACCCTGGGGTCCATGACCGAGGCGTCGAGCCTGGGCGGCATGGACGCGGCGCCGGCGATGGGCGCCAAGGCGGACGGCGGCGCGTGGACATTGTGGGAGCAGATCGCCGCGGGCCGGCCCGGCTTCGGCCGCCCGGACGTGTTCGCAGGCCACCCCGAGCAGTCCCGCTGGGTGTCGTTCACGGTGACGCTGCACGACCCGGCGCTGCTGCGCCTCGTGCGCGACCTGACCGGCAACGTGCCCGGCGAGGGCGGGCTGGTGACGTTCCCCGACAGCGCCTGGCTGCTCTCCATCGTGATCCCGCACCAGCCGCACTTCATCGGGCAGCCCGAGGGTGTCAGCGTACTCTGGGGCTACGCCTTGAACATGGACCGGCCCGGCGACTTCGTGGGCAAGCCGATGCCCGCCTGCACCGGGCGCGAGATCATGACGGAGCTGCTGGGCCACCTGCACGCCGAGGCGGAGGCCGCCGGCATCCTGGGCGCCTGCACCTGCATCCCCTGCATGATGCCGTTCATCACCAGCCAGTTCATGCCGCGGGGGCGGGGCGACCGGCCGCAGGTCTTGCCGCCCGGCACGCGCAACCTGGCCTTCATCGGCCAGTTCGTCGAGCTGCCCCTGGATGTCGTTTTCACCGTCGAGTACTCCATCCGCTCGGCCCAGGTTGCCGTCCACGGCCTGCTGGGCCTGCAGCGCGATGCTCCGGCGGTTTACCAGGGCAAGTTCGACCCGCGCGTCGCGTTCCGGGCATTCCGGGCGCTGCACGACATCCGCGCATGAGCGGCGGCCCATGACGGCCGGCCACGATGAACCAGTGCCTGGCGGCACGAGGCGGGCGTCGCCTGCCGTGCTGCCGCCGGACCTGAGCCTGTTCCTGTCCGCCGGCATCGGCGTCGAGCGGAGCGGGATGACGCTGACCGTGCTGTCGGCCCTGGCCCGCCTGGACCTCGACCCTTGGGACGAGGCTGGCCGCCTGTCCAAGCTGTCCCGCCGGGAGGCCGCCGACAGCTTTGCCCGCAGCCTGGCGACGCTGCCGGAGATGCCGCATCGGCTGCGGGGGACCGCGGCGCGGCTGGTTGCCCTGCTGCCGCCATGCGGCAGCTTGCGGGCCGCTTCCACAGGGGACCCCGCCGCGGCCAGCCTGCGTGCCGTCCGCCAGCGCGCTGCCCCACCGCGGGACAGTCCTAATGTGCCACGCAATGCGCCGGATACGGCTCGCGATGACGGCGCTCGATCAGCGGGCAGCATGACGGCCGGCGCAGGCGGCCGCTGGCCTAAGCAGCCTTGCGCGGCTTGTCACACAGATGGCCTTCGGCCGTGCCAAGCCGCGCAAGGCTGCTTAGGTTTTTATCTGTGTGCAGACCTCCAGAGGTCTGCTTAGGTAGTTTCCGACTCTATCGCCCAAGCGCGGGCGGAGCATTGTCCGCTCATCAACGGGGTCCGTCCGCGACGGACCAAGACGCATGGGAATCGCGTATGAGTCACCCGCTATCGAGGCGCCACGTCCTGGGTGCCGCGGCTGTTGCCGCCGGCCTGCCGTTCCAGCATCGGTCCCCGGCCTGCGCCGCTACCCCGGTCGAGCGCCCAAGTTCCATCACTACCAGCCTCGTCGTTGACCGCCGGACGATTGATGTGGATGGCCGCGCAGCCTCGGTGTTCGGCATCCGCCAGCCCGAGGGCACGCCGGGCCTGGTCCTCGGTCCCGGCCAGCCCTTCACGGTGGGCGTCACCAACCGCTGTGGCGAGGCTACCATCGTGCATTGGCATGGCCAGACCCCTCCCTTCCTGCAGGATGGCGTCGCCGAGACCGGCGGCACGGTCATCGAGCCTGGCGCTGCGCAAGCCTATGACTTTCCGGCCCGCCCCGGAACGCACTGGATGCACTCGCACCACGGCCTGCAGGAGCAGGCCCTGATGGCGGCCCCGCTGATCGTGCGCACGGTCGAAGACGTGCGGGCCGATGTCCAGGAGGTGACGGTCCTGTTGCACGACTTCAGCTTTCGCGACCCGGCGGAGGTGCTTGCGTCCGTGACAGGCCGCATGGCCGCTGCTGCTGGGACGCAGACGATGCCGGGCATGGCGATGCCGCAGGAGTCTTCCGGGCCGGACCTGAACGATGTCGAGTATGATGCCTACCTCGCCAATGACCGCACCCTGGGCGACCCGCTCGTGGTCCGCACCGCCGGGGGCGCCCGCATCAGGCTGCGGCTGATCAACGGCGCGACAACGACGGCCTTCTGGATTAATATGGGTGACCTGGACGGGACCGTGGTGGCGGCGGACGGCAACCCGGTGCGTCCCGTGTCCAGCCGCCGTTTCCCGCTTGCGCAGGGCCAGCGCCTCGACGTCCTCGTTACCCTGCCCCGCGATGGCGGAGCCTTCCCGATCCTGGCCCAGCGCGAGGGGGACCGGAACCGGACCGGGATCGTGCTGGCATCGTCGGGCGCCGTTATCCGCAAACTGTCCGGGACGGCGGACACCCCTGTCCCGCCGGTTGACAACTCGCTGGAGCGTCAGCTCCGGGCGGAGGCGCCGCTTGCCGCCCGAGGCCCAGGCGTCATCCACAAGGTCGCGCTAACCGGGGCGATGATGCCCTACGTCTGGTCCTTGGACGACCGCACCTGGGCCGATCATCGCCCGTTGCGCGTGGCCTACGGCGGTCACACATATCCGGAACGAGCTAGGGTCCATCCTTGTGCGATGGCGTCGAGCTTGGCGAGGCCGCGCGTGACGGTGAGGGGTCCGGGCGGCTTGTATCCCTTGGACCGGTATCCGGAC
>JAABUK010002971.1_pt1 | contig 29460 bp, 47 predicted proteins | sample 5559141 | NCBI WGS metagenome assembly JAABUK01 (sample SAMN10711869, study PRJNA513367) | rock metagenome | isolation source: Antarctica rocks | place: Antarctica: Victoria Land, Pudding Butte nord | collected 2016-01-03
ACACATAGCCCGGAGCATCTGTGCTATCTAGCAGTACCAATGCTGAGATGCCACTAGGCTTCACCCTGCCTGTGTTTTGCTGGATGGCACCATGCTGGTTGACCAAAGCAGGGAAGCAGTGAGGTCATGCTCTGCCATGCCCTTGCAATTTGTACAGGGCTCAACACACTTCTTGCTGCATATTGGCAACTTGCAGGCATGGTTTTGCTCGTGTACAACCAAGGCACAGGCATAACAAGGACCTCAATCTGCATCAAACGTCTGGAAATGAGTGTGACATCTGACCTCTTCCTGGCACATGAAGCTGTCAAATCCTTGCACAGAGACTGTCATCACAGCAATTGCAATGATTGTTGATGATGTTGCTCGTTTCCTCCTTAAGGCATGACACCGCATGTTGACAAGCCCATGGGGCTCAATTCGGTGCCCTACTCACATACAGCAGCCACATTTACATTCCACTTGTGACTGGCTTCCAGGTGATGCTGTGGCAGCGCAAGATTGAGCTGGAGAGGGAGATGAACGACGTGCTGGACCCTAGCGTGGGGGGTGATGTGGTGGGAGCCATGAAGAAGGAGATCCACAGGATGCAGCTCAGGGCTGGCGAGCTGACTCGCATCCAGGAGAGCCTGCTGCTGGACCTGGAGCGCTCAATCGCCAAAAGGGACACCATTGCCCTCAAGGCAAGCTAGGCTGCCTTGTGTTTTGTTGTTTGCCATTTGTCTCAACAGGCAACCCCCATGAATGGCGATATAGTGTGTTGGTTTATCCTCAAGGCAGGATGGGCCAGCTTCTGTTCTGTGTCTCAACAAGCAACCCCCCTGCATGATGCAATAGCGTGTTGGCCTAGTTTGAGATGATGGGTCAGATCTGTGTGCACGATGCTCAGTGATTCATTACAAGCAACCTGCTCCCACTCGTGCAGTATCTCATTGCCAACACCAGGCTTGTAGCCCTCAACTCTGGCTACGCTACTGTAATTCGTTCCAGCCATGCATACAATAAGTCATGGCAACTCCCTTAAGTACCTTCTTGTTGAGAAATGTTCACATGGGCGCACAGGGGCGAGCAGCCACGATGAAGAAGATCCCAGACATCACAGAGCAGGCCCTGAAGAAGGCCCTGGGGGAGCTGGAGCGCAGCATCAGGGACACCAAGAGGGAGGCCAGAGCCACGGATGAGCGCGTGGCCAGCATGGACTCCCAGCGCGCCCAGCTGGCGGATGAGGTGGCCTCAGCCAATGACAGGTCAGCCTGACTGTACAGGGTTCACCAGGGTCTGACAAGGCTGTTGTAAAGATGGTCAAAGCTTGTGCTTGGCTTCAGGGATGGTTCTGTGTTGTGGTGTGTCACGACTTGAAAGTGTCAGGGGTGCCGTCTTAGGTCTAATCAGCATGCAAAGATGATGCCCTTCTAGGTCTAGCCAGCGTGTAGTGACAAGTCTGTGGGCCCTCAGTGTGATGTGCTATTTCCTTGGCTTTGTTCAGGACAAAAATGACGTATTGCTGCTGCACTTTCCTCTTAAGATGTGCAATATCACATGCGTATGCAATGCTGCTGATGCCAGTGTCTTGTGAAGATCTTTCTGGGGCTCCCAGTTTGTCATAGGTCAAACTATGCTCTGTTCTGCACAGCACTTTGACTGATCTGCAGCTTTGCGCATCCTGGTCATTGCCTGGTGACTGCAAGATGTTGCATTGCCAGCTGGTAAACGCAGAATGATGCCCCATTAGTCTATGCGCCAATGATGCGCCATTGGTCCATTTGCTCTGCACATGGGGTGCAGCTTGAAACAAGCTTAGCATGTCTGAAACGCACTTTGCAGTGTTGTCTCGCAAATGCATACTGTGATCAGGTAGGAGATGTGGTGACACAGCTACATCAGTAGTCCATGCAGGGTAGTCACTTCACTGCAGCTGCATGCTTTCAAAGCATGCATGGTATGCATTGCTGTAGGCATGCGATACAAATGTGTGTGTATGGTGCAGGGTGGATGAGTTGCAGCAGCAGGAGGCTGCAATCAGGGTGGCAATGGATGTTGCCAGCACTGAAAAGCATAAGGTATTGCTGTTTACAATGCTGCTCATGGCAATGTGTTAGAACTGACACATGATGACCCACACCTCATGTGTTGCTGCAACACTGCCTGTTTAAAACTCAGAATGAACCATGTGCAATCAATAGGTTTATGACTCCATGCCTGCATTTGCAATGACCCTCATGCCTTGGTAGCAGCATGCACAGAGCAAGACAAGGTGCCATGCTACCAGGCAGTGCCAGGCTGCCTACTTATTGCATGACCGACCCAAGTGGTATCTATGTTGCTTGCTTGCAGGCTCTTTTGATGACAAGTGGACAGCAGAAGATGGCAAAGCGCTATGAGGATGCTGGGGCAGGGCGTTACAAAAGCAGGGCGTCACCTTCAGTGGTTGATGCTGAGCTGCGTGCAGCAAGTGACAAGCAACAAAAGATTGTGGCTGCACTCACAGCTAGCATGGAGCAGTCACCAGACCTGCAGCCCGTTCTAGAACGTATTCTGCTTCGAGCAGTTGCAGTCCAGCAGTGATGCATGCTGCTTGTGCTCCTTGAAACGCACCTACTTGCCACATTGACTTGTATTGTATTGCCTTCATAGATTGTTGTTGTATAACCTAGACAAGGGGCATGCCCTCGGGTCCTCCATTTCACTGTGTATGCTTCTTTCATGAACGTGTGCATGGTAGAACTTGCAGTTCGAGTTGAGGTGCAAGTGAAAGCTTCTTGAAGCAGATTGACCTGAGTCCAGAATTCGAGGAGTCAACTCGAAACGCTGGTTTGACGGCCAAAGTTGGGGGAGCAAATTATAAGCAGCAAATCCCTGCATGGCACTCTGTAGTTTAATTGTCCTGAGGACATGCAGTTGGCCCTGTCACAGAGACTGAATATCCCGTCCCAAAGTCGAGATCGCAGGGGGCACAGCAGTGATCGCAGAACCAGCATGGCGACTGGTCCTAGCGCGGCAAAAACCTGTATTGTCGGACTGGGTGACCCAATAGTAGATGTACTGGTCAGAGTCAGCTCGCAAAGTTTAGATCAACTAGGTCTTCAGCGAGGGGGGTCTGTCTCTTTGCACAAGCAACAGATCAATGAACTGTTGGAGCAAGTCGCAGATGACTGGCATCGCACTAAGTGAGTATCGCCTTGTCAGATAGTGCGCCCGAAAATCTCTCTTCATGCACGCATTCTCACATAGACCAGTTGTACGCAGTGTGCACGGTGGTAGTGCTGCCAATGTGCTCAAGGGACTAGGTAACTTGGCGTTACAACAGCGCTCAGCCAGATTCATGGGCATGGTGGGTCTAGATGATGCTGGCAGGTGACGCCTTCACGCTTGCTGGAATGCCACTTGGCCTGCATCACTAACGCGTAGAAGCTCAAAGCAGCCTAGTGCCATCACAGGCAATTTCATGACCACTTCAAACAGCAGCATGTTGACCCACTCCTGCTGACCAGCACAAAGGGGAAAGCAACTGCAACATGCCTTTGCCTGCTGACACCAGATGGCGAGCGCACCATGCGTACTCACCTCGGAGCCTCATCTGAGCTTGACAAGGCAGAGCAACTCCCTGAAGGCTGGACAAACAATTGCAGACTCCTCCATTGTGAAGGCTACTGCTTGTATAAGCCTGAACTGACACGAGGGGCGATGCAAGTTGCAAAAGCTGCAGGTGCAGAGGTATGCAGAAACTTCAAGCGCACACATTTTCGTCACGCATTGCAAAACTGATGACATGTACGCCACATTTTCTGCGCCTCATATGTTTTCCGGCACCTTCTTTGCATGACCAGCCGTTGGAACAGCACAGGTGTGCATTTTCATCACTTGGCCAAGCTGGAAAACTGCTGTATACAAATCATTTGAGAGTCTGACAACAATGTCACGTCCCTGCACCTGAGCTCATTAGCAAGCCTTGTTATGCTAGCCTGTGAGCATTGTGCACCCATGTAGGTCTGCCTTGACACTGCCAGCTTTGAAGTGGTGCGCAATTGCTGGCAGACCTTGCTCAACCTACTGGAAGAAGGCTTGGTAGATTTGCTGCTTTGCAATGAAGATGAGGCTATTGCTGTAGCAGAGGTATTGTCTCTTTCCCATCTTAACCAGCCAAGCTGATCTTGGCTTTAAGCACATGATAGACATTGACACACAAAGGAACTGAACAAGGCGTGTAACAGCACATAACAAGTGTGTAGTCCCTTTCCATGTTCTTGTAATGACGTGTCTTGTACTACAACATTGCTTGCAGAACCATGTTAGCTTGGTCTGATCTCTTTTGCATTCATGACAGGGATGTGGTAACCCAAGCAGGGCTTTTGGCAGCATACCCTGAAGCCCAGGCATGCATGGCCAGAGGCCTCATGAGTGCATGTGTTGCTGCAGATGGCAGGTGTCACTTGCCAAGACAATGAGCTGGAAAGCATGGAAGCAGCTCAAAGATTCCTGCTGAAACACTGCAAGGTGTGCTTGTCCTGCATCAGGGTTGAGTGTGATGCAATGCACACTGTCAAATCGCATCTTTTACTGGATTGCACCACTTTCTGTCAAGTGATTTGAGCACATGGTCTGCATGCTTACTCGAATTCTGTGTGTGATGGTCAATTTGGTCTACATGGTCTCTCACACCATCTTGTCTAGAGCACTGCTACTCTGTCACATGTTGCTCATTGTAGCCCCACCTTGCATGTCTGGCTCATGCATCACCTGCTTTTGCCATGTCTGGCTTGTTCTTTCATCGCTTAGTGTGGACTCACACAGGCAACATCAACAAACAGGTGATGCTCCGTCATGGGCAAGCGAAAGCAAAGCGTGGTCAGGAGCAGCACCATGCAGAAAAGCACACAGTCATGATGTCCTGCCAATTACCCTGACAAGTTTGTATGATATCATTCTGATGTTTCATGAGCACAGGTGTGTGTGGTAAGCAGAGGCAGCAAGCCCTGTCTGGTGCGCAGCTCAAGTGGGCAGATACTGATGTGTGCAACACCTGAGGTGGATGTTGTGGACACTGTGGGTGCTGGTGATTGCTTTGCTGCTGGCTTTTTGTATGCGTATTTGAGAGGAGCCAACCTGCAGGTGAGCTTTCCTTCTAGTCTCCTCCAATGCATCCGCAATTGCACAGAAACAAACGCAAACATTGCTACCATGTGGGCACGCCTTTTATGTTTTTCCTGATGAACGGCTGTGCATGGCATATTCATGCACTGTTGGCAACAGACCATGGCTGGTCCTGCTTGCTATGCAACATTGATGTCTTCTGGCTTTCTGACTAAGCCTAGTGTGTCTCACACTGAAATCTGGATGATGATGCTGCTGTCTGCAGTGCATCAAGCATGCTTGCACTTTACTGCTGCATGGGGTGTGTGTGTGTGTGTGTGTGTGTGTGTGTGTGTGTGTGTGTGTGTGTGTGCGCGCATTGTGTCTATGTTATGTTGTTTGTGATACAAGCAAGGCACAAAGAAATCCTCCTGGTGCGTGCAGGCATGTGCTGCTTGCGGGTGCATATTAGGCAGTGAGGCTGTGTCAACAAGCGGAGCTGAGTTATCACCTGTGCAATGGCAGAACATGCGACACACTATTGCCAAGCAGCTGACTGAACATGCATCATAGCAAAAGTTGCTGAGCACTTCTGCTCAAGCTTGCATCAAGTATGACTTACATATGTAAAGACCGCAACAATGTGACAAATGGGATCATTGTGTCTCCAGTGCAGCAGTGAGCATGCAAAGCGCTTGCTCAGCTGCGGTCATCTTATCATCCAGCCTTACTAGACTAAATATGCTGTTCAAATAATGGCTTGCCAGCAATGACTCCGACAATGAAAGTCAAGACAACCGTCAAACCTAACTTAGAGCTTGCTCCCAAGCACAGAACAATGTGTCGTACATGGAGACCTTGTGTGCAAACATGGCTGCATGCTGTAACATGAGCAGGCAGCTGGCAAAACATACTTGAAACTAGTTGGTTAAACGCCCTCAGAGCTAAGGCCTTTTCTGATCTTGCCACTACACGCAAGTCAGCTGATGCTGTTCTTGCAGATCCAGTCAGTTGGCCTGGAGAAAACACCTCAAGTCTCACGCTTGTATGCTGTGTGAACTTGCAAAACAGAATTACCATTCTAGCACGTCGTCTTCATTTTCCCAGTCACCACTGATGAGGGATTGCATGCTTCTGAGAGGGCGATCAGCCTCGCAGAAGTTCCGGGCGTTGTGCAGAACCATGTCCAGAATCTTGTAGGTCAATCTGTCAGTCTCAAACTTGCGCTTTGTGGAGTTGGTATAATTCACACAATGAATGATCTCCTTCTGTGCAATGCCAAGCACTGCTGCAGCCTGCATGGCACCAGCTTCAGCTTGTTGAACAAGGCAATGTCAAAGCAAAGGTGCACAAAACTGCCAAGTTTGTAGAGTCCATGATGCATATGCACATTGAGCATGCAAACTACAATGCCGGCAGAGGCGCATGTACACATGTACAATGTGAGTAATTCAATTCATTCAGCCGTAAACAATCTCTTGATGCAGCATATCAGGAGAAGGCGGATGGCTGTATGGTGACATCCTGCACATTTCTGACAAGGTGAGGAATGGTACAGTGATGGAAGCTCAGGTCTTGACAGACAAGGTCACCTTGCTCTTGAGCTCAGACAAGGCCTTGTGCTCTCCAAGCGTGTCATTGACGCAGTCTGCACATTCCCTGTCGGCTTGAGACAACACCACAATGGGCTCATAATCCATGTCCTTCACCTATAGGCAATGTCAATGACAGTTCATTATCCATAGGTTGCATGCATGTATGGTGCTGTGTATTGGGCCACAATGCAGAAGCTGAAAGTTCTGTGTGCAGCATGTTGTGGCACAAAGGTTTGTATCAGGTACTACACAGGTCAAACTGCTCAACAATAAAGGCATAAATGCCAGGGCAAACATTGTTATTAGGCTGTGCAACGGTTGCTTCAGGGATGCAATTTGCAATTACTTTGCAGGAACAACAAGAAGCCTGCAGTTTGTGTATATATATCAACAAACAGTACTTGTATGACAGTTGCTGCAGGAACATTCTGGACTTAGTATTACTTGCAAATTGTGTTGTACCTTCTGAAATGAGACCTTCAACGTCTCCATTTCTTGGTCATCATGCACTGCACTGGCAATGACAAAGAACAGAACACCATGAACCCTTCTGGTGTTTCTTGAGAAGTTGTTTGCTGCCAGTTCGTGACGTTTATTGCGCACTGAGGCCTCCATCCTCCAGTTCCCCGGCAGCCAGCCATCCAACAAAGCTGGCAGAACCTTGTGCTCATCCTTGTAGTTATTACGATCAAGCCCCCATGTGTCAAGCAATGTAAAGTTGGCAGATGGCACCTCATATTTTTTGATTGCTGTGGTGTTATGTCCCAATGTTCCCCCTGATGCCACTGTGTTCACCACATCATCACCTGAATGCAACTGCAAGGCGTATAGCCACAAGTAGCAGTACTGTGGCAAGGTAATGGCAATGCCGTGTTGCTTGCAAGGAGTGTGGATTTTGATCATGACATTGTCCTATTACACAGATTTTGCTCAATGACATGGCTTTACCGATGCATGCACGTTTTTAATTGATGACCGCATGATACCATCTATTGCATGTTATATATAATATACAGCAGGTTATGGGCTACGTTGTGAGGACACCTAGTGGAGTTTTATCGCAAACAACTCGGACTGTTTCTGTCTTTATGCTTTACCTTCATGCATGAGGGTCAAAGCAGAATTGAAGAAGGACGATTTGCCAGACCCTGCAAGCCCAAAGCAGAGCAACATGTACTTGTCCGCCCCATGAGATCCGGGAAGACCGACAGGGCTGTAGTCCCTGAGAGTTTTGGTGAACACCCAAAAGCTCCAGCTGAATATTGTTTTGGCGCCAGATTCATCTAGTCGTACTGAGAACGACGATGGTACGTCAGCCGGGTCCATGGTCCAGTGGCAGCGCATTTTCAGGGCAACCGGCCGACTTTCCGTGTACGGAGAGATGGAAGGCAAAGCCACGCTGCAGGTTGGCAGCCAGTAGTCGTCACCTATAAGTTGCAGGCGCTGAGCAGGCAGGCGCTCAGACGTGTCGTTCATGACTTTAAATGCCACAGACAGGGTGTTTCCTATATTGCCGGGCTGGGGCAAAGAGCACGAGATGCTGATACGTCGAGACATTCTGGCTCGCGCAAGCTTACGTATACGGTGCTGAAGGTCTGGTAGTTCAGTCGTTCAGTCACTCAGTTGCACGAACTTGCAGAGCCTCGAACCCCACAGCTACAGGGTGTGCCACCTTCGAGACAAATGAGCGACCGTACTTCAGCCCAGCTATAGCCAGTCCAAGTGCAGCATGCACATGTTACATGTTATGGTACAGCTGCCGTGTACCCTGTCTATCAAGCCCAGACACGGCACAGCATGACAGACTCTGCCCTCGACGCAGGCGCCTCGGATATTTATCTTGGATTTGGTCTACACCAAGGCACTACACCACACTCAATCAATGTGGCGGTCACTTCCAACACGCGGTGCGGCGTGATCTGAGCAAGCTAATTGTGCGCTCATGCAACCGGTCGGCCCAAACGAAGGTTTGTCGAGTGCGATCATAGCACCCACCGCTGGGCGGAGAGCCGATATAGGTCCTGAGGATCTGGTTGGAGCACTGACACGGGCAAAAGACGAGGCTGAGGAGGCGCTCTCTCTTTCTCAGCTGCAAGTCGTCGACTACAGCCAGGAACTTGCAAGTACCAAGGAGACAATGGGCTTTTTGAAAAAGAAAGCCGAGGATCAGCGCAGCAACTGTCGACGGCTTCAGGCACAAGTGGACGAGCTGCAAGCTACCCTGCCCAAGAACGAGCGGCTAATCGCAGAAAACAATGAGCTGAGGAACCAATGTGATCAGCTAGAGCATAGGCTACACCGCCAGGAGCAGCAGGAAAAGCAAAGGCTAGCAGATTTTGACCGTAAGTTTGCGGAAGAGACAGCAAGGAACACCGATCTTCAACAGAAACTCAACATTCTGGCGCAACATCTCAAAGAGGAGGACCAAAAGAAAAGCGGCGGCTGCACACTCTCCATAGCTTTTGACACTCAGCAGCGTCAGGACCAATACATGGAAGCTGTAAGAGGTCTTCTGCAGCCAGTTGAGGACAAATATGTGCTCAACATTGAGACATTGCAAGTACCCAAACCATGTAGCTTCTTGTTGTATGTGACCTACTCCAGCTCCCATCGCTTGGTCAACTTTGACAATGATGCCTTTGAGCGTTTCAAGCAGAGCTGCTCAACAGGTAACATATACTCACTGCGCTGCACATGTGACAGGAGGGACAGTCTCTCTTGCATCTGATGAGTTGCATAGATGGCCTGTTGTAGCTTGCACTGAATGCCTGTCGCAGCTTGCACTGCATGCCCAACAGCTGCTGCATGTGCTATGTTCTGACAAATGGAAGGTGGTAGCTTTGCATACTTGGTCTGGATGCTTGCAGAGAATGCAGTCATTTTGGTCATCCATCGTGGTCAAAACGACCCTGAAAATGAGGAGAGAATCATGTCCATCAGCCCTGCCTCAGGCTTCGCTTCTGGCCTTCACCTGGGTACCCAAGCCATAAAGCTGCATCTTTTGCAATTGTTAGCTTATGGCAGGTATGGCGAGACCCCCAAGCTACTTTCAGACTCAGAGACTAACAAACAAAACCAACAGCTCCTGTTCAAGCTTCTTCAGGAGGTCTTGCAGGTAAATTGCTATCATGTATACATCTCTCTGTCTATGCAATGGGCTGATTGGGTTGGTTATCATCAAGCAAATATGTGTTTGCAGCTGGTATCTACTTGGCAGTCCGCTACTCGATCGTAGGCTCACGTGTCTTCTGTGCTGCAGCTCAACGCCCGTAAGACATCGCAGACATTGCTCCAGCGTATTTTTGGCAGCTTCAGATCAACAGGCTCTGCTTTCCTTTGAGGTCAGGAGAACTGATCAGAGGTGTGCTGTACTCCAGTGCTCTGAAAACACGGGTTGCATCGCATCACAGTGCCCAATGGCATGTTGCTACTGGAGGCTGCTCATGCGCTTTGGAAGCACAAGCATTGTGCAATTGCTAATGACTTGTCCTAGGGTTACTTAACACAGTGTATCAATCAGCATAGGTGTATGAGGCACCTTTGAAAGCAACTGCTTTGCACGCACTGCCTATTCTATACTTTGCTATTGCACTCTGGAATAATTATTACTCTGGATGACAGCAAGAGTGCCATTTTGCCCACTGCACCATGTGCTCCAGCCAGAACTGCTTCAAACTTTGGTTCACATATATGTATATACAGTGTGGCTGCAACCTTGGATCGTTTCCATTGTGCTTTGCTGTGCAAATAACTTTGGAACAGCAGCATACCTTGTAAACACGTTCCTTACACAACTTTGCATTGCTCTGCCTAAGCATCTCGATCACCAGCAGGATTTGCAAGTGGTGAGGAATGGCCATGCCACAGCTGAGTTGTATTGATATTCAATGCATTCAGACAAAAGCCCAGGGTCCTGTGCTGCTTCCTGCAGGCTCACACATTGAAAGACATGCCTGCATCAGTTAGGGTAGAAACACCAAGAAAAACTGATGCAATGGCTCTCGAATGCGCTCAAAGACGCAGCATAAATACCTGAAGGACTTCAATATATGCCCTGTCAACCATGCACTGCCTGATGCAGCCCTCATTATGACTATGATAGGAACATGTTGTGGCAATGGCCTCCAGGATCAACTGGTCTGGCTGTCACTCTTGCAATTTTGCTGCAGGGAGCTGTGCAGCTTTCCAGCCTGGACTGAGTGCTGCGTCAACATTGATCAAGAGTGACCTCAAGATTAACCTCGAGACTAACCAGCCTTCACAAGAAAGGACTGAAATGCACTCTCTTGCACCTGTACACACAATAGCATGAATCTGAAATGCACTCTCTTGCACCTATACACACAATAGCATGAATCTGTACACTATACCTTTTGTGCAAGAGCATGAGACTGAGGCCAGTTGGTGGCAGAAGATGGCACACTCTCAAAACAAAACAGCTCATTAGCTCCTTACTTTGCAGTGGCATAATAGCATGCAATTGTGCAGTGCAATGACCCAGACAATGGGCAAATGTAAAGAAACCTGCGCAGCTGATGCCTTGCCAGCTGTCAGCAGGATCATGTTTTGCTTCTGAGATGGCATCAAATCTTCCCTGCGTTCCTTAATTAGCAGTGACCATCAGACCTTGGCCAGTCTTTCAATACTGGTGTTCTTCCCTGCTCAGCTCCAATACACTCTGTAAATAAAGCTTTGCTGTCAAACCTATGTGGCTTGATCTAAAGCATGCTGCACACTACGCAACGTTGCCCAGTGATGCAGGTTGTTCAAAGATTTAGCATCACCACACCGTAGTATCTTGAGGTGTCATATCATTGCAGACAGCGGCACACTCTGTTTATGCACAATTCCACTCTGAATGTACACACGGTCAATCAAGCCTCCTGTCTCACAAGTCTGTGCACAGCTATATGGCAGTTGTGCATGATGTCATGTACTTCCTGACACAAAACTCAGACTAGCTGAGTAGCTAACGGCATGTGTGGGACCGGCTGTGACAGTTCCTTGCACAAGGCAATGTGCATGTAAGACAAAGGGGTCTCTTTGATGTGATGGTTCCTACGGTGGTCATCTGTAGCTGTCTTGGACATAGCACAAGGGTTTGGCACTACCTTGAAAAGTGGATTGTCAGTTGAGCCTGCAACTCTGGTTACATGAGTGTCGCGGGGTAACTGATGCTGATGGGCAGCTCCTGTTGCTGTTACGCTGAGACTTGAAACACCAATACTTGCTGAGAGCGCTGTCTTGGCTGGTTCCAGTCACAAACAAATGTATAATGTTGCCTGATACACAGCATTACGTTTGTCTGATAAGAGGAAAGACTCCTAGAATCTGGTGTGGTCAGGCAGTTTTGTCAATGCAGCAGCAGAAGAGGAAGTTCGGGCCTGAGCCATGGCTGCAAAACTCTAAACTCTGAAAGTGTTGATCTAGCGACAAGCGCGACTGGATGTTGTGAGCGATGCGCTACAGTGCGACGTTGTGCATCGCGTGGTTGGGCATCCATGCAGCGTGTGCGCTCACTCCCACCGTTGCAGTTGCAAACGCCACTCAGGTCTGTTAGCCAAAAAGCACTTGATATGCATGTCGACGATCTGCATATTTTCCTTTGAGAGCAACCGTTTCTGCAGGCTGACGAATGCGCGCTCGTCAAGCAGCAGCCGGCTGCAGATCAGTGTCGATTTGCACAGGAGCACTGTCTCTCAGGTTGGATGTTTGAGCGCTTTGTGACAGATCTCCTGCGGCTAAAAATAGCTGAATTCAGCGAATGATCTGCAGAGTCTTTGGTGAATTACGTCCAGCTTTACTATTGTCATGTAAAGCCTGCTGGGTATGTTGCCATATGCTTGCTACAAGCAGCGTGTGTTTTCACGTTGCTTCTGCTCTTTCGGATATTGGGCAGCACAGCTGAAAACTTCTTCAGTCCTATCTTGACTCAGCTGTCCCAGGAGCTCGGTTTGCCTCCACGCCTTGCTGGAGGTATACACACATCTCTCACAAAGCGTCCTCAAGCTGAGATACGTTGCACAGGAATTGTGCAAACTCAAACTGGTGCATGCAGTGACCTTCCTTGCCTTGGGCAATGGCGCACCAGACATCTCGTCATCTATTGCGGCTGTCAGGGCCGGACAATACAAGATGGCGCTGGGATCATTGCTGGGTAAGCTGCCAACAATGCTGAGTGAGCAATGTCCAGCTATTCAAGGCCACGAGTGCACAAGATTATGCAGATTGGTCAACATATGCTCAGCATATGATGTGCTGCTGCTCATCACTCACTCACTCACTCACTCACTCACTCACTCACTCACTCACTCACTCGCTCGCTCGCTCACTCACGACCTCACACTCACCCCTCACTCACCAAACTGCTGCATGGCTGCTGTGCTGCCTTTCACAAATGCAATCCCACCCCACAAATGCCGTAGTTTTCACAGATGACTCTTGACATGTCTTGTCAGCACTTGCTCAGCAGTCGCTGATGCACACACACACTGCTCAACTCTGTACACAAATCAACAAGATAGTGTATCAAGACAAGTCATGTCATGAGTGCAATGCGTGCAGGAGGAGGCATGTTTGTTGGGTGTGTGGTGGCTGGCAGCGTCATGTTGTGCTGCCAAGGAGCCAAGGTGCGAGGGGCCCTCATCAGGGATGTTGCAGCCTATGCCATAGCTGTTCTGGCTGTTGCTATCATCCTTTGGTCTGGCAAGGTGATCACTCTTCCAACAACTTGCCCCACTGTCTCTGACAATGCTACAGACTCCTATCTTAGGCTTGCTTCTTATGCAATGAGATGATGATTTGGCATGACACTCCAGATTGGCAAGAACTCCTTCACTGCAAACTACAGCAAGTCTGTGCAAGAGTGCATGCGCTGTATGAGGTCTGAATCACAACATTTGGTGACTATTTTGCAGGTGGGCTTGACGAAGGCCTGCTTTCTACTAGTGCTTTATGCGCTGTTTGTTATCTTGGTACTGGCTGCTGATATTCTTCATCGCATCAGGTAAGCATTGTGCCTGCTTTGATTCAGAGCCTCAGAGCATGCAGCTCTGCTGCCTGATTCACTGTATACAAGTCTGCTGATGTTGGGATGATGCAGCTGCACATGCAAATCAGCAACACATCATGCATTTCATCGCAGTGTGCTTGTGCGAAGTGGCAGCCAGTGTTGCTGGTCCATCTGCATGCATGCTGGATGTACCTGGTATGACACAAAAGCAATTGTGTGTCATTGCTTTTGTCACAAATTGAAGCATACATTGCATACATTGTGAGCAGCATTGTGCAGACCCCTGTAATACTCTAGATTGGTATCTATCAAGTTCCAGAAAACCGATGTTGACCTATCAGAAGCAGAATGCTTTTCCAGGCAGGTGACTGGTACAGCATATGACCCAGAGCTCTTCCTAGAGCAGGAACCCCTGATGGGGGGTCAGCCCCCCAGCCCCCCTAGGGCATCCTTGGACGTGCCCATATCACTACAAAGATCTCGGACTGAGCATGAGTCCACATTGACAGTTGCTACAAGACAAGGTACTACAAAGCAGTCCTGGCTCTACAGCAAAACCATTGCGCCATGCTGAAAACTGAACAGCATGTCAACACGTACCAACCACCAACCATGTGAACCATACCAATTGACACCTGGAACACCAAGAGGTTCCATCAACCCCACCAATTAGCCACAGCAACTTGAGTGAATGGAACTCCTGATCACGAGAACCTCATTGCAGCTGTATCAATACAAAGTCCACAACAGAGCACCTGTGTCGCAGGCACACCAAGAGCAACCTTGGATAGGTCATACAGTCAGCCTGTAGACCAAGCATTCAGCTACACCACCTTGAACAACATGAACCCTCGCACGTATCGCAATCATGCTTGGGCTCAGCTGGCCAAGTCAGACACCTTCTACATCAGGGGGTCGCCAGAGGAGAGGCGCCTGCAGACAGCCCTGGGGCTGGATGCAGACAGTGATGCAGAAGCTGAAAATGATGCTCCAGACCTTGAAGCTCAGGGTAATGAACGCACTCTCCTGCCCGTGCTGTACCACTGTACATGCTGAGCACTGGAATGTTTTGTGGTTGTGACAGGCGCTCAGCAGCACTGTTAGAAAAACACAGCAACAGATCACACATGCTGTTGCAGCTTGATGGCAGCAACATGTGTATTTGTCCTTTTAAGCATTTCACAGTGTTGAAAGTATAGCTAGATGCTCAGCATCAATGCTGCTTGCTCATGCTGTGCAGCTACTCTCAGGAACACACTGTACGCTTGTCTTTGTACAGTACTTTCAGCACTTACAGTAATCTTGTGTTCAATTCTCTTCTTGTCAATTGGCACAGTTCCTCCTTTCTGCCATGTCTTCCGGCGCCCAAGTCCATGCCAGCTGCACCCATGCAGCAAAAGCTCACTACCTCTGCTGCAGGTTATGTTCCACCCCAGGTGTCTACCCCCCAGTCCCCCTCCCCCCCTCCCGCCTCATCCCACTCAGACGATTTCAACACCAATGGGCTGCAGCAGTCCCCCCTCCAAGGGCCCTCCCCACCAGCAGACCCCCCCAGCGAGTCACAAGACCAACCACATCAGCAAGCTACGCCTTCCTTGCAGCAGCTGGGCGCAGGGCAAGAGTCAAGGGCAGTCTCTGGCTCCTTCAGCTCCTTGAGTGTGGAGAGGATCAGGGTGAGCTCTGGCAGCGGGGGTGGCCTGCCAGATGGCATTGGCATGCGGCCTCACCACCTTCAGGTCAGCTCTGTTGAAGCTGTCGGTGCCCAGTCTTTTTTGTGTCAGCCACACAGCCTACTAATGGTGTGGCTAAACAAGCTGTATTAGCCGTGATTACTGGCTATGTTGGCAAACCCTGCAAAGGGCTTACCTTGTGAGGTGTCAGCATCCCTTATTCTTGTGGTTAGTTTTCTGTCCTGTTTGACTTTTCCTTAGAAGGTCCAGCAGGCCTTTGGACTAGCAACGTATCTTTCTCAAGGCGTGCTAGCTCTTGGCATGCTACACACAGCAGCTGGCTGAGCCATGTCTGTGGGTTTTCAGTGTGTCACGTACTGCAAAAGCCTGTGACAGCCATTTGCAGAGCTGTTGTGGTTTTTGTCGGATCTGACAGATCACATCATGTCTTTGGCATAACAGCTTCATCTCAGCTGCACCCTGCTGTTGCTTCAGCCACGCGAGCACCACATCCATGATGGCAGAATATAGTTTCCAGCATGTGTCATGGCATTGCACCACTTCCTCCTTGAAAGTCCACACATGGGTGTCAGGCTAAGCTGAGATGTAAACTTTCAGCGCAGCAAAAGATTTTTGCTGATTATCATGGGCTAATGCACTGCAGCCAATTTGACCCTGTATTTGTGCCATCAGATCAAAAGGCACAGCATGTAGTCAAACGCTCAATGTCAGCGCTGACTTTTGCTCATTGGTATTGCTATATAGTATGCTTGTCATGCTTTTTGCCAGTATTATTACTGCCACTGCTGTTGTTGTTACTTTTGCTTGTGGTACAACAGGGAGGGCTGGAGGAGGCGCAAGAGGTGGGGGCGCAAGTGGGCATGTGGCAGGCCTGCACTGACAAGCTAGCGCTGCTGCAACCTGGCCTGGACACCCTCGACAGAGCCATGGACCTCTGCGAGCTGCCCCTCACAGTGCTGCGGCGTGGCACCATACCCTTACTCGAGCAAGAGTGCTACAGCAAGCCATGGTTCATTGCTTCACTGGTGTTTGGACCTGTCATGGTGGCCATGTATCTTGGGATGGGGTGGCTGGCAGGCCTGATTGCTGCTGGTGTAGGTGCTGCCGCAGCTGCTGGGGTGGGCATGCTGCTGAAAGACTCACGAGAGGCGCCCACGTGGAATATGGGCACGGATTTCCCCATTGGATCTGCTTTGGCGGCAGCTGGCGGGTTCGTTGTTGCAGCCATGTGGATCGACACCATTGCGTCTGAAGTTGTTGGGCTGTTGGAGTACTTTGGGGTGCTGTCAGGGGTTGACAGCTCCATCCTGGGTGTTACGGTCTTGGCTTGGGGTAACTCCATTGGTGACATGGCAACAAACACAGCCATGGCCAAGAAGGGATTGGGAAACATGGCAATCACTGCATGCTATGCTGGCCCTGTGTTCAACATCCTGGTTGGGCTGGGTTTGGGATTTTTGAGCTGGAACAGGGATTCATCAAGAAAGGGTCTGTCAAAGACTGTGAGTGTAGAGTTAGACGCAACTGTAGCTGCTGGTGCTGCTTTCATTGTGCTAAATTCTGTCGGTATCATTGTCATTGGTCTGCTGAATGGCAATTCTCTGCCTGCATGGTATGGCAAGTTCATGTTATTCTTCTATGGTGTGTTCCTGGTTGTCAGCATAACACTGGTTTTGTTTGCCTGATGTCTGCGATAAGTCATGTGTAGCATTGTATTTTATTCAGTTTTACAGGCGGGTCATGGGTGCTTGCATGATGGCTTTCGCTTGATTGAGTGACCCAGCTGTAACACTGGCACAGCTTGCTGCTTAAGTACAGACAGCGATGACTGTTTATTTTTCAGTAGCATGCTATCTGAACACAGTTCAAACATGTGCTCAACGTTGAGGAGTACTGCCACAGAACTGCTGTGTCGATGTAGCATGATACTGATGCTGATTTGACGTAGAACTGGCCACACTATATACTGTTAGACTTGCATTGTTCTCGTTCTCACACAGATGTAGGCCACATATATACAGATGCATCGGGTGCATTGCATTTGCCTGCCATGTGTCTGCAGCCAACATTGCAAGGCGTCATTGCTCGATAGTAGTGTGCCTCATGTAGTCCGTGAGGAACTCATGCATGTGTTGGAGCTTGTCTAACATTGCCTTGGGTAGGTGCTGACTTTGACTGAAGTAGGGGTTGCAGCTGCTCGACACATCAAGCTGATCAACGATCTTGGCACCCTGCACCCCACAAAAGTTAACGGCACTTGTGACCAGCAGCCCTTGGGCTGAGCACTTTTATGTACTACAACAGGTCGGCAGTCATCTAGCTTGCAACAGCATGCATGTTGGGCAGCAGAACATGCACATTGCATGACAAAAACTTACGTAGTGTACACATTCCGGTGCAGAGTGCCTTTCAAGCATGACTATGTGCTCAACCAACTACATGTAGAGCCTGTGGTGTTATACAGAGTGAACATTACCTTCGCTCTCATGCTCTCTTGTAGGAGGTATATGGCCAGCACCGCATCAGGCATAGCGATCACATCATTGCGCAGGTGCAGCCTAGCACACGCTGTTGCCATGCGCAACAGGCTAGCCACAGTATGAGTGCCGGCATCGACAAGGCTTGCTGCCTGCCCATACCCCTGGCCTTGCTGCCTCAGCAGAGCATAGTAGCGCTGGATCACCATCATTGCCTCAGGAGTGATGCAAGGCATAGCCATGCTTGCCCCCTGAGCAACCCTCTGACGCAGCTCTGCACCCATCTCCTGTCTTCTGCTGCAAACAGCGCCTGTACCTTGCTCCCTGCCGGAGGTCACTCCTGCTGCCGCTTGATCCCTTGCTGTTCTGTCTAGAATGCTGTCTATACATGCTTCACCAGCATCTGAGTCATCACTGTCAGCATGTGGCAGGATCAGGTCAAAGGCACAGAAGAGGGCAGGGCCCAGGTCATTGACAGACCGCTGAATGATGTCTTGCACAGACTGTGAGGTCTCTGCTGGCTTTGTCTTGCTCAGGCTGTCTGCAGAGTGCACTGCCCAGACTGCTGCTGTTGCTGGCACAACCACACTGGGTGCTTGCTGCAGCTCAAAGCGCCCCTTGTTGAGGGCTGCTCCCAGTACATCCCTGTCTGCCTTCTTGATGTCAAAGGAGTTCAGCAGCAGGATGCCTACATGGAACAGCATTGATGTGGTTGCGCTCATAGCTTTGCCAAAGGATCGTCTATAGGCATGCATTGCAGACAAAATTAGCGTTGATAGCTTCCAGGGCAATTTCGCCACAAACAACAACAGCACATCACAGATGTCTTAGGGAGGCACGGAATCTGTGAGCACAGACCAAAGTCACTAAAGTTGGCCTGTCATTACTGAAAAAGGCATGTGCTTCAGCAGAAGTATCAACAGCAAGCAGGGCACACAAGACTCACAAGAAGATTTTCCTTGACTGTGCTGCACAACCCATTTGGAGCCAGCTTACACATTGCAGGCACAACAGGATCCACAAAAGCCCACCTTTGTTGTTTGATGCCAGACTGCCTCCCAGAATGCGCACAGCAGCTGGCTCAACTGCAGCGTCTTGCTTCTCCAGCTTGACCACCTCAGGCAGCAGGGGGCTCAGGGAAGGGCTGTGCACCGCATGTAGCCCTGAAAGGGCCTCTGCAGCTTCTTGCAAGGTGCGTGTGAGGCAGGGGTCATGCCCTGCTGATGTCACCATCACATGGACCTGCAACACTTGCACAACTCCACCTTAATAGACAATCATGTTTCTGCCATGCTAACTCTAGATCTGGTAGTATTGGGTGCCATGGTATGTTCATGCACGTCCATGCTGAGCACTCACACATTCCGTTGGCGGAGATAGTAGCACATCATTGGGGGCAGTTGCATACAATGCAACAGTCAACACAAGACCAAACAGGTTCAGCAGCTATCAGGTCAACTGGACAGCAAAATTCAGCCGCTACCAGGTCTGCTGCACATCCAAAATCAGCATGCTTTATGCAAGGACAAGACAAGTTAAGATGAAAGAGAGAACACACCTGGTTCCTGGCAGCAGTATCGCTGGTCTGAGTTGGTGCTGTGACTGGTACGCCAGCAGAGACAGCGCTGAGAAGCAACGCCAGCATGAGGTCATGTGACATGGGATATGTGAGGCATGCCTCAAGCCTGTCACACAGGGCGTCTAGGAGTCTGTCTTGGTTCCATTGGGGGGGAGGATTCAGATCAGGCTCCACACTGCTGAGCTGCACAACTGACAAGCTGCTGGCCATCACCTGCATGCACGCACGCACAAACAGGTCTGTAGTAGTAATAATTGTAATAATAGTATAATAACAATAATAACTATAATGATAATTAAAATGCTTGCCGGCTCATGATGAGCTAGGTACGTGAGTAACAAGTCTTGTAACTCCGTGCAGCCTAACTTGTGTCACAGACTGGTTGGTATCCAACATGCAATTGTCAGAGCTCAAGACCTGGCTCAGCATCATGCAGCATACTTTCTTGGCCTGGAGTGTTGGGTGACAACAAAGACCTGCCTTTGCCAAGACAGCATCAAAAGTCCTAGGGCTACGTTGATTTGAAGGCCAAATTACATTGCAGCTTGGTTCCTAATGGTTGAGCAAAGCAATTCAAAAAGTCAGACCTGTTGAAAACCAAGCAGGTGAGCACACACGCAGCTCGCAGTGGTTGCAGCTCATGCAACATTACAACAGCAGAAGCAGCTTGGAGTAGCGACTTGAGGCCGCAGTGGGGACACCATTCGCAGTAAAACAGTACATGGATGCGATGACTTGGTGACTCCAGCTAGTATGTGTGCTAATACTTTGCATACTTCCCTGACTGCTGTGGCAGTTCAGCACATGCCAAATGGAAGCGGCGACCGTGACATGTTTGACAAGTGAGTATCAGACAGCAATGACAAGCAAGTACAACAGTTGGTCGCTGGGCAGCCCAAAAAACAAATTCTCATTAAAGTCATGCTAAAAGGTGTAGTCTTTTCTTGCCTTTTCTTTTTCTACAACTGGTAAGCCCGGATTGTGACAATACACACCTGAGTATCACCAAGCAGTTTTGAGTTGGCTTTGCCTGGCTGGCTGTTCACAGAAGCCTGACCTACAATGTCCACCACATCACCAATGGCCACAGCTGTGCACAGGTCCTGCTCCAGCAGCTGTACTAAGACTTGGCCTGCCCTAACAGTGAAGGACTGGGTATCTGCAGGGTGCAGTGCGCCTAGCCAGATCTGTTGCACCTGCAGCTCATACGCACAGCTCGCATGCTTAATGCAATGACCCAAGATGAGACTGCTCACAGGCTGAATATTAGGCTCAACTGCATTGAGTTGGTGACACATACCATGTTTGAAAGCTGTGTTATCACGCCAAAATGCACATGGACAGTTGGACTGGGCAAATGTCTGAGGCTTGTGTCATCAGCTGACAGCTCAGACAGCTTCACACATGTATTGCACATGCGTTGCACATGCATTGTGATGTGATGTTGGTGCAGTTCGGATGGCTTGTCTTCACCACAGCCCAGCAGGGTGTTATGCAGTTGAAAATGTTGGTGACCAGGGACATACTGGCACATACTGCCTGCAGGTGAGGTCTTCTTCATAGCCGTTTGGTTGCTGCTGCCTCCCAATGCAGCAGCTGACTGCATGCCCTTCAAGGTGATCCCCCTCGGCATCACAGAAGCAGCACCTAACATGACGAGCATACACCTGCATGCAGCACAACAGCACTTCAAGACATGGATGCATGACAGTGAGTGTTGATGCCGGTGCAGCAGGGTCCAGAGTGTAAGCCTGGATCTTGGCAATGATGGTCAGACAGACATGCATTTGTAGCTTTGATGTTAGCCATAGGCCTTACAGGGCTGCACAAGACAGGCTGCTCTGGAAAAGACGAGACTTGTCCTGCATGTACCCAGCTCATCATGAGCTGGAAAGCGTTTACACTGTTATTTACATATGGTGGCCATGCTCACTAGGCAGACATGCAGTTGCAGGTTTGATATTGGCCATGATGGACGCGATGGCCATAATAGTGAGGCAGACATAGATCTGGGGACTGCCATTTCGCAATATTGCTTACATCATCATGAGATGCGTTTGTGGCTGTCAAGCAACAACAATGCTCCTACCTGCTTGGTAACTGTTGACACAGCAGTGCATATGCCTTGAAAACGCACTGGCTGTGGCTGACTGCCATGCGTCACAAGCTGCTGGAGCTCATAAGGATTCATCAGGGGAAGTGGTACCTGAGTCCAACACCCATCTCAACCAAGCCATTGAATTTCAACAAGTGAGAAGCGGTGTGTGAGCCAGATAGCTGGATGCATAACAACACAAGGGGCCTCAGATGATGTGGTGATGTGGTGATGCATGTTGGCACCTGAACAGGCCTGAGCCACAGTCTGTGCAGCATGCTTGGCATCAAGCCTTGCTGTACCAGCAGCCTGATGAGACAGGCTCTAAGATACTCTGCAACAACACCACAAACAGGTTGGCATTGACCAGCTGCGAGCTTGCCCAAAGCTAGACAGTTGGAGGTAGGGCCATTGCTGATACTGGAGCCAAAAAGACACTTCAGGTGGCCTATGACTGCTTTGAACTGACAACAGCAGCAAGAATGCTGCAGCCAGGAAGTGGCTGATTGTCCCGCTGACCTGGACTATTCAAGATGCTGGCTGCAAGACAGGGGTTGTTGTAGCTCATTTGCATCACATCTGCCTGCATCATAAGTGCAATTGTCAACCTGCAACCTTGAGTGACTGCTGCTAAGCAGGCATGAGCGAACGAGGCAGGCACTTCAGTCTCGTGAGGTGATCACCTGCAAAATGATGGCTTCGTCTCCTGATTCCTGCGCCTTCCTTGAGAAAACGCGGTTACCCACTGCTGCATGCGTCAGCCATTCTGCCAACTGCGAGTGCAGGAGCTGCACTTCGTCGTCGGTGCCGTCACTGAAGGGTGCACTGCCGCTGGTGTCAGCTGCTGCTCCAGCACAAACAGGCGGCATCAGCAGCAAGCTTAGCTAGCAACGCTTGTCACTTACCGGTATTCCCCGTTTGTGCTTTGCATGTTGCAGCTGAGTACTCATGCATGTAGGACATCCGCAAGTCACAGCACAGCATGCATGTCATGCTTGAATTCATGCTCGTGATGGGCAAGTCAGATTGTCAACAAAGGCGGTGGCTACATCCGGATGTCAGGATTCATCAGTTCATCAATTAGGCAAATATACACTACACATGCACGGTTCTCGAAGCACATGTGGATCGTGTTTGGCCTGCTTTCATGATGCAGTGTGTGCTGCAGGCTATTGTCTGGACTTCAAAAGCCTTGTAGGGCTTGGAACAACACGGCAGCGGTTGACGTGGCATCGAAGTCTTGACCTAATCGCAGTGTTCAGCATCAGATCAGATGACCGTAGACGCCATCAAAGAAAATGAAGCAGAGTGCCCTGACACTATTGCGACGCCAGGTCAGCACGAAGAGCAAAATGGAAAATCGATCTTGCCTCAGAGAGAGCCAATGTTTGATAGGGAATTGCTTAACAGGGTTGTCAAAAATTGCCTACCACTCATGTGCACTCAAAGTTGCACATTATCACACACAACAAGGCAATATGCAAGTCACAACCAGGACAAAAAAGACTGCCGACATGCACAGCGTTGTCACCACTTGAATACAACTACAGTACAAGGTTGTGGTCAAGATGCAGCAAAGATTTGAATGAACAAAACGTGGTCAGCCCTGAACAGACAATGAGCAAGAAGCAACATCTGAATAATGCTATAGCCAGTAAAGTTAAGAGTGTTGAAAAGGACAGGCATGGCTGTGTCAAAAAGTCAGGAGCAATCAAGCTAGACAACCTGCAAAGAACCACCTAGATAGAGTGAGAAAGAAGTTTTGATGTGCACAATGTCGTTGCCCGCCGTGCACCACAACACAAAGCTGCCCAACAAATTGATGACTTTGGCTTTAAAGCTCTGAGCATCTTTTCTTCTTTTCTTGGTGACTTTAGCTTTGAAGCTCTGAAAATCAGCACCCAAGTTGTGCACAGACCAGCTCAGCCATACCATGGTGCTGAACACTACTGATTGAAGGGTTGTTATGCGAGAACTCATCAGGCGGCTGATCTACAGATCTGCAGATTACTTACGCAGCTTCATCTACCCCATATTGCCGCTGTTGGATCTCAACCTTCTCAACCCAGATCTACTCCTCGCCATCTCCACAGAGGCAGGGTTGCTGTCATTTGCAATGCCTGTTGCTGGATTCCAGTCTGCAAATGGGGATCTGAAGAAAGACCGGCTAGACGCAGGTGCTGCAGCACCTTCTGTTGCAAGGGGGTTATTAGTCATGACAGGCATCACACCCCCGGGTACCACACCATCTGAGGTATGTAATGGCACAGGAGCAATGCTCTGTTCGACGTCAAAGCTGCTGGTCGCGCCCTGGTTGTTTTGTGTAAGTTCGCTGCTGGGTCTGAATCGCTGCTTGAAACTTCTGAGCGTGCCAGAGGGAGCTTGCAACAGCCCTGATTGGGTGAGGAGCGCCCCGCTGCTTGCACGAAAGGGGACGTTTGCCTCAAAAAGGGGTGGTCCAGGACCTATGCCTGCAGCCAGTTCAACACTCAGACAAAGAGCAAGCTTGGAATTCTTCTTGCACATCATGCAGGAATGTCTTGATAACAGGATGCTTCAGCGGTTACACTCACACTGTGCAACATGTCTGTATGGCCATCGACAGAACGCATTAAAGACCACACATCCAACTGGAGAAGTTTTGTACTGACTGCCTGCCAAAGCACCAAGCATGTACTGCACTGTCAGCACATGCTTGGTGCTTTGGCAACGGCAATGGCAATGTCAGCAGCCATTGTGGCTTACTTGTAAAGTAATTATCAGGATCTTGCTTGGATGAGGGTGTTCTGTCCAAGAAGATCTTGCGCCCGCACTCAACTTCATTGTCTGGGTTCACAATGATGACTGGAAACTGGACTTGCTTGGGCACATTTGGAGCTGGCTGTGCAGTATATAGATGCCTGTTGCCTGTGACAAGCCAAACACGTCAGCCTTCTGTTTGTGTCGTGGCAAGATCACCATGGGCAGAGAGGCATGTACTTATGGCACATACAGGGGCAAAATTTGGCAAGCAGTGCTGTGTTAAAACGCCATTACTGTGCATAGACAGGAGTGGCAGAACCACAGATGTGATTGGCAGTGTGCATCAGGCAACTTGGGTGTTCAACATACCTAAGGGGTGATGCACAGCTGATGATATGTATGGTCTGCGCCGTCTGTCACATACCAAAATGAAAATGCATATCAATATAATAATACCCACTGCTGCTCCAGCAGCAAATCCTGCATATCAGCAACACCATTCACCAAAAATATCTTTCCAGCCGGAGCACCAGACGACATGTCTGCGAAAGACTGATAAGACATGTTTTAATACATGTGCAGGCTCCATAGCTCAGAACAACGCACTCAGAAGGATGCAAAAGACAGCCATAGCCAAAACAGACTGCTGCTAAGTTTACCTACACGAGACCCATAATTCAAGCCTACTCCACCTCCCCAAGGTGATGCAGAGTTGATTTGTGGGGTCAATTCAGGAGAAGGAGATGCTTCTGGTGATGCAACAGGACTGGTATTTTTGGGCACGTAATATTGTTGCAAGCGACGACTATGGGTTGGGTACGTCATGGTCTTGCAGGGTCAGCACAGGCGACAGGGACACCGTGCTCCAATCGTTCTGGGAGTGAAAAATCAAGTATCACAAATCTGCTGCCTGCGCTCACGTCATGAATTTCAGTCACCTGGTCAAGGCGACCAAAGATCTTAGAGCTGTACTTGGGCAGTGACAGCGTCATTCAGGACTCATACCACGTTTCCCATTCGCGCTAACTCAATCGCTGAACCTGCTCGGTGCAGCGACCACCCGCTAGCTGAACCGAGAAAATTGAAACCCCAAAACAGATCGTAACAACGGGCTACCTGCGGAGAACTGTAAAGCAGCAAGCTGCACGTAACAAAGGAGAGGTAACAGGCGACGCCTCAAATATTCCTACAGCATCCTGGCAGGATTGCAAATATTAGCGAAGCGTGAAGAAGTCGGGACTGCTGCTTACAGGTCGTGCCTCGCTGGCGTACGTATCTTTCCACAAGTCCTCTCCATAACTTCACGTCATGGGCTCAGTAAAAACCCTAACCAATTTCATACGAATTAGATGTGCTACTTGTAAACAACACGCAGTAGACCAGTCCTACAACATAAGTGTGTACTTAAGATGATGGTGCAAGTAAACGGGTGTCACCAGAGTCTTGAAGCTCAGCATTTGCCTCAAGATCTGGCACACCAGTACTGTCACCAGACTCATTATTGCTGCACATCAATGTCAAATGTGTTCTAGACATTGCCAGCAGCAGTGTCCATCCTAGTGTACATGGGATCAAATACAGCAGTGCGGGTTGACCTTGAGACCCGCCAATCTCAAACCAAAGAGCAATATATGTCAGCATCAGCCCCACTGCGTAACCAACCACAGTTGGCCAAAAGTAGCTCTGCCATGTGTCAAGGTTATGGTACAAGTCAAAAGTTCTGCTGTACACCCCCAGCAGGCCTGGCAAAAGAATGTCACCAAAGCCAAGTATCACAGGACCAGTAGCTGGGGATAAATGGAAAGCTGGGACAATCAATAGCATTGGTAGCTGCCAGTGCTGATCTCCACCTGTTGCCACCTGCAGAATGCATGCTCTGTGATAAGCATGACCACTTCCTCTGCACCTAACACAAGTACAGAGTCAGCTGTGCTCACAGCATTGAGCATACAGGGTCGAATTGCACACCAGCCAGGCACTGAGAGGGTGAGAAAATACCTTGACCATGACGCTGTCTCCATGTGTCAAGTATGGTTGAATGAACACCCAGAATATGTCATATAAGAAGCTCAAAGGCAGCAGGACACAGGCAACCTGCACAGCATCAGCAGGACCTGGTCTCAATTGCTGAGCAGAGAAGAAGGTTTGGAACAGCTTGTGTTGCAACGCTCAGCAACAAAGTGAAAGTACCAAAAGCAACAATATGTTGAGGAGACATGTGCTTGCATGACAGGCTACCATTGCACAGACAAGATGTGAGCTAGGCTTCACTAGCTGCTGCAAGACTACCTCAGGGAAGCTTGAACAGGCACCATGCAAGATGCCAACAAGCCTCAGACCAACCAGTTGCATGCAAACATCAGTACTAGTCTCCCAAACCCCAACTGCTGCTTTCAACACCCCACAAATTGCCTTGCACAGTGACAACAGTAACCTCAAGGCATGCTTGTGCTTCTCACAGCGGCCAAAGATAGCAGACCTGAGGAGATGTGCAAAGCTACTACCAACAGGCACTACACATTGCTACATGTGAAGAACTACATGCACATAGTTGCCAAACTCTGTGCACACAGAGTGCCTTGATGCTTTAGGTCTGATGTGCTGCATACCTTGATGTTCGGCAACCGAAACTGGCGCAGCACCAAGACTATCAGACTGATGCCCAGCAAATCCTGCAGCAGCCACGCCCATGCACTTGACCTGAAGACAAGCCACACCGCCACAACACCCAGGGAGATGCCCAGGCTCAGAACTGAATGGGCTGGGATCTGACCAATGGGTGGGTGCAGTGTCTGATGGGGGAGCAAGCAGGAGCACAGGGGGGTGAGGGCTGCTGCTAATGCCTGGACTGCACCTAGGCTGAATAAAGCCATCTGCACACACAGCGAGCAACTGAGTTACCAATCTTAGGGTAGGACCAGCCGGGTGAGCACAGCTTCTGTTTGACAACAGGATAATGCTTCTGCGACAGCAATTCTTGCACAGCCTTGTCTTGCAGCAATGCATGTATGCCATCGGTATTGTGACCAACAGCACAAGAGAAAACACTGCATTAGAGTGAACCCAAGCTCTCCCTTTGTAGGTGGTGGTAGCATGTCAATTGGCAGAAGACATAGACAGCATGATCACAGACACAATGTGCAAGCATTCGACCAAATGACTAGTCCCGCCACATACTGCTGTCTCTGAATACCAAGCAATATGATGCAACAAGCACGGCAAGGAGCTGAAAAGCAGCATCACATACCAGAATCACGTAGAAGCGGTGTCCAGGAAAAAGTACAACAGCAGCAGAGACCCAGAAGCAATGACCAAGAAGGCAACTGCACCGCCTTGCGTGATTGTCTGAGATTCCATCTGCCACTTGTTGGCATTACCCTGCAGCACAGCAATCTGAGCATTGCCAACTCACTCACAGAGGAAATGCTCGTGCGGCCATGAAGCAATCATCAGTGTTGCTGGTCCAGGGCCTTGTTTGATACAAATCCCTAAGCATACAGATGGCTGGTAGATATATGCTACATAAGCAGCAAGAGCTTGTGAGGAGGCTGCCCTGCTGTCAAGCCATTGAGAGCATCATGCAATTCTGATATGCTTTGCTTGAAAGTTCATTTGGGTAACAACCTCTGAATCGTCTTGAGCTTGCAAGTAGCTATGCTCTGTCCCAAAAGAGTCGTTGCCAGCCCAGATTCCAGCCAGAACAAATGTGCCAATAGCCATCACCCAGAGCAGGATTACATTGAAATCAAAGCTGCTGTAGTATGGCATCCACAAAGCTATTGTGTCATTCTGTTGTGCAGCCTCTTTGAGCTCCAAACCAGTCTGCTTTGAGACGCTGACAACTGGCAGCATTGTAATGGCCTCAGCTTCTGTATTATTGAGGTCCATGTACATGCAATCTGGGGAAGCAGCAAGTCTCATAGCCACAGCTCTGCACAGTGATTTTGGTGTGTGAGCATTCAACACAAGCGTACCATCATCGCTGTTTATGACCAATACTGCTGCTGCCTTTGCACGTTCAGCATTCTCTGCTTTGGTGGCAAAAGGACATGAGCCTCTCTGAACTAGCACAGCAGCTCCTGTGCACCAAGCAGCAAAATTGTAAGTGTGGTCTGTTGTGTTCATCTGTGCCACCCTAATAATAATACGCCTGATTACCTGGCACAGGATTCGCCAGCGGCTGACACGCGTCCTGTGGGCTGGCCAGGCTAAGTTGCACATGCTGTGTCGAGTTATGCAGAAGAACATTAGGACCACTGGGCACGGCTTTGTACGTGTGATTGCTACTGCTTAGCTGTATGACTGCCTGCAATTGATAGCAAAGCCAGTAAGATGGTATCTATGATGCCTCGCGCTGCAAGAATGTCTCTTCTGAGCCTTACTCCTCCAAGTTCGCATACGTCCCCGGCCAGGCAAGGTGTGAGATGCAAGCTTAGCGTCAGCAAACATGCCAGCAGCAACTTGATCATATGCAGCATTCACGTTGCAACATGTGGCCAGCAATCTCCTCTGTGGAAGCACGGCCAGACTCAACACTCAGTTGACAACAGACCCCTGCTGGGGCAGCAGTTCAAACATGTGACGGCGTACACTTAGTAACGAAGAATTAGGGCTGTGGTCCAAGATATCAGGGTTTACCGCAAAGTCGGTCAAGGTGCAACGCGAATGTTACAGCTCGTATGCGCCTGAGCTCAATATGTCACTTCCTGCGGTGCACAGCCATGCTTTCGCGCAGGGTCCTCCTCCACAGCTGAGGCGGAAGGCGGTCGCCCACTGGCAAGCGAACTTGCACCAAAGACCGATAGCCCCTCAGCAAAGCTTGAGCTCCTGCAAATCATTCTGCGGACAGCAGTTGAGCTGTCATCAGCTACCTGCGAGAGCAGATCGAGTTACTTTGCATGCTGTCGCAAGACAAGGAGGCGACAAGAAACGAGAGGAAGCGAACGACGGTTTTCAAGAGCGTGTGGTTCAAGTGCGCAGAGTGACGAAAGTGGTCAAAGGTGGCAAGCAGCTCAGCTTCAGGTACTGCTGCTTGGAAGTTCTGCAAGGGGTGGTTGTACGTAGTACAGTGTAATGTGACCTGACTGTCAAGCAACGTAGGTGACCTGACTGTGCACACCTGCAGGGCTGTTGTTGTGGTTGGAGACGAGCAGGGCCAGGTTGGCGTAGGGTGTGCATCAGCTAAGGAAGTGGTCCAAG